>Ga0207811_10258_pt1 | contig 34245 bp, 29 predicted proteins | sample CeladaPassaD2F04_FD_187493 | JGI IMG/M metagenome (GOLD analysis project Ga0207811, IMG submission 187493) | Cellulose-adapted microbial communities from the Joint BioEnergy Institute, USA - Passage D2F04 (SPAdes) (version 2) | ecosystem: Engineered > Bioreactor > Continuous culture > Unclassified...
CGCGGTGATCGTCGGTGCAGGCCACCGCAGTTTGCTGTACGCCTCCTATGCGAAGCGGCATCCGGACCAATTGCGCATCGTCGGCGTCGTCGATCCGGATCCGGTTCGGCGAAGACACACCGCGGATCTGTATCGTTTGCGGGAAGACCAATGTTGGGAAACGGTGGAACAGCTCGTGTCCCGCCCCAGACTGGCGGATGCGGCGATCAACGGTACGATGGACGCGCTGCACGTGCGCACTTCTCTGCCCCTTTTGGAGCACGGCTACGATCTTTTGCTGGAAAAACCGATCGGCGTATCCGAGGAGGAAGTGCTTCAGCTGCAGCAGGCGGCGCGCCGATACGGGCGCACGGTGCTGATTTGCCATGTGCTGCGGTACGCGCCTTTTTACGCGGAAATTCGCCGGCGGGTCGCCGCCGGAGAGATCGGCGACATTTTGCATATGCAGACGGAGGAAAACGTCAGCTATCATCACATGGCGATGGCGTTCGTGCGGGGCAAATGGAACAGCGTGGAAAAGTGCAAGTCGCCGATGCTGATGGCCAAATGCTGCCACGATCTCGACATTTTGGCGTGGATGAAATCGGGCGTGGCTCCGGTGGCGGTCAGCAGCATGGGGAAGCTCACTTACTTCCGCCCGGAGCGCGCTCCGGAAGGAGCGGGCACCCGCTGTCTCGTCGACTGCCGGATCGAACGCGAGTGCGTGTATTCCGCGCGAAAAAATTATGTGGAACAGGGACTGTGGCGCGATTACGTATGGCAGTCTCTGGAAGCGGTCACGATGAACCCCGGCGTCGGCCAGATGCTGGAATCGCTGCGGTTCGAAAACAATCCGTACGGCCGCTGCGTATGGCGGTGCGACAATGACGTCGTCGATCACCAGACGGTCATCGTCGAATTTGCCGACGGCTCGACGGCGGCGCACAGCATGGTCGGCGGTACCGCGAAGCCGTGCCGCACCATTCATCTCATCGGCACCCGCGGTGAAATCGTCGGCACCATGGAGGACGGCTTCTTCTTCGTTCGGCGTCCCGACGCCCGCGCGGGGCATGTGTACCATGAAGAGAAGGTGACCGTCGACGTCAGCGACGACATGCACGGCGGCGGCGATTTGCGGCTGGTCGAAGATTTTGTTCGCGTGCTGCGCGGAGAATCCCCGTCGCTGTCCACGACGTCCCTGGACGACTCCATTTACGGCCATCTGATCGGCTTTACGGCGGAGAAAGCCCGGCTCGAGCGATCGGTGCTGCCGGTGCCGCGGCTGGCGTAAACCGGCTTGTTATGGTGAACGAATGACCCGCCGTCATGGCGGGTCTCGTCATCAGAAGGCGGCATCATGCCGCCCTCAACTTCAGGCTGCGGGTCACCCGTGTCCGTACGGAAAAACGGGATGAACTTCCGTTCGAGCGGCGGGCGGTAGTGGGGGGTACCCGTGTACGTATGAACAACGGGTTCCGCCGGTCTCCATGTCAAAACGGCTGCCACATGAGCTGCCGGGCCTGGTTGAAGCGCTGCTGCACATCGTCCCAGTTGACCACGTTCCACCAGGCGTCGATGTACGATTTCCGATCGTTGCGATATTTGAGGTAATACGCGTGTTCCCACACATCGAGAACGAGCAGCGGGACGACATCCCACTGGGAAAGGTTTTGATGCTTTTCCGCCTGGAGAATTTCCAGCCGGCGCGCGCGCGGCGACCATACGAGGATGGCCCAACCGGGGCCTTCCACTTTTTCCGCGGCGGCGGAAAAGTGCCGTTTGAAGGCGGAAAAACCGCCGAAATCCTTGTCGATTTGATGTTTCAGCGTCCCCGAAGGTTCCCCGCCTCCATTCGGTTTCATGTTGTACCAAAAGATCGTATGCAGATAATGTCCGGCCCCGTGAAACGCCGCCTCTCGCTCCCAATGCGTGATGAGTTCAAAGTTGCCGCTTTTTCGCGCCTCCGCCATTTTCTTTTCCGCATTGTTCAGTCCGTTCACGTACGCTTGATGATGTTTGTCGTGATGCAGGCGCATCGTCGTTTCGTCAATGTACGGTTCCAATGCATCGTAGTCATAAGGAAGGGGAGGAAGCACGTGTCCTCCGATCGGAACGCTTTCCGACGCGGCGGATTTTGCGAAAACGGCGTTTCCGGGTGCGGCGCTTGCCGCTGCCGAGTCCTTGGGCGCGGGTGCTGCGCCGTCGCCCCCCGATTCGGATGCGGACCGGCCGTACGTTTGCATAAACCGGGCAAAGCCGTCGTTCAGCACAAAGCCTTCGTAAACGAGGCGCTGGACGTCCGCAGGATACGGCGGGTAAGCGTTCAGCAAGGATTTTGCTTTTTCTTGGAGCCATCGCAGCTTTTGCTGCCATTGTTCCAGTCCGTGCGCCAACTCTTTGCTCATCCCGGGCGATGTTCGCAAGCGCGAAATGTATTCGATCCCTTTGGCACACCAATCCATCACGTTCCGGCACGTTTGCGCCGGGTCATCACGGTAGGATGCGTACGGATTCAACACGTTGGATTCTCCTCTCGTCAGACTTGCAGCCGATTCATGCTATGCGGGCGATCGCCCGAAAGTGCACGATATCACACATGAGATTAGGGAAGCGGGACCAACTGGACCACACTTGCGGTATGCTGATTTGGAGTGATGCCCCAGGGAAACATCGAAGTTAGGCAATTTCCGCGATGCCGGACGGTAAACGATTGACATCTCCGGTATATCGGATTACGATATAGTAAAAATCTGTTGTGAGTACGGCATCCATGTCAGATGGCGGGCGATACAAGTCAGCGACCTCGGATGCGCTCGGAGGCCGGCCCTATTGTTCCGTTTCTCCATCCGATGCCGTTTGTACACCGGGACTAGCAAAGATGGACCGCCGTGAGGCGAGGGCGAAGAGGAAGGCCGTGCTCATCTCATGAGCCGTGGAAAGGGGCGAAGGGACAGATGGGCAAAACCGAACTGATCAAAGGCAGCACGGAGATGATTTTGCTGTCGCTGCTCCAGGACAAAGCGATGTACGGTTACGAACTTGCGCAAACGATCGAACGGATGTCGGAAGGGTTTTTGCGCTTTCGGGAAGGAACGCTGTATCCCGCGTTAAAAAAACTGGAAATGCAGGGACTTGTGGAAAGTTATTGGCAGAACTCCGCGGAAGGCCCCCGCAGAAAATATTACGCCATTACGATCACCGGAAAAAAAGCGCTGGCCGAAATGCGGAACGAGTGGGGAGTTTTTCAACGAATCATCCATCGAATCACGGGGGTTCCCTATGGAGAAAGTCAAGGAGTTTGAAGAGTATATCCGCACCGTCATGAGTCAGCTGCCCCTCGAGCCGGAGGAAAGGGAGGAGCTTCGGGAAGAATGGCGGCAGCATTTGACCGACCGCATGAACGACTTGCTGCAGCAAGGTTATGCGAGATCGGAGGCGATCGAGCAGGCGATCCGCGGGTTCGGCGATGCGGATACGATCCGGTCGGAGTGGATGAAGGCGCGTCCGCCGCTCCGGAAACTTCGCCTCATCCGGGAACTGGCGGTGTGGATCGCGTGTCTCGCCGCCGCCTTTGTCGGCCCCGCGCTGCTGATCCGTGCCCGGTACGACTTTGTCTTCATGGCATGGACATTCGTCGTGCTTTTGGCTTGCGGCGCCTTTTATCACGGCTGCATCCGGCGCATCGCCGCGCCGGCGATCTGGCGCGTTCTCCTGCCCGTAATGTACGGCGGTTTTGCGGCACTTCTGCTGCAGCATGTGTCCCTGAAAGACGCCTTCCGTCAAATGCTGCAATGGCATCCGGGCGGGGACGGGCTGTTCACGATCCCGGTCATCCATTTGCTGTGGGCGGTGCTCGTCTTCGGCCGCTGGTCGTCCCGGACCGCCCGTTCCACGAGGCGATTGGCCGCGCTAAAATCGAGTTTCCGATATTGGGCCATGATCTTGTCCGCGCTGCTCATCGTGAACACCGGCGTATTTTCGCTGCCCGCGGAAGGGAAGGTGCTGGCTGTGAACGTGTTTTTGCTGTACGCCTTCCTCCAGGAGACGATCGATTCGACGGCGTTGCTCCGGGTCAAAAACAAATGGAAAATTTGGTTGGGATAGCGGGCAGCGCGTCCCGACCGGCGTTTCAGCCGACGGCTCTTCGCGGGAAACGCCGGCAACGGCTAGAAGTTTCCCGCTTTCCCGTCCGCATCCGCCATTTGCGGCGGAAAAACAGCGGCAAGCAAAAGAACCGCGATCACTTCACGGGTCCAGCCGAAAAAAGCCTTCATGTTAGCAGCCGGCTTGTCCCCACTTTAATAGGCTTGGTTGCTTTTTATTGTGTTCGGTTGTTGTATGACAAGATCGCCGCGCATAAGATCAATGTGCGTGAGATCACTGCGCGCAAGCCTACTGTGTGTAGATCACCGCGTACAAGTTCGCTTTTACAAGGTTGCTGTGTAAAGGATCTCATTGTGTGCAAGATCATAGTGTGCCAAATCACCGTGCATAAGGTCATGGCGCAGTGAATCGGATGATCCCGACTGACGGTCGGTTTTGATATTTTGATATAATGATAGAAAAGGTTCGTGGGGGCGCCCGGCGGATGCGTCCAAGCCGCGCAAAACGGGTGACAGCAGCATTTCTTTGAAGGAGATCCGTTAGGATGTCTGTTTCGGCTACCGCGTTCGGCGCCGAGCACCCTGCTGCCCGGCCGCCCGGAGCGGGCTTCCCAACGCAAACCAATCCCGCGGCGGAAATGTCAGGAGGATGGACGATGAACACGATATTGTTCGATTTGGACGGCACGCTGCTGCCGATGGACCAGAAAGCGTTTCTCGAGGCGTATTTTCAGGAACTGTCCGCCGCCTTCGTGCATCTCGGGTACGATCCGGAGGAGCTCATTCGCGCCGTATGGGTGGGAACGAAGACGATGATTGAAAACGACGGATCCGCCACGAACGAGGAGCGGTTTTGGGAACATTTTGCGCGGATCGTCGGCGACCGCGCGAAAAGGGACAAACCGAGGTTTGAGGAGTTTTACCGCAACGAGTTCCATCGGGTGAGGCGGGCGGTCTCTCCCCATCCTCTGGCGCGCGAGTGCGTCCGCATCGTGAAAGAAAAAGGCTATACGCCGGTGCTGGCGACCAATCCGATCTTCCCGCGGGCGGGTACGTTGGCGCGCATTTCCTGGGCGGGGCTCGACCCGGACGATTTTGCGCTGATCACGACGTACGAAGATTTTCACTACTGCAAACCGCATCCCGAATATTATCGGGAAATTTTGCAGCGGCTCGGCAAGCGTCCCGAGGAATGCGTCATGGTGGGCAACGACGTCAGAGAGGATATGTGCGCCGCGCGGCTCGGCATGGACACTTTCCTGCTGACCGACCATCTGATCAATGAAGATCGGGAAGATGTGTCCGGGTACCGCCAAGGCGGCATGAATGAACTGCGGCAGTGGGCGGAAGAACTGCCGGCGGCGGATCGGCAGCGGGCGTGATGGCCGGCGAAAGACGGGGCTGTATTAGAAGGAACGAGGCGGAACCGGATATGTGAGGATACCATTAGAGGCCGGGTTGTTCCCGGCCTCTATTGCTGCGTTTGAAAGGGAGCCCCGTCGGCTACTTCACACGGAACGTACGGCTGCCGTACTTGCGGACGAGCAGCAGCGCGATGCCGACATACAGCGCGGTCAGCGCGACGACGGCGACGGTGAACGCCGAATCCGGGATTCGCAGGAAGAGGCATGCGCCGCAAATGCCGGAAACGACGGAGTGGATGATGTGATAGAACGGATTTTTCGCGTTCAACTCCGTGGTGTACGGTTGGAAGATGTAATAGGTGAACAAGTAGTGGACCGAAAAAAACACCGACAGCGCCAGTCCGCACGCCCACAACATGATGAACCGGGAAGCGTCGAGCGGGTGGCCGGGCGCGGCATCGCCGCGCGGCGCATCGCCCGATGGGAAGTCGCCGCTGTCGATCCGCTCGGCTACCATGCCGGCGATGTCGACCGCATTCGGCAAGGGGCCGCCTCCCTGGTTGCCGCCGGCGGCTCCGCTGCCGCTTGCGAGCAGCGCGGCGGTCAACACGGCGCAAACCGCCGCGCCGATGGCCGCGTTCTGGAGCGCGACGCGTCCGAGTCGGATGCGGAAATGGGCGGCCGCATCCCGCCGGTAAAAACCGTACCGCATCAGGCTGATGTCGCAGTTGTAGAACAAAGCGCGGCAGATGCGTTCGCCGACGGCCAGCGAGAAGAACACCATCGCCAGCATGGACAGGCGCAGGCGCGCAAGCGTTGGTCCGATCGTATCGGGCAGCAACACCGCCGCGCCGATGAGAACGGCCCCGACGCCGCCTACGATCGCCAGACGCCGGTAAAACGGCCGGGCGATCACGCGGCGATGGCGCGCAAAAAAGATTGCGTTCAGCCGGGCGTATCCGCCGCCGGAAGGAAGGGGCGCGGCGCCGCCCAATCCGGCCGGTATGTCCGGATCGGCGAGATCGTCATCCCGCAGCCGAACGTCGGCCTTCTGCGCTTCGGAAATCGCGCGGCCGAGATCGAAAAGCGGTTCGTCCCGCCGCGAAGCCGTATCGACCGCTTCCGCATATCCTCCGTAACGGGCGAGGCGGAAAACCGCATAGACGCCGGCCGCCGCCGACAAGATCAGGAAGAGCGGATGAAGGGCGATCATGCCGGCGAACGCCGGCCAATCGAGAGCAAGCGGTGCGTACGCGAGCGCATTGCCGGCCAGAATGACGATCCACAAGGGGACGGTTTTTCGGATCAGGACGATGCCCGTCTTGGCGAACAGACGCAAATGCGCGTATTCTCCCCCTATCCGCCACAGCGTCACCGCCGCCGCGAGCAGCGCCGCCTGAACAAGGGAAAGGCCGGCCAGCGAGCCGAACAAAAGCAGCGACGGCAGGAAAAACACGAAAAACGTCGCGTACCGGTACCCGAGCGCCGCTTTCATGTATCGGGACGGCGGCATGCGCATCAGTTTGACGGCGATATATTTTTCTTTTTTCGGCTCGAACACTTCCGAACGATTGACGGCGCCGACGAGGAAGCTCAGCAGGAAAAAAATGTGCAGAAACAAGTCCTTCCCGTGGCCGGCTCCCTGGTCGCCGTAAAAGGCTACCGGTGTATAGACAAGCAGTCCGACATACCATGCGCGGGTCAAAAACCCCCACACGATCGTGACGATCAGCGCGACGACGGCCGCCGCCCGTTTGAGCGGCAAAGACGCGTACCAGTCGTCGCCGATGCGCTTTCCGATCAGCGGAAGCCTCTGCGCGTAGTAAATGATGCGGTTGGCGGCGGAGGCGATGCGGATGGCGAGCAGCGTCCTAAACGTCCCCAACATGGCTCTCATCCTTCAGCATGTCGATAATGCGCTGTTCAAACGCCGGATCGCGCAGCATGTCGGACGGCACGGGAGACAGCGCGCCGTTGTGCAGAACGACGAGTTCGTCGCACAAATCGGACGCGAGCTGCAAAATGTGCGTGGAGAAAATCAAAATATGGTTCGGTTTCATTTCCCGCAGCAAGTTTTTCATTTCGAGCGCCACGACGACGTCGAACGAGGTGAGCGGCTCGTCCAGCAAAATGACCGGAGGCTGCGTGATCAGAAACAGCATCATCTGCAGCTTGTTTTTCATCCCGTGCGAATACCCTTTGATCAGCCGGTGGCGGTCGTTCTTGTCGATCCGCATCAGGTCGAAATAGTCGTCAACCGACAAATCCGTGCGGCATTTTCCGCGCTGAACGTCCATGAAGAACGAGATGAATTCATACCCGGTCAAAAAATCCGGCAAGATCGGCAGCGAATACACATAGCCGATGTCTTCCTCGCGAACGGGTCTTGGCGCTCCTCCGTCTTCCGCGAGCGTGACCGTTCCGCCGTCCGCTTTCAGTTCGCCGCTCAGGCAGTTGAACAGCGTCGTTTTCCCGGCGCCGTTGCGTCCGAGCAGGCCGTAAATTTTTCCTTGTTCAAACCGATACGATACGTTCTGCAACACTTCCTTGTCGCCGAAACGTTTGGCGATGCCTTCCAGAATCAATTCCATGCGGACGCCTCCGAAAAGGAATCTGTTACACGTTACTGGAACTTCATACGCATGATGCCGGGCGGCGGTTGCACGGGCGAGCGAGCCGCGGCTCACGCGCGAATTTAACGTTTTCTTTTCCACAGCCAAAAATACGCAAAATACAACGCAAAGAAATAGACCAGCGGGTATACCAAAGCGACAATCGAATGGGCTGCCGAAAGAGAGTTCGGATTCGCCAACAAGTTCACGGGTTGGGAAACAGGAGGCAGCAGCCACCATAACAGCTCCAGGCCGCCGCCAAACTTCCCGGCGATTCCGTCTTTCACCAACGACACGATCAAGATCGCCATCACCGAAGCGACCGAAAAACTCCCGTTATGAAAAAACGGCCGGTGAAAATACAAAGGAATCAGCATGCCCAACAACGATAGTTCCATATGGACAATGAACGCCAACAACCATTGATGCGCGCTCAATCGTTCGTCAAACATATTCGTCGCGACCGGGAACAAGAGGGCAAACAAAGCGACGGAAAAACCGCACAAAAAGATCATGAGCGTCTTTCCCAGCAAGTACGTCCGCACGTTTCCCGAATGAATCGCGATGATGTGGCCGTGGGTTTCCTCCGTCGAACTGATGATGCCGTATCCGATCCAGGCGCAAACCACATAAACGAGAATGGCGGACATCGCGTAACTGTCCGTCACCGGGTTGGGACGATAAGAATACAGCATGGCCAAGCCGAACAGAAAGAACACCAACGGAGGGAAATGGCGATGGGAGCGCACATAGTTTTTCATCAACAAAAGGATGAGATGCCGATTCATGTGCGGACCTCCCGCGGTTCGTCCGGCAATTCCGCCGCACCGGTTCGTTCCGCAAGCGGCGCTACCGACAAAACCGCTCCGCCGCGTTTCAGCAATTCCAGCAGTACGGCATCCCGATCATGCTCCGCCACGTAAAATTCGTTGGCATGGCGCCCCTGCCTGATCATCCCGGGCGGCAGCACGTTCATCGGCCACGTGGAATCGCCGCCGGAGATTTCAGGTGGTGAGCAGACGATTTTATACCATGTTCCCTTCTTTCGCCTTTGATGAGGTTGATCGGACACGATGCCGCCGTTTTGGAGGACGACGACCCGATCCGCAATCGGATCCGACAAGGCCGGCTCGTGGCACGTCAGCACGATCGCCATCCCTTCGCGCTTGAACCTTTGCAGCAACCGGCTCAGTTCGGCTTGCGCCGCGGCGTCCAGGCCGGAGAAAGGTTCATCCAATATGAATACGTCCGGTTTTCCCAAGACGGCCTGCATCAAGTTCACCTTTTGCGCCATCCCTTTGGAAAATTGGGTGATGGGACCGGAGGCGTGCAGATCAAACAACTCCGTCAATTCCCGGATGCGCTCGCGCAGCGCAGGTTTGGGAATTCGCCGCATTCTGCCCAACGCGTACAAATATTCTTCCGCGCGAAAACGGATTTTCGGAAAATGCTCCGGAGCATAGCCGATGGCGACACCGGGAGCATAAAGGATGGTTCCACGGGAAGGCCCGGTCAGTCCGGCGATCAGTTTGAGCAAGGTGGACTTCCCCGCGCCGTTGTGTCAATGACAAGACATTCATGGCTGTGAAACGCCAAAAGGGTATTTTGCAATACCGGCTTGTCCTTGGTGAACGATTAGTCGACATTCCGAAGCTCGATCAAAGGTTTCATCATTCACTCCTGAAACGGGAAGTAAAGCGCGCAGCACACGCTCAATCCAAAATTTTGCTCATTTTTACCTGTTCGACCATATGTCCGATGTTTCCTTCGCCCGCGTAAAGCGACATGTCAAAAAAATTTTGATTCAAGTCAGACCAGTACAGTTCATTTTCGTCTCCCGCAATATCGACATCGCGATGCAGCTTGCCCACGTAAACTTCAACATAGCACTGTTGGAAGTAATAGGTAAAGTCCATCAAATGGTGCAAGGTGATATCCTCTTTCGTGATCCCGGTTTCTTCATGCAGTTCTCTGTAAGCAGCGTCAATGCCGGATTCGCCGCTCTCGATTTTCCCGCCGACCAAGTTGCTTAATCCTTTATAAGGATTCCTGCGCCGTCTGCACATTAACAAACGGTCCTTTTCCTTGTTGTAGACCATGATGACGTTATAACCTTGCATGGCGTTTTCCCCCTTGTTCCATTAGAAAAATTTAACACGGACGGTCCAAATTCCTTCCTCCTGATCGAACGTGCGCCTTATTCGTCAACCGTCTTCGATGTCCGCATAAGTGAAAATCCCGCATGATGGCGAGCCTCAAGCCCGAGCGGGCGCGGCTTGACAATCCGGCAGGATGTCATTACGATGTATGAAAACGCTCGCATTTTCTCGATCATTGTCCAGGATTGTGGGAACCGACGGACGAATGGAACGATTACTGGGCGAACGACCAGCTTTGGAGCTGACGAGGACAGTCTATCAATCAGGATAGTGGGTTTGCCATGAAATACGATAATTCGGAAGATATTGTGCAGTTGACGCCTCGTTCGCGTTTGTACCAAAGCGAATGAACGGACGCGGACGATGGGGGTCGCATTAAGCCCTTGCTCATTGCCGCAAACGCGCAAACCGGCGTTCGAACTGGCGGACGATGAGATGGAAATCGGGCTCGGTATTCACGGGGAGCCGGGAATGACGCGCGGAAAGCTGGCCGGCGCCGACGAAGTGGCGGCACAGCTGCTCGACCGCATCACGGACGAATTGCAGCTCCGCAGGGGAGATCGCGTGGCGGTGCTCGTCAACGGGTTGGGTTCCACCACGTTGATGGAACTGTATATTGTTTTTCGGAAGACGGCGGAAATTTTGGACAGCCTGGGCGTGCATATCCACCGGTCGTACGTCGGCGAATATGTGACTTCATTGGAGATGGGCGGATGCTCGATCACCGTGATGAAACTGGACGATGAACTCGCCGGTTTGATCGACCACCCGGCGGATTGTCCGGCCTTGACCCAGCTGTGAGGAAAGGAGATGGGCGCATGCCTTTGTCTGCGCGGGAGTTTATGCGGATTTTGTTGGAAATCGGCGAGCGGGTGGAGAACGAACAGCATCGGCTGTCCGAGCTGGATCGCGCCATCGGCGACGGCGATCACGGCGTTTCCATGGCCATCGGGTGGAGAGCGATCCGCGACAAAATCAAGGAATTGGAACATGAAGAAGACATCGGCGCGATTTTGCAAGTGCTGTCCAAAACGTTTCTGAACGCCGTCGGCGCATCGGTCGGCCCTCTTTACGGGATGGCCTTTCTCAAGGGCGGGGCGGTATTGAAAGGAAAGACGTCGCTCTCGGAACGGGACATCGTCGAGTTTTGGGCGGCGGCGGTAGACGGCATTCGCCAGTTGGGGAAAGCCGAACTCGGGGACAAAACGATGCTGGACGCATGGATCCCGATCGTCAACTCGCTGCGGAGTTCCATGGAGAGCGGGGCGGATTGGCTGAATACGCTGGATCAGGCGGTGCGCGCCGGAGAGGCCGGAATGGAATCGACGAGACAATTGCTGTCGCAAAAAGGGCGTTCCGGACGGCTGGGGGACCGGTCGGTCGGGCATATCGACCCGGGCGCGGCGTCGGCTTGCCTCATTTTCTCGTCCTTCGTCGACGCGTACAAACGGATCAAAGGAATGAACATCGGATGAGAACCGTCGTATTTGTGCAGCAGGTGCCGGAACGTTATCTCGAGAAGATCAGGCAAACGATTCCCGACTGGCGGGTCGTGAACCTCGGGGATCAGGAAGAATGGGGGCCGATATTGTCGGAAGCGGAAATCATCTGCGGTTGGCGGCCGGAAGCGGCGGAGGCGTGTTTGCGCCCGGCCTCGCGCGTGAAGTGGGTGCAGGCCTGGGGAGCCGGTGTGGACAAAATGCCGCTGAACGCATTGCACCGGGCCGGAATTGCGGTCACCACCGCCAGCGGCGTGCATCCGAATCCCGTGTCCGAAACCGTGTTTGCCATGATGCTCGCTTTCAGCCGCAAACTGCACGTTTCCGTCCGCAACCAGATGCGCAAGCTTTGGCAAGTTTCCGGAGATCTTGGGGAAATTCACAACAAAACGATCGGCATCGTCGGCGTCGGCGCCATCGGAGCGGAAATCGCGCGGTTGGCCAAAGCATTCGGCATGCGCGTGCTGGGAGTGCGCCTATCGGGGAAGCCCGCGGACCATGTGGACCGGATGTTCGATCTGGGGGGGCTGGCAACGGTGTTGAAGGAGAGCGATTTTGTTGTCGCGTCCATGCCGCTGACCGACCGAACCCGGCACATGTTTTCCCGCGAACAGTTTAAAGAAATGAAAGACACGGCGTATTTCATCAATGTCAGCAGAGGCGCGACCGTGGACACGGAAGCGCTCGTCGCCGCCTTGCGCAACAAGGAAATCGCGGGCGCGGGACTCGACGTGTTCGAGCAGGAACCGCTGCCGCCGGATCATCCGTTGTGGGAAATGGACAACGTGATCATCACCCCGCACAACGGCGGTGTCACGGATCGGTATCACGACAGGGCGACGGAGATTTTTCTCCAAAATTTACAGTCCTATTTGCAAGGGGAAGAACCTTCCCTCAATCGGGTCGATCCGTTCAAGCAATATTGAACGCGCAACATGTCCGGAGGCGATATATCGACGATCAAATGGGCGGAAGCGTTGGGCACCCGGGAAACGCGCTTATGGGCGCTTTGCAAACAGATGGGGGTCAACTATGCCGTGGACTGCCGCCGGAAAATGGCGGACCGTCGGGTGTACCCAGGGATTGATGGACGGCGTATATCGCTAGATTCGGTGGCGTAACGGCCGCGTTTTCGCTGCCCTTGTGTCCCCCCCCCATGTGTCCCTATGTCAATAACGCCTCGGCCGTAAGCTTTTGCATCACAACCATTCCGGGCCGGGATTCTAATGGACATCGGTGTCCATTAGAGCCAGTTTTTGCGATTTAGCTGCGTGTAACGGACATTCATGTCCACAAAAGACCCAAAAACCCGGAATTTTTTTGTGACGAGGGCTGTAACGGACACCGGTGACCGTTAAAAATCGAAACCAGCGGAAAACGGCCGGTAACGGACATGCATGACCGTTGCTATGAACGTTTTTGTCAAGCCCTCCGTTTTAGGGGGACCCTCGCACCGATGGCGACATTTTTATGCTTGTTCTTTGCATAGACAAGGCGACGATATTTGCCATGCAATCGTTCCTGCGCTTTCCAGGAAATCCTTTGCACCTCGGCCGGCATCCCTTCCAGCCGCTCGGCAAGATCTCCTTTCACCGCAGGGCGGTAACGGTAACTCCATGCCGACTCCACCACCGCGCGACGCGCCCTCCCGTTACCGGTTTTGGTCATGCTTCCGCGCCGGGTGCTTAGACCCGTGGAGTATTCTCGAGAAACCAGACCCAAGTACGCCATGAGCTGAGCCGGGGAGCGGAAGCGAGAAAAGGTACCGATCTCGGCGACCAAAGTGATCGCCGTCAGCCGTCCGATCCCGCGCAACGATTGCAGTGCCTGAATCAACGGGGCCTTGGGGCTAGATTCCGTTTGCCGGGCGAGCTCTTTTCCCACGCGCTCCATCCGTTGCTCGATCTCAAACAAGGCCGGCATCGGAGCGCAAGAATGCCAAACCGCCAACCAATGCAGTGGAATGCCGACGGCAGCCAATGAATGGCAGCCCGTGAAAGCGGAATGCCCAGACGGCGGCAACGCCGTCCACCCGGCGGTTCCCCCGCTATGCATGAACGTGATGCCGACCCTTGGGCACGACCAAGGGAGCGCCCGAAAGCGGATCCCGGATGACCGTGCAGTCCAGCCCGAACACGTCTTTGACCAAGCCGCTCGTTATCACCTTGGACGGTTCCCCTTCGGCCACGAGCCTGCCTTGATAAAGCGCAAAGAGATAATCCGCATACCGGGCGGACAAATTGATGTCGTGAAGCACCATGACAATCGTGATGCCCAGTTTTCGGTTCAGATCCGTCAGCAGATCGAGAATTTCCACCTGGTACGTAATGTCCAAATAAGTGGTCGGTTCATCGAGCAGCAAAATGTCCGTCTGCTGCGCCAGAGCCATCGCAATCCAGACGCGCTGCCTTTGCCCGCCCGACAGCTCGTCAATCGGACGATTGGCGAATTCGGTAATCCTCATCATGTCCATCGCTTCGGCGACGGCTTCGTAATCTTTTTTCGACCAACCGCTCAGCAGCGATTGATGGGGAAACCTTCCCCGTCCAACGAGGTCCGCGACCGTAATGCCTTCCGGGATGACGGGAGATTGCGGCAGCAGCCCCAAAACCCGCGCCAATTGTTTGGGGGGATATTTGCCGATCGGCTTTCCGTCCAGGGTAATTTGACCGGACACCGGCTTGATCAGCCGGGCCATCGCCTTCAGCAGCGTGGATTTGCCACAGCCGTTCGCGCCGACGATCACGCTGATCTTGCGGCTCGGAACCGTCAGGCTGACTCCCTGAAGGACCGTTTTGTGGTCGTACCCCGCGACGACTTGTTCGACTTTGAATTGATGCGTCGGTTTCATCAGAAACTTCCCTTCCGATTCATGCGGATCAGCAGGAGGATCAAATAAGGCGCGCCGAGCATGCCGGTGATGACGCCGACGGGAAAGCGGACCTCAAACAAATTTTGCCCGATCAGATCGGCCGCCAAAACGAGGTTTGCGCCGACAAGCCCCGCCGGAAGCGCGTTGGAAAAGCCGGCTCCGACCAATCTTTTGGCGATCGGCCCGGACAGGAAAGCGACGAAGGCGATCGGTCCCGTGGCGGCGGTCGCGATGGCGAGCAGAAAAACGGAACTCAAAATGAGCGCCACCCGCGTCATGTCCGTGCGAAGCCCGAGAGAAGTCGCCGCCGATTCCCCCAGTTCCAGCAAATTCAGATGACGGCCGAGCAAAATCACGATCGGTGCGCAGAGCAGCACCGTCACCGCCAAAGGCGGGAGCTCGTGCATTTGCGAGCCGTTGAGGCTGCCGCTCAGCCATCGGAGCGCCGCGGGAAGATCCTGCTGGGCGCCGATCAGCAAAAGATAGGAAATAAAAGCGTTCAACATCGCCTGCATGCCGATGCCGACCAGGATTAATCGTCCGATCGAAAACGGCTTCCGGTTGGACAACAAATAAATGACCGTGGCGGCGGCCAGGCCGGCCAACACCGAAGCCGCGGACACGACCGCTTCGCTCGCATGCAGCACGATGATGCAAAAAACCGCCGCGGCGCTGGAGCCTGCGGTAATCCCGATGACATTCGGGTTCGCCAAGGGGTTGCGCAGCATGGTTTGAAACGTGTTTCCGGCCAGTCCGAACGCAAATCCCGCCATCAGCCCCGCGAGCATTCTCGGCAGACGGATCGTGTTCACCGCAAAGGACACGCCTTTGATCTGCTCGCCCGACAGCGCGCGCACGACATCTTTGACCGGATAAACGGTATTCCCCAAGAACAGCATGGCACAACACAGCATCAACGCCGACACCGTGAGCAAAACGGTAACGATCACCCACCGGCGGCGTCTTTGCCGTCTGCCCGCTTTGATCCATTCCACAGATTGATTGGTCATAATGAACGCACTTTCGCTCTCATGGCTAATAGGATAAGTAACGGAGCGCCGATAAACGCCGTGACGACCCCGACTTCCAGTTCGCCGGGCCGGCCGAGGAGCCTGCCGGCGACGTCGGCGATCGTCAAGACGACGGCTCCGGCCAGAGCCGACATCGGAATGACAAAACGCAAATCAGCGCCCAAAACGAGACGCATCAAGTGGGTGGACAACAGCCCGACAAAACCGATCGGTCCGGCCAGCGCCGTCGCCGCGCCGCACAGCGCGACGCCCGCCAGCGCGGCGACGAGCCGCATCGTTCCCGCGCGTACGCCCAATCCGGTCGCCACGTCGTCTCCGAGCGCCAGCGCGTTCAGCGCGGGGGCGGTCATAAAGGCGATCAGCACGCCGCCGACGAGAAACGGGAGAAAGGTGGCGATGCCGCTCCAGGTTGCCGAACCGACGCTTCCGACCTGCCAAAATCGGAATTGGTCCATCGTGTAGGCGCGCGGAATCATGATGGCGGTGACAAGAGAAGAAAGCGCGGCGCTCGTTGCGGCCCCCGCCAAAACAAGCTTGATGGGCGTGGCACCGCCACGCCCCATGGATCCGATACCGAAGACGAAAACCGCGGTGACCGCGGCTCCCGCCAAAGCCAGCCAGATGTATTGGTTGGCGGTACTGATGTTCAGGAAGGCGATACCGCTCACCACGAACAGCGATGCGCCGGTGTTCACGCCCAAAATGCTCGGATCCGCGATCGGATTGCGCGTGACCGACTGCATGAGCGCCCCGGACACGCCCAGCGCCGCGCCGCAAAACAAACTGAACACCGTTCGGGAAACGCGTTTGCGGACGACGTTGGCCCCGTAGGAGTCGACATCGGGATGAAACAAACCGTCGATGAGTTCCGGTAATGTGATCGGACGCGATCCCAGAACCAAAGACGCCAGGATGCATACGCCGAGCAGGATCAACCCAAGGACCAGAACCGCGACAAAATTTTTCGGCATATGGATGTGGGGCCGGTTGTCTTTCGAAGCCGAAACGCTATTCATTGAGTTTGTCGATGGCTCCTCCAAGCAACTTCAAATACTCGTCAATCGTGTAAGCGATGGACAGCGGGTTCGGCGTCGCGGCGGCGACCAGCGGCGTGCTGCTGTCGAGGAACGCCACCGCGCCTTTTTGCACGGCGGGAATTTTGCCGAGCAGGGAATCCGCCTTGATCGCCTGATACAGTTCCTCATTGCCGTATCCCACGATCAGGTCCGCGTCATACAGCGCCTCGGTATTTTCGGCGCTTAAGCTCAGCGAATATTTTTCCGGATCCGTAATCAGGTTCGTCACGCTTTCCGGATACTCCAATCCGAGCTCGTAAAGGAAAGCGACGCGTGAATCGATCGGCGTATAAATGTGCAGTTTCGACATATCGGTCGCCGAGAAGTTCACCCAGACGAATTTTTTGCCCGCGATTTGCGGGTACTCTTTCAATTTCTCGCTGATCAAGTTCTCGGTGTCCTTGATGAGCTGCTCGCCTTCCGCTCTCATTCCCATGCCGGTCGCGTTCAGCAGCACCTGTTCGCGCCACGTCGTCGACCAGGGAGCGGTCGGATAGGCGACGACCGGAGCGATTTTGGTCAAAATCTCATAGTCTTCCTTCGTAATGCCGGAATACGCCGCGAGAATGACGTCGGGATCGGCGTCGGAAATCGCCTCGAAATCGAGGCCGTCCGTATCCTGGAACACATTCGGATTCGTCTCGCCGAGTTCCTCAAGCTTCTGCTTCGTCCAGGGCAAAAGGCCGCTGTCATCCTGCACGCCGAAATTCGCCGCCGAGAATCCGACGGGAACGACGCCGAGCGCGAGCACGATATCGTGATTGGCCCATTGGATGGTGACCACCCGTTCGGGCTTCTCCGGAATGACGGTCGTCCCGAGCGCATGTTTGATTTCGATCGGGTATTCGGAGTTTGCGCCGTCGTCGGATGCGGTTTCGTTATCGGCCGATTCATTGTTGGACGTTTCGTTGTTGGCCGTTTCGGTGTCGGTCTGACTTTCTTCATTCGCGGCCGTTGACGGTTCATGGTTCGAATTTCCCGAACAACCGGCAACAGTGAGCGCAAGGATAAGCAAAATGACAAACCACGTATTCGAAAATTTTTTGCCTGGAAACACGAAAATGCCCTTCCTTCCGAAAAGTGTTGGTTGATCATAAAGCGCTGGTTGAATGGTCTTTCATAAAGTGTCTGTCCGGTTGGTCCGACCGAATCCGGGTTCGGCGGATCAAGCCGAAGTACGTTAGCGCCGGCGCGCCATTAGGGTTTCGTGATGATCGTCCCGGGATGCGAATCACGAAGTGATAATGATTCTCACTATCAGCAGTTTAGCGTGTCGTCTTTTGGATGTCAATCCAAATCGTACCGTTGCGCCGATCGTGTTTCGTTCACGCCCCGTTATGCCCCACGTTGAGGTGCCGTTCTAGCGCCGTTGGTGCGCGGTTGAAACGCATTTGATGCGCCGTGTCGCCGATCCAATCTGACATTGAAAATCATTATCATTCATAGTAAGATAAAATTATTCCGCAACAAGGAGCCGGTAAGATCATGACGGAAGACATATTTGACGTAACGATCGTCGGTGGAGGTCCTGCGGGATTGTACTCCGCTTTTTACAGCGGTTTGCGCGGGATGAAAACCAAACTGATCGAGTCCCAACCGCATCTCGGCGGCAAGCTTCACGTGTATCCGGAGAAAATGATCTGGGACGTCGGCGGGCTTACGCCGGTGACGGGGGAGCAGTTGATCGAACAATTGGTGGCGCAAGGATTAACCTTCGATCCCGAAGTGGTCCTCGGACAAAAAGTGACGTCCTTGTCGAAGGACGAACAAGGCCGTTTCGTCCTGCGCACGTCGTCCGGTCAGAAACATTTTTCCAAAACGGTCATCCTTGCGATCGGCGGCGGCATTCTGAAACCGGTTAAGCTGGACATCGAGGGCGCCGAACGTTTTGAAACGGCCAATTTGCATTATGTCGTCAAATCGCTCGCCCATTTCAAAAACAAAACCGTGCTCATTTCCGGCGGCGGCAACTCGGCGATCGATTGGACCGTCGAATTGGAACCGATCGCGAAAAAAATATATTTGATCTGCAGAAAAGAAATGCTGAACGGACACGAGGCCCAAGTGAGCCGGATCTTGAACAGCGGCAAGGTGGAATGCTTGTTCCAGACGACGATCGCGAATTTCATCGCCGCGCCGGATCAAGACAAAATCGCCAAAGCGGTGCTGCGCCGCGGCGAAGACGGGGAAACTTTCGAACTGGACGTCGACGACGTCATTGTCAATCACGGATACGAACGCGACAAGGATTTGATCGAAAACAGCGAACTGCGCATCGAGATGGAAAACGAGTACTGCATATCGGGAAATTCGAAATGCGAGACGTCGGTGGAAGGATTGTACGCCGCCGGCGATATTCTCCACTATCCGGGGAAACATTACATGATACTCGGCGCGTTCCAGGACGCCGCCAACGCGGTGAACCGGGCCAAGCAGTTCATCTCTCCGGAGGCGAACCCGTGGGGAACGGTTTCGTCGCATCACGAGGAACTGAAAGAGAGAAACCGCAAAATCCTGCAGCATCTGTATCAATGACGCAAGCCTGGACGCACGCCATCGTTCACGCAGACTCATAAAAGCGTCGTCATATCGTCGACTCATAATCGTGCCGTCATTTCGCAGACTCATAAGCGCGCATCAATACCACAGACGGATAAGCGCGCATCAATACCACAGACTCATAAGCGCACATCAATCCCACAGACGGATAAGCGCGCCATCATATCGCGGGCTTTTTAGCGCACCATCCATACTGCAGGCCCATGCGCCCGCCGACATTCGGGAAGGACAACAGATGAACTACATATCCGTCGTTCGCGGAACGTTTGTCCGCAGATGCAACCGTTTTGTCGCCGAAGTGGATATCGGAGGCCGCCCGGAGACGGTCCACGTCAAAAATACGGGAAGGCTCCGGGAATTGCTCGAGCCGGGAACCCCGGTCTATTTGGAATGTTCGCGGAGCTTGTCGCGCAAATACAGGCATTCCCTCATCGCGGTCGAAAAAAACGGAACGTTCGTCAACATCGACTCGCAGGCGCCGAACAAGGTGGTCTGCGAGGCGTTGAGAGACGGAAAACTGAAGGAGTTCGGAAACATCCGCACGCTAAAAAGCGAAGCCGTATACGGCAGGTCGCGATTTGATCTTTATTTTGAAGGGGACGGGCGAAAAGGGTTCATCGAAGTGAAAGGGGTCACGCTCGCGATCGGCGATACCGCCCTGTTCCCGGACGCGCCGACCGGGAGAGGGACGAAACATGTGCTGGAGCTGATCGAAGCGGCGAAGGAAGGGTACGCGGCGGCGGTGATCTTCCTGGTGCAGCGAAAAGACTGCCGCCGTTTTGCGCCCAACGCCGAAATGGACGCCCCCTTTGCCGACGCGTTGAAAGCGGCCGTACAGAGCGGCGTCCAAGTGCTCGCCTATGACGCGGAGGTCTCCGCGGCGTCCCTTGAGATCGGCGATCCGCTGACTGTGGAGATCGGGTAAAGCCGTCGCTCCCCAAGGGGTTCGCAAAAGCGAAGTTCGCCAATCATGGAAGTCCGCTGCCAACCGGATAACAGAGCAGACGTAAACAAAGCGTCCGACAAGGGCGCTATTTTTGTTGAAAGTGCTTGCTTTGCGGCGACGCCTCCTCGCATACCGTTGTTTTTCATTGATCGCGCTCCATTGCACGCATTGGTGGACAGGCATGCTTCGCGCGGTGGTGATGGATGATGAAAGGAGTGCGGTGTAATCGAAAATGGCAAGTATGCGGTGGAGGCGTTCGAAGCCGGGGTGCTGGCGTATTTGCTGAAGCCGGTGATCCGGGAGCGGCTGCACAAAACGCTGCGATGATTGCCGAGCGCATCTGACGCCGGCTTGACTATCGAAAGATGCTGCCTGCTGTCCGAATCGGATGTTGCTTGCGTGTGAGTTAGTGGAATGCACAGTATTGCTTGGATTTTCTTGTTGACCGCTCCGGATGCTTCTTGCAAGTGAGATTGCCGAACGCATTGTCCGCTTGGATTTTTCTTGCTGACCGATCCTGATGCTTCTTGTGTATGAGTTTGTCGAACGCACAGTATCGCTTGGATTGCCTGCTTTTCATTCCAGATGCACCTTGCATGTGGGCTTGTCAAACGTTCCGGAAGGGGACCCGTTATTTCGAAACCGGCTATTTTTTCCGCCTGCCATAGGTGGGATTCGATCGGCAAACACGCGTTTGATATAATGGGGGCATATGGAAGGAGCGGAAGGGAATGGCGGAACTGGAGCGGTTTCATCCCGTTCTGTCGGCTTGGTTTCGGGACAAGTTCAACGAAGTGACCGACGTGCAAAAACAGGCGTGGCCGCTGATCGCCGCAGGCGCGCATACGTTGATCGCGGCGCCGACCGGCTCGGGAAAAACGCTGGCCGCGCTCATGCCGCTATTGGACCGGTTGGTGCGGGAGAAGCTGGACGGCGACGGGGAGGCGGCCGGACGCGGCGTGCGCATTTTATATGTGACGCCGTTGAAGGCGCTGAACAACGATATCCGGCAGCATCTGTTCGATTATCAGCACGAATGGCAGCGAACGGCCGTCGGCTTGGGGATGCCGTGGCCGGGCGTCACCGTCGGAGTGCGGACGGGCGACACGACGCAAAGCACGCGGGCATCCATGCTGCGCAAACCGCCCGATGTGCTGGTGACGACGCCGGAGTCGCTGTACCTCCTGCTGACGTCCCGGAAAGCCAGAGAAACGCTGCGCACCGTCAAACATGTGGTCGTCGATGAAATCCACGATTTGGCGGCAAGCGAACGCGGCATGCATTTTTCGGTCACGCTGGAACGCTTGACCGCGCTGTGCGACGCTGCGCCGCAGCGGATCGGCGTGTCGGCGACGCAAAATCCGGTGGAGCGCATGGCGCGTTTTCTCGGCGGCTGGGAAGAGGGCGCGGACGGTGCGGAACAGCCGCGGCCGGTTTCGGTCGTGGAAAGCCGCATGAACCGTCCGCTGGAAGTGGGCGTGACGGTGCCGCCCTACGGCCTGCTCGTACGCAACAAGCGGGAAGACGTCTGGACGCCGCTCGTGGACGAAATATTGCGGCATATCGGGGACAGCGGCACGACGCTGATCTTTGTCGGCAATCGGCGGCTGTGCGAGCGGCTTTCCGCGCGGTTGAACGAAAGGTGCGGCGAAGGCTTCTGCCGCAGCCACCACGGCAGCGTGTCGCGCGAACAGCGGCTGGAGACGGAGGAGCTCTTGCGGACGGGCAAGCTGCGCTGTATCGTGGCGACGTCGTCGCTGGAACTCGGCATCGACATCGGCGACGTCGATCACGTGCTGCAAATCGATTCGCCGTATACCGCCGCCTCCGGCATCCAGCGTTTCGGGCGTTCCGGACACAAGGTCGGCGGCGCGAGCCGCGGCACGATCATCGTCCGCATCCGCGGGCTGCTGCCGGAAGTCGCCGTGCTGGCCGAACGGATCGGGCGCAAGGAAACCGATCCGATCGAAGTGCCGCGGCATTCGCTGGCCGTGCTCGCCCAGCAGATCACGGCGATTGTCGCCGTGGAGGATTGGCGGCCGGATGCGCTGTATCGCTTGATTTGCCGCAGCGATGCATATCGCGGTTTTCCGCGCGAGCGATTTGATGAGGCGCTGGAACTTTTGTCCGGCAAATATTCGTTTGTCCGTCCGCTGATTGATTGGGATCGCGAACAGGATCGGCTGACGAAGCGTCCGAATTCCGCCATGGCGGCCATCATCGGCGCGGGGACGATTCCGCAAAGCACCGGATATCCCGTCTATCACGCGGAAACCGGCGTGCACCTCGGGGAGCTCGACGAAGAGTTCGTGGTGGAATCGCGCGTCGGCGACGTGTTCCAGCTCGGCGCCGCGAATTGGCGCATCCGTTCGATCCGCTCGGACCGCGTGGAAGTGGCGGAGTCCCGATCCGCCACCGGCGAAATTCCGTTTTGGCGGGCGGAAGGTTTGGGGCGCAGTTTCGAACTCAGCCTTGACGTCGGCCGTTTGCTGGACCGGCTGGAGAGCATGCTGGCCGCGGGACCGGACGGACAAGGCGAGCGGGCAGCAGCGGAATGGCTGATCGGCCGCCATCATTTTTCGCAGGAAGCGGCCGACAGCCTGATCGGCCTCCTGAAAGCGCAGCGGGCCGTGTCCGCGGTGCCGACGCACCGGCGCATCGTCGCGGAATGGTATACCGACGATGCCGGACTGACCCATGTGGTCATTCACAGCTGGTTCGGCCGCCGCTTCAACCGCACCTGGCTGCTCGCGCTGCAGCATCATCTGGAAAACGTTTATGCGCACGAAATCCAATCGACGGTGAAGGACAACGGCATCGAGCTGATTTTTCGCGTCTGGGATCCGGCCGTGCTCGACCGGCTCCGCGGCGTCCATTCGGGCAACATCGAACGGCTGCTGACGGAGGCCGTGCCCGTTTCGCCGATGTTCGCCGCCCGTTTTCGCCGGCTGGCGGAAACGTCGCTGCTCATGACCCGGGGATTCCGCCGCTCGCCGGCGTGGCTGAAAAGACTGCGCGCGGAAGAACTGCTGCGGGACGCGCTGGCGGAAGCGGGGGCGTCGTTCCCGCTCGTCAAGGAAGCGATGCGGGATTGTCTGGAGCAGCTTCTGGACCTGCGGCACGTACGGCAAGTATTCGAGCGGATGGAGAGCGGCGAAATCGAGTTTGCGCTGGTGGCGTGCAGCCGGCCGTCGCCGTTGGCCGCGCAGTTTTTCTTCGATTTTCTCAATGTCGCCGTCTATGAATCCGATGCGCTGACCCGGGATTTGCAACAGCGCATGATGAGCGTCAGCCGCGAACTCGCCGCCGAAGTGTTCGGGCCGGAACCGGAAGCCCGGACGACGGATGCGGACGGGCAATCGGACAGCGGGACGCGGCAAGATAAGGCGGACCTTCGGCAATACCTTCGATTGTTGCAAAGCGTCCATCATTTGGACCCGGCATCCAGGCTGCGCGGCCCGGAAGGCGTGCTGCAGGCGCTGACGCCCTTGCAGGGACTGTTCCTTCCGGTTTCCTGGTGGGAAACGTTTGTGCTGCCCGCGCGGGTCGCCGGATACCGCCGCGAAGATCTCGATTTGCTGTGCGCGTCGGGCGACCTGTACTGGATCGGACGCCGGGAAGAAGGAAGCGAAGCGGGCAAAATCGCCTTTTTCCGGGCGGATGCGCCCGAACTGGCGGCGCCTTTCATTCCCGGTGACGAGCTCGTGCCGATGCATCCCGAACTGTACGAACGGCTGCGCGCAAGAGGCGCCAGCTTTCTCACAGCGCTCGCCAACGAAACCGGCGAGAAGCCGTCGGATTTGCTGGACAAATTGCTGGATCTCGTCTGGCAGGGGCTCGTCACCAACGACCAGTTCGCGCCGGTGCGCCTTTACGGCCACAAACGGGCAGCCTCCGCGGCCGCTTCCGCGCAGGGCAAATTCCGTTCGGGACTCGGCCGCTGGTACGCGGTGGCCGATCTGAAGTCCGGCGGCGCCGGAGCGGTTTCGCCGGAGCGCGCCGTGCTCGCCTGGACGCGGCACCTGCTGAGGTTGAGCGGCGTGCTCACGAAATCGGTCGTGCAGGCGTTTTCCCCGTATGATTGGGATACGCATTTGGCGGCGCTGTCCCGCATGGAAGAGCTCGGCTATGTGACGCGCGGGCTGCTGGTGCGCGGCATCCGCGCGCTGCAGTTTGCCGACAAGGATACCGCCGAACGGCTGCGCGAGCCGGCACCCCCAGCAAGCGGCGGTTACGGCCGTCAAGATGACGTTGCCCTGCTGAACTCCGCGGACCCGGCCAATCCTTTCGGACTGACCGTCGACTGGCCCGCGAACGCCGCGGGCGAAAACAGCGCCGCCATCCCGTTCGCGCGCAAACCCGGCAACTATTTGCTGCTGAAAGACGGCCGATTCCGTCTGTGGGCGGCGAACAACAGCCGGAACGTCTTCGCCGTCGAACCGGCGGATCCGTTTGGCTCGTTGGACGCCTCTCATCGGTCAAGCACGTCGAATTCGTTGGACGCGTCCAAATCGTCGAACGCTTCGAACGTGTCCAAACTGTCGAGCGCATCGGACGAGTCAAACCCCGCAAGCCCGTTGGACCCGTCGCATGCGGCGGAGTACGTGCGTTTCACGGCACGCTATTTGATTCGCGAACGCGGCCTGCGCAAAGTGGTGATCGAAAGCTGGAACGGCCGTCCCGTCGCCCGCACGGAGCTCGGCGAACACCTGGCCAAACTCGGCGCCGAAAAAGACGGCGGCGCCTATGTCCTTTGGCCGAGCAGCGTGTAACCGGACGTCGCAGTCATCGGTGGTCGCAAATGGCTCCTCAAGCGGTTCGGCAAGCGGTTCCGCAAACGGTTCCGCGAACGGCTCCGTTTACCAATTTGCTCGCGTACTTTTACGCACTTACACGGACTCGGCCCCCCGGTTTTACCCGTAACGGACACCGGTGTCCGTTACAAACGGGCGGAACCATTTTTCCCGGCGAAATGTCACAATCATTTGACAAAACCTTTGCGTTCATGGTAAACTGAAGCGTAATTTCTTCATTGGAGGCATGGAATACACCGATGTCTGGTATCTTTCGTACTCGAAATTAAGCGTGCACCGGACAAGCGAGCGCCCTATGCGGCGTCTTTGTTCGCGTGCACCTTTTTTCGGCTACGAAAGTATCGAAAGAGGTGTATTTTTTATGCCCAAAAACCACAAAACCGGAAACCGCCCTCCTGTCCGGGTATCCCAAAATTTTCTCACCAGTTCCAAAACGATCAACCGAATCGTACGCACGACTACTCTGAACAAAAACGACCATGTGATCGAAATCGGTCCGGGGAAAGGGCACACCACAAGCGTGCTCGTTCAATACTGCCGCCGTGTGTCGGCCATTGAGATCGATGAACGTCTGTATCAAAAGCTGACGGACAAATTCAAAGAAACGAAAAACATCAGACTGTATCACCAGGATTTTTTGGAGTGGCCGCTCCCCAAATCCGGAAAATATAAAGTGTTTTCCAATATCCCCTTTTTCATCACCACGGACATTTTGCGAAAACTGACCGAGTGCGGCAACCCGCCGACGGAAGCGTGGCTGACGATGGAAAAGGGCGCGGCCAAACGTTTCCTCGGGAAACCGTCCGAAACGCTGCGCTCGTTGCTGCTGAAGCCGTTTTTTGACATGGAGATCACGTATTATTTTCAACGGGAAGATTTCCATCCGAAACCGGGTGTGGATGTCGTCCTGTTCCATATGAAAGAAAAACGACAGCCCGATCTGCCCTTCGGCCAGCGAAAAGCTTATGCGCATTTTGTGGAGACGGCCTGGAAATACGGTTTTCCCCGATTGTTTACGACGAAGAAGCAGCTGTCGAGAGCTTTTCGGGAGGCGGGCGTTCAAAACGACGTCACTCCCGCGGAAATGCTTTATGTGCAATGGCTCTGCCTTTTCCGATGTTACTGGAATCATGTGCTCGTCAGAAGGTAAGCGGTGCGTGCCGGACCATGTATGGACGTAGGCAAGGCAGGTGTTGTGTACCGTACAATGAAAGGACGCGACAAAGCGGACGCTCCGTACCGGACAATGTAAGGACGTAGGTAAGGCGAGGATGCTGCGCGCCGCACAATGAAAAAAGGCCGTGACAATGCGGACGCTGCGCGCCGCACAATGAAAGGACGTGCCAAGGCGCGCGCGTTGCGGACGCGGTCAAGATTTGCGCTTCCCTAAGCGCCGCCGCGTCCGGTACAGCAGCAGGCCGAGCAGCACGGCAAAATAGCCGGCCAGCGCCATCATCGTGTACCCGTACATGGCCGGCTGGTCGTTCACCCATCCGATGACCGGGATGTTGAGCACAAGCAGGAGAGGGAAACCGAAGGCGATGGCGCTCGCGCTGCCGACGACCAGATTTTCCGTCGTGTTCGACCGAAACATCGGATCGACCGCCTTCACCAGCGCCAATCCGGTGGAAATCGTGCCGGTCAGCATGCCGTAAAACCCCAGCACATTGGGCAGCTTGTCCTCGGGAAACGACCGCGGAACGACCCACAGCAAAAACCAGATCGTCACGAACCCGCCGATCGTCGTCAACCACACGACGGGAACCGCGTACTCCGCCAGCGCGTAAATCGAAATGGCGGCGATCGAGGCGGTGATCATATAATCGAACGCGAATCCGGCAATGCGCTGCAGCAAAAAATTGTTCGGCGCATGTTCCAATTGAAACCCGGCGCGCTGCAGCCGATTCAATATGAGACGAAACGCGATCGCGTATATGCTGCCGATCAGGAAATGGAAGCCGACCAAAAGCTGCGCAAACGTCTGCCCAAACGAACCGAGCGGGCTGAGCAGTTTTTCCACGGCGTACAATGTCAAGTAAGTCAGCAAATATATGAAACCGATCAGCGCGATCTGGTACGTCAATTTGTCAATGGCGTCGGCCAGCGGAATTTCGTCCGGCTCCGATTTTTCGACGATCGGTTCGTTACGGCGCGCCGCGTCGGCCGCAGAGGTCTGTCGATAAGATCGCCTGCGTGCCAGAATATTCATGAAAATAATGCCGATCACCGTCGCCCACAAAAATCCGATGCCCGCAATGGTCAATCCGAGATTGCCGCCGCCGCGCAGGCCCAACGCCTCCCACTGCGAGCCGATCGAGTAGGCTTGCCCCGGACCTTGACCGAAACCGAGAGGCAAAAGCAGTCCGATGCCGGGAAACATGTCCTTGTAGAACCACCCGGTCAGCAGGAGGAACAGCCCGAAACCGACGATGCCCTGGATCAAATAGGTGGACACGATAATGATGCCGGAATTGACGACGCCCGGACTGTTGTTGACTTCCCGCTCTTTCAGGGAAAGCGCGATGAAGCCGACGGCCATCAAATGATAGACGATGTTGCCCAGCGTGTCCGGATCGAACCGGATCCAGCCGAGCATATCAGGACCGGCGATCAGGCCGAGGAAACCCGCAATCATCGCCGTCGGAACGATCAGCTTCCTCAACACCGGAATGCGCGCCTTCAGCACGGCGGCGACCACGATCAACAGCGACAGCATCATCATGTCAAACACGTACTGCCAGGATTGGTTCATGTTATCTCCTCCGGCGAAATTGCAGTTGGATTTGGTGCGGACTGAGTTGGGGGCGTCATGGATTCCGATTGGATCGACGCGGATTCCGATCGGTTCGGTGCGATTCCGAATGGGCTGTTGCGGATCGGATCGGTTTGGCGTCGCTTCCGATTGGATCGACGCGGATTCCGATCGGTTCGGTGCGATTCCGAATGGGTTGTTACGGATCAGATCGGTCTGGTATCGCTTCCGAAAGGGCTCGCCCGAATTTTGATTCGGTCGCATTGTTTCCGATGGAGGGGCCGTTACGAATTCCGATTGAGCCTGTGTTGATTCCGAATGGGCTGGCACGGTTGGAGAGCGGGCTATCGCGGTTTCGCTATCGGTCCGGCGCCGTCTCCGATCCGGACATCGCGATCTGCACCATTTTCAGCCACTTGTAGGCCGACGTGCGCGGTTCGTAAAATTCCAGTCGGTACAGCTTGTCCTCGTAAAAAAAGTCCAGCTTGTGATGAAAATGAATATTCAATCCGTCCAGTTTGCGGAACATGAAATGCATCGGCTGTCCGGCGTCCCCTTCGATGATCAACCGGTCTTCTCCCCACACGACATGTCCTTGCCGCAGCAGCCGAAACGGCTTGGCTTCCTCGGACACGAATACGCGGACCGGATCCCGCATCGTTTTCTTCCAGATTTCCGCTTGACCAGGATCGGCAAAGGAGCGCGCCGCCTGCCGAAGCTGCCATTCGTCCCACTGCCGTACCGATCGAAACCGCAATGGCCCGCCGACTTCCTCAAAATGTCCGTACGCCGAATAACGTACCGTGTAACCGCATTCATCGCAAGAAAAGCGGTCATCGTCCGAACGCATGGCGCCCGGTCTCTCACACGCGGGACATATAAACAGGAGACGCTCCAGATAATGGGCGAGCCGTCGTCCGGCAAAAGGCGTCGGATGCTCGTCCTGCCATGCGATCTCATCGTACGCGAGCGCTTCGGTCAATTTGCGGTGAATTTCTTCCACCGAATCGCCGGCCAATTCTCCCTGGTCCCATTTTTTGACCAATGAGAGCCGGATGACGCCCCTGCGATCGGAGTCCGCCCATCGCGGACGGGTGAGATAGCCGCCGCGAATCGTGGCGATGACGACCGGGATGTCGAGCAGCTTGACCAGTTTGGCCGTCGACGGCGTCAGCGGTTCCGTACTGCCGTTCCAAGTGCGGTTGCCTTCCGGAAAAATGCCGATGATGCGGCGGTGTTTTTTCGCTTTCAAAATGCTGCGGATCGTGCTTGTGTCGCTTCTCGACTTGGTCTTGGAAATGGCGCCCGTGTAATCGAGGACTCTTTTTAACAGAGGATGGCGAAAAAGCGGAGCCGCCGCCACGAAACAGACCGGCTCGTTCACGTAGCAATTGATGAACAACGGATCCCAATTGTTGACATGATTGGACAAAATCAGGTACGGCGGCTTCATCTGCAAGGTGTCGTTCCGTTCGATCCGGATGTTGAAGCGCAGCTTGAGGTATGCGCGCAGCGGAGTCAACACGATCGTTTGGGCCAGTTTGCCCGGTTTGCGTTCTATGCTCACTTCGTCACATCTTTCAAAAAAATTCGGTCTTGTTACGGCACCAAGATTATATCAAAATCCGTGCTTCAGGCCAATCCATTCCGGCAATCGACATCAATCAAAGCGGGAATCAGGAATCCACCGGCCTCACAAGCAAATCCGAAATGTCAAATTGTGAAATTGACGCGATCTTGGCGCATCCCTTACAATGAGTTGCAAAAAAGGAGCCGTGAACCGCGAAAACGAGCCGTTGAGCCGTTGATCCGCAAAAAAGGAGTCTTCGCCATGCAACCGATCGATCGCGACTGGTTTGCCAGAGACGCGCGGGAAGTGGCGGTCGGGCTGCTCGGCTGCACACTCGTCCGCACGTTTCCGGACGGGACGAAAGCCGCGGTGCGCATTCGGGAAACCGAAGCATACCGCGGAGCCGACGACCCGGCCAGCCATGCCTGTCGCCGCCGCACGCCGCGCAACGATCCGATGTTCGGCCGCCCCGGCACGCTGTACGTCTATTTCACTTACGGCATGCATTACTGCATGAACATCGTCTGCGAGCCCGAGGGCGTTCCGGCGGCCGTGCTCATTCGCGGCGCGATCCCCGTCAGCGGCATCGAGCATATCCGCGCCCGCCGGCCGGGCGTTTCCGACAAGCTGCTGTTGAACGGGCCGGCCCGGCTGACCAAAGCGCTGGAGTTGGATCTTGCGTTCAATCGATACGATTTGCTGGGCGCGGGCGGTCCGGACGGGGAAACCGGCAGCGAAGCGCTCGTCCTATTGCCTGCCGAATCCGCGCCGCGATACAAAGCGACGCCACGGATCGGCATTTCGGCGGGAACCGAACTGCCGTGGCGTTTTGTGGCCGAACATATTTAAATCAGCTGCCGAACACCTTCATGATCGCATCCATGATGCGGGCGATCACTTCCGTGATGATGATCGGCCGGTGGTTGACAATTCCGAGCCATAATCCGTATCCAGGCACGGATACGCATAAAAAGAGAATCACGTCCCGGTATAGCTGCCGTCGCAGCAGCCGGAACACCACATAACCGATCAGGGGGACGAACCAGGCGTGAAAGGCCAGCATTTATCGTCCCCTCCTTTGATTCCCGTGATTCCTGCGCCGATACGCGTTTTTCAGCCAAGTGGACAGCAGCAGCAGGCTGGGCAGGAAAAAGCCGTAAAAACTGAAGTATAGGTTCAGGTATTGTTTAATGAACTCCCCGTTTTGGACCCCATTCTCATATATCGAAACGGCCAGGGCGGAAACCAGAATGGTCAAGGCCAGCAGGTGCGGCCATTGGGTTTTTGGACGAAACATTTGCTGCAGGATGTTGTGGGCGCCGTAAATGAGAACCTGCAGCTTGATGAAAATGAGAATCAGCAGGACAACCGAGATAATCGACTGCACATTGACGATCGTTTCGCCGATGTCGACTTCCTGCACGACCGTGTAAACGGGGAACGTGAGCCGCGACGCCCTTTCCACTCCCATTAAACCGATGATCATAAAAAGGATGGCGCTTATGGAAACGGCCGCCATGCCGATGCCCCAAACCATGGCGCGGCCCGGACTTCGTTTGACGTACGGATACAGCATGGTTAATGCGATCGTCTCCATGAAAGGATAACCCAGCATGGCAAAGTTGCCGAACAGCGACGACCATCCCTCGTTCGGATAGACGGGCAGAAATCGTTCCCAATTCCAGTTGATCGTCGCCGCCAGCAGCAGCACGAACCAGAACGGCAGGAACAAGAACGGCGTGACCAGCTGATTCAATCTGGCCACCCCTTCCGCTCCTTGCGCCACCGTATAGCAGGCGACGATCAGAAACATGATGTGAAAGACGCTTTTCGGCGTGTCCCGCATGATGGTGCCGTTCATAAAATCGCTCATATTGTGCAGCACCCAACCCGCAATGGAGGAAAAATGAAAAAAGTACAGCAAGGCGATCGCCGTCCCCACCGGACGGCTCCATACCTCCTGCAAAATTTGCGCAAGGGTTTTGCCGGGATGGGCGCGCATCAGCAAGATCCAGAGCACGGAAACGATTAGGCCGAGGCATCCGTTCCACAGCGGAATGATCCAAGCATGTTGTTGGGTTTGCTGGATCAGGGCCTGGATCGATACAAACAACGTCGTGCCCAACAAAAAATTGTTGATCAGCAGGGTGAACTGCCAGCGAGATATCATCCTCGTCCCATCCCATCTCATTGATAGATCTGTTTCATGCCGCCGGTTTGCCCCAGCTTCGCATGTACGTAAAATTCCACCTTCGCTTCCTTTGCCGCCGTGTCGATGTTCTCGGGTGTTGCCAACCCGTGTTTCAGCAGCAAATCGCCGATGCGCAACAGGTCCCAATTTCGCTTTTTCGTCATTTCGTAAAAGGAATGTAATTCCTTCCGGATGCCTCGATCCACGGCGTCCTCAAACCTCCGGGCTTGTACGAGCGTCTGCGGCACATGTTCTTCCGAAAAAACGGAATTGAGTTCGAGGTCCAGGAAAATTTTGACTACCGGTTTTTCCGGCGATCGCTCCACCTTTTTTTTAATGCGCACCGATTTGAACAGTATCGTCACCGGTTTTCCGCCGATCGGCATTCGGAACGTATGCCGTCCCTTCTCTCCTTCCAACAAATAGTACCAGACCATCTGCTGCGCGGTAAGGCTTCCCACCATGCGATAATCGCGAAATACCGCTCCTTGATTGAAGAAGATGTTCGTTTGTCTGGCGTCAATGTTCGAAGACGTATCGCTGATATTCCCGCTGGCGGTTCCGGTTTGGCTGATCATGGGGTGCACGGTCATCGTCTTTCTCTCCATACGCTCGATGAAATGTTTGAGCTCAATTTGCTTCCCCATAAAAAGCGTGTTTTTCCTCAGCAAATCCAGCCTCGCGTCGACCGCGTCGGAGGGAAGCCGTTCCAGCGGCGTGAAGCTGTACATCACTTCAGCCAGCTGCGCGTCGGCGACGAGCAGGGGAGTGGAAGTGCGGGAGTTCGGCAGCATTTCGACGAAATTGACGAGGTCGCGCAGTCCCGCCTTGGCCGCCCTTTTCGAAACGATGACCGCCTGATGGTGAGCGACAAACAGCTGTCGCGAAAGAGATTTGTAAATATTCATTCTGGCTTCGCCGAACGATTTGCCGATGGCCTGATAGGTAAAGACCGGCGCTTCATCGGGACCGGGGGTTCCTTGTGTCGTTGCGCTGCTCAACGGGTTGATGACTTGATAATACACCGTCGTGATTTCTCTTTCCGGATCGATGTCGATGCCGATTAGGCTGACCAGCGCCAGTTCGTCCATCTCCAACTTGTCCCAGCACGAAGTGAGCACGATCGAGAGGCAAACCGTGACGGCGACCAGACTCCATGTTTTGCGATGACGGGCCATCGTTTTTCCCTCACTTCATTTGTACTTGGTTTTTCGGAGATAACCGAGCCCCGTTTGATCGAGGTGCGGTCTCGGCAGCCGGACGAGCACGTCCTTCCACCCGTGCTTTCGGGTCGGGGAGATCGGCGTCAGATAAGGGACGCCGAACGATTTCAACGTGACGAGATGCGCCGCAAGAAACAGGGTGCCGCACAAGACGCCGAACAGTCCCATAAAGCCCGCCAGCAGGATGAAGGAAAACCGCAAAAGCCGCTGCGTCGTGCCGAAGCTGTAGACGGGAACGACGAAGTTGGTGATCCCCGTAATGGAGACGACGATCACGATCGCCGCGGAGATGAGCCCCGCTTCGACCGCCGCCTGTCCGAGCACGATGGCGCCGACGATCGACAGCGCCTGGCCGATCGCTCTCGGCATGCGGAGCCCCGCTTCGCGGATGATTTCAAAGACGACTTCCATCAACAGCACTTCGAACAATGCCGGAAAGGGAACCCCCTCCCGCTGGGCGGACAGACTGATCAGCAGCCGGGGCGGGATGAGTTCCTGATGAAACGTGGTGGCGGCGACATACAGCGACGGAACAAAAACGGCGGTAAAAAAGGAAATCAGGCGAATCCAGCGGATAAAGGTCGCGATGTCGGCCCGCTGATAGTAGTCTTCCGGCGAGTTGAAAAATTCCCAAAACGTCACCGGAGCGAGAAGCGCGCCGGGAGAACCGTCGATCAAGATGGCGATTTTCCCTTCCAGCAATTGGGCCGCCAGCACGTCGGGCCGCTCGGTATTGGTCAGCGTGGCAAAAGGAGACCATGTCCGGTCCTGAACGTATTCTTCGATGTAGGCGCTCTCCAACACGCTTTCGGTACGGATGGCCTTCAGCCTTCGCCGCGCTTCCTGCACGAGCCCGTCCGGCGCGAGATTTTCCAGATAGGCAAGCATGACCGTCGTCCGGGTTTGCTTGCCGATTTGCATTTTTTCAAAGCGGAGGCAGGGATTTTTCAGCCTTTTGCGAACCAGGCTGATATTCGCCTGTATGTTTTCGGTGAAGCCCTCATGCGGCCCGCGGACGATCGTCTCCGATTTCGGTTCTTCGGTTTGCCGATCGATAGGAGAGACGGCGTTGAGAAAACAGACGCGTTCGTTATTCGTATCGACGATGACGCATTGTCCCTCCAGCATAGCGTCGACGAGATGGCGCACCCAATCGCCGTGAAAGGAGGAAAACGGAAGTTCCCGTATGTATCCGTGTTCCTCGGCTTCCGCGGGAGCGCCTTCCATCAGCTTGCCCTCGGAAAGCATGTTTTGGATATAATGGTCTACGGCATTCTCGTCGGCCATCGTGTCCAGATACATGCATTGGAGCGGCGGACCTTCCCAAAACTGCAGCGTCCGGATAACCAAATCCGGCGGAAATCCGAGCTGCCGCTGCACCAGTTGAATCAAGTCCGGCGGGACATGATGACGATCGTTTCTGGACATCGTTGTCTCCTCCGTTTGACCGACCGCGTCATGTCAGACTCGCACGTCTGCCGCGTTCCGGTTTTCA
>Ga0207811_10269_pt1 | contig 32650 bp, 29 predicted proteins | sample CeladaPassaD2F04_FD_187493 | JGI IMG/M metagenome (GOLD analysis project Ga0207811, IMG submission 187493) | Cellulose-adapted microbial communities from the Joint BioEnergy Institute, USA - Passage D2F04 (SPAdes) (version 2) | ecosystem: Engineered > Bioreactor > Continuous culture > Unclassified...
GCCTCACGACCGACACCCTTGCCCTTGGCTAATGGTAGGCGCTCGCCAGCCCCCATTCCGGACTTTCACCGTATAGATGACGCCCATGCTGGGCGTACCAAAAAACTGCCGGCAGTCGATGCTGCCGGCAGTTGCTGTCCCCGCGACGTTCAACCGGGGATTGTCTCTACCTAACGGCTCAAATATTTCATCGGATTTTGCGCCACGCCGTTGGAATGAATTTCAAAGTGCAGATGCACGCCGGTGGAGTTTCCGGTGCTTCCCATCACACCGATGATTTCTCCTTTTTCGACGGTCGTGCCGACGCTGACGCTGATTTTGCTCAAATGGCCGTACAACGTGCGGTATCCGTTATTATGATCGATGATGACCGTCTTGCCGTACCCGGAACGGGTGCCGGCGAATACGACTTTGCCGTTGTCCGAGGCGATAATGTTTTTGTTTTTCGAAATCATGTCGAGTCCCTTATGCGTACTGCCCCAACGCTCTCCGTATCCGCTCGTGATCGTCGCGCCGACGACCGGCCAGGCGAACTTGCCCGTCCCCTCGCCGGGTATCACCTTGGTGCCTTTCTTGACGATGGCGGGCACCGGCGGCACGAGAATTTCCTCGTCGATGATTTCCATTTCCCGCTGCTTGCCGTTGATTTGGGTGACGCGGTAGGTGACTTTTTTCTTGCCCTCTTTTCCCTCGCGAACGACGACGGTTTTGCCCAGTTTCAGCGTGTCGTCGGTTTGATAAATCGTATCGTAATGAACATCGTGCACTTCTTCCTGGATCAGCGTGGCTTTTACCGACAGTTTCGGGATGCGCTCGGTCAGATCGAGCACCTGGCCGATTTGCAAATAGTTGTCTTTCGTTTCCGGATTTTTCTCGTAAATGTGTTCCGTCGAAATATCGAGCTTTTCCGCGATGCAGGTGACGCAGTCGCCTTCCACGACCGTGTACTGGATGCCCTGCACTTCTTCTTCCTGCAGTTTGGCCAGCACGTACTCCGGACGCGCGATGCTTTCCGGCGTCGTTTCCACACGTTCCAGCGAGACCGGTTCGACAAAATCGACGTTTTCAAGTTGCACCTGCGCTTTTCCTTCGTCCGCTTTCCCCTCCGCGCTCAGCACCGCCACTTCGTTGTTCTTCTCCAGCCGGGGGGTGTATTTCTCCTTAATTTGCTGCAAAATGCTTTCCGCCGTCGCCTCATCCTTGACGATGCCGACCACTTCGTTGCCCACTTTCAACTCGAAACCGACCGCCCGCGACACAATCAGGCGATCCAGCTCCTCGATGGCGGCGGCGTCATCGCTCTGCGCCTTGAAAGCCCTTTCTTTTATTAATTCGATGTCGTCGTCATTCATGACCATATGTACCCCGGGGTACGCTTTCTCCCATTCCACCTGGCGGGATAGGATATACTGTTCCACCACTTCCGGGGCGCTGACCGTGCCCGCAGGCTCGTCGCCGACAAACACATGGTAAACTTCAAACGTGTTCGATTTCACGTAATAATGTCCGGTATAGGAAATGACAGCGACCAGACCGATCGCTCCCGCGGTTCCCGCGAGGCGGAGGCGATGTTTGCGAATCCACTGCCAGGCGGGTCGAATATTGACGGTTCCAGGACGAAGACTGCCGATTCGGCGGCGAATGCGGGCAGCCGTTTCGGCCAATCGCCGTATCCCCAAAAAACCTTTCATGGTCTTCTCCTTTATGCTCCCAGTTTTGCTGACCTTCTTAACTTTACCACATTTTCCGCACCTCGGGCAATCCTGGCTCGTGTGCGAATGTTATGATTTTATGATCAATCCTTTATCAAAATATGAAAAATGCCCTTGCGGTGCAAGGGCTGCCGAATAGCCGCGAAACCTCGGACAAGGTGCGGCAAGTTGGCGTTTTTGGCGTGAACGTTACGGCCGCATTGAAAGTTGGGGTCGAATCATGGGGCAAATTCCTCGAATCGGCCGCGAATTCCCAAAAGTTCCGTCAATTCGTCCATTTCTTCCTCTGTGAGATGTTCTCTCGCGATGTTTTTCAGTTCTTCCAGTTCCCGTCGGGTCAGGCCGTTTTCCATCAATCGCGACCATTCCTGCAGGGCGTCCGTCGGAATTTTTTGCATGATCAGCGTTAAGATGCGCATTTTTTCGTCGTCGTCCAGTTCGTTTTGCAGCCGCTCCCATTCCTCGGCCGAAAAGACGACCTCTTCCCGCTGCGCGCCCGCTCCGAACTCCAGCGAATTTCTGCCGCCCCAGACCGGTACGGCGTCTTCTTCCTCCCGCGGTGAAACGCCGCCCCCGTGATCCATACCGTCTTCATTCGTTTCGGAAGCGTCCGCGAGCCCCGTGCCGGTTTCGTTCACGCCGCCGCCCGCGTCCGGTTCCCGGGATGTCCGCTCCCCGGCCGATCGCGTGCCGTCCGATGTCTCCAGACTGGACAAAAACTGTGCGGCCACGTCACGCCAATCGATGCGGGCAACCGCCGAATCGGCGGGAATTTGTTTCAGCACGCTGTCGATCATCGCCTGCACGATATACCAGGTCGTGATCACGGTCAAGCCCGAAACCAGAAGCACCACAAACGCAAGTTTGGCCAGCCATTTGAACAACTTCAATATCCCGTTCCCACCTTTGGACCGATGATCACGGAAGGAGCGACCATCTTTTACTGCCCATTATTGACCGGAAACCGCCGTTTGAAACTTGCGGCTCGGCAGTTTCTGCGTCGGGAACCAGTGGCGCATCCATGCTTCATGACCTGAAAAAACAATAACGGGGCGGTAGCCCTTACCGCCCCCAAACTTTATCAATGCCATAATGTCGACAAACGCTCTTATACGTAAATCGGCCGGACCTGATTCGTCTGCTGCCGGTTGCGTCCGACGCTGAAAATGCTGATCGGCACGCCGGTGAGCTGCGCGATCCGCTCCAAATAGTGGCGGGCGTTGGCCGGCAGTTCGTCCAGCGAACGCACGCCGGAAATGTCCTCCTTCCAGCCCGGCAGTTCCTCGTACACCGCCTTGCATTCCGCCAGCACGTTCAGGTTTGCGGGATAATGTTCAATCAGCTGACCGCGATACTCGTAGCCGGTGCAAATTTTCACCGTCTCCAACCCGGTCAGCACGTCCAGCGAGTTCACGGACAGTCCCGTCAGGCCGCTGACCCGGCGCGCATGCCGGACGACGACGCTGTCAAACCAGCCGACCCGCCGCGGACGACCGGTCGTCGTGCCGTACTCGTTGCCCTTTTCGCGGATCAGGTGGCCGATGTCGTCGTGCAGTTCCGTCGGGAACGGCCCGTCGCCGACCCGCGTCGTGTACGCTTTGGCCACGCCGATGACGTGATGGATTTTCGTCGGCCCCACGCCGGAACCGATGCAAACGCCTCCCGCCGTCGGATTCGACGAGGTGACATACGGGTACGTTCCCTGGTCGATGTCGAGCATAACCCCTTGCGCGCCTTCAAACAGCACGCGCTTACCCTGATCGATGGCGTCGTTCAGCACGACTGAGGTATCGGTGACGTAGGGGCGTATCACTTCGGCGTAGTCGAGATATTCGCGGATGATGGCGTCCGCGTCGAGTCCTTCGCGCCCGTACACTTGCTCGATCAGTTTGTTTTTCTCTTCGATGATCCGGCGCGCTTTCCGTGCAAACTCTTCCGCGTCCATCAAATCGGCGATGCGGATGCCGTTGCGCGCGGCCTTGTCCATATAGCACGGCCCGATCCCTTTTTTGGTGGTGCCGATCTTGTTGTCGCCCTTGCGCTCTTCCTCCAGTTCGTCCAGAAGCAGGTGGTAAGGCATGATCACGTGCGCCCGGTCGCTGATGCGAAGATTGGCCGTACTGAAGCCGTTGTCGTGAATATATCGAATTTCCTCGATGAGCGCGGCCGGATTGATCACCATGCCGTTGCCGAGGACGCATATTTTGTCCGGATAAAAAATGCCCGAAGGGATCAGATGCAGCTTGTATTTGCGATCGTTGATCAAAATCGTGTGTCCCGCATTGTTGCCGCCCTGGTATCTGGCCACCACCTCCGCGGATTCCGCCAGAAAGTCGGTAATTTTTCCTTTTCCTTCGTCTCCCCACTGCGTGCCGACCACCACAACGGTTGACATGCGCATTCCCTCCGTTAGGCTGCGCCGTCGGGCGCTTACCTTGAAATGGCCGCCTTTCGTGCGGCAAATTTAGTGTAGCAATCCCCCCAGGAAAAGTCAACGAAAAGCGAACGTTGCGGTTCATTTGTTAATAAATGTTCGTCTTTTTCCGGTGAATTTCGTCAAAACTTGATGCCGAATGACGGTCCGCGAAAATTTTGGCATCCTGTCCTTCCTTTTGTCGTTCCGGCCGATGCAGTTGTCGGCTGCGCTCTCCATGGATTTGTTCCCCATTGGCATTGCCAAGACGATGGGTCATCAATTGGCTTAGTCCATACGATGCGATTGCCTTTTCGAGGATTGGACATCGCCTTTTTGCATGAAGCCGGATATTTTAACGGACATCCATGTCCATCCCTCGTAATTAAGAGGTTTTCTCACGAATGCTCACTCATTCGCAGGATTTCACGACATCCCTGGAAAGTGCATCGAGCTATGGAAGCGGCATTTCCTCGTCGAATCGGCTTTTTGGGCGTGCGGAAACAGAAGTTGCACATTCGTGCAACTCGAAAGGGTCCTATCCTGCACGCTCCACACTTGTTCCCTGGAGGTTCACCCTCCCATGTCTCAACGGGTCCATTGCCCTTACATTCCTTCGTTATACCTGTCCAGGGGGTGGAGGCTTGATTAATGAGTGCATTTCGTGTACGATTCATAATTAAGCGCCTCCTTGATGGGTTTTTAGGGCTCTTGACCCGTGGCATCCCCATCATACGAGGCGCTCCTTGTTTTTGTCCAGCGTGATTTCTAAACGTATACAGGAATGTTTAGCCAATGCCGTTCGCGATCCGCCGCACGCCTGCGAACAACCGGCAGGCTCCAATTCCTTATGCGGCATCGCCGCCGATCTCCGACGGCAGCTCAGCGTCCGGACGTCTCCCGTTCCGCGCCGCCGTCCGAAGCGGCCGACCGGGGACTTTCCTCCAGCGAGAGGATCGTCTTGCAGTGCATGCAGCGGTCGGACTTGCCGAGCATTTTGGTTTGCTTGCCGCATTCGGGGCATTCGATGATAAGCGCCGATGTCGACATGATGCCCGCCCAAAAATAAACGACCATGCTGCCGATCATAAAGAGCATGCCGAAAACCAATCCCACGATGGTGATCGGCCGGCCCGCCGCGCCCCAGATCAACACGGCGGCGGTGCCCAGGATCATGACCGCCATGCCGATCAGCGTCAGCAGCAGTCCCCACAGCCTAAACTCATTGATCTTGCTTGATTTCAATATCATGGTCTGCCCATCCTTTTTTTCGGAGAAACTCGCCCAGTCTCCATCGACACCCGGCACGCCGTAAAGATGGCGCCAACATTTCACGACACGTATCCGGCAGGAAACGACACCCGCCGTGTAGAATATGTCATTTATGGCACAAATTTCGACGTGTTGTGGAGGATGACGGCATGAAGTTGCAACCGGAGGATTTTGAACGACTTGCGTCTGATCCCAACGTTTCAGGAGCGTTGATCGTTCGCAGTGAAAACGCGTTGAGCCAGGTGACCGATCATTTCGACCAACTGCTGCTGGTCGTCACGGAACAGCGGGAGCCGCTCAATTATATATATCATTATATTAAAGATCAACAACGCATACAAGAAAGATGGATTCACAAGAAAGGCATCGAATCGTGGATATTGAACGGGGAAAACCGCAGCATCATCCACTGGATTTTGCAGGGAGACATCGTGCTGGACAAGGACGACTATGTGGCCGCCTTGCGCGAAAAGCTGATCCGTTTCCCGGAAGAGCTGAAGGAGAAGCGGCTGTTCATGGAGTTTTCCTTGTTTCTCCGCCGGTTTTTGCAATGCAAGGAATACCTCCGGGACGGCCACTATCTCGACGCGCACAGCAGCATTCTGAAGGCGCTGGTCCATTGGGCGCGCATATCGATCATCGAAAACGGCAGCCATCCGGAAATCACCGTTTGGAATCAAGTCAAGCAAATCAATCCCGGCATCTACAAACTGTACGAAGAATTGACGCAGTCCAACGAACCGCTGGACAAAAGAGTCGAACTGCTGACGTTGGCGTGCGAGTTTTCGGTCATGTCGAAAATGGAAGATTGCTGCGGCGTGCTGTTCAAAGTGCTCGCCAGCCGCAGCGAACCGTGGAGCGCCAGCGAATTGAAGGAACACGCCGAGCTGATGGACATGCATGTGGAGCTGACGCTCGTACTGAAAACGCTCGCCCGGAAAGCGCTGATCAAAGAAGTGGCCGTTCCCGGGAAATCGCCGTCGTACTACGAATTGAAATATACCATCCCGTCGAATTGAATGCGATCATGCGATGCCGTCGGCCTCCGAACCCGGGCGCCGTCCGAACGGGACGCCGCGTTTCTACCACAGCAGCTGCAAAAATGCAGCTGTTTTTTTGTCATCGCCGTTTTTTTCGACAGCAATGAACGACCGGGCGGCGTGCCGGATGGTGATTCGGGCGGCGTTTCCGGTCCACGCGCGGCAAAGTGAGGGCATTCCGCAGGACATGTTCACGTACGGATGGAGGCGACATATTCCCGATCGCTTGAAAACGGGCGTTCGCCGAACTTGAAAGCCGCAAGCGGATCGCCTATAATAAGGCAAAGATATGGCGGCCGATTTGTCCGCAACAGGTTGGTGCCGGCCAAGCCGGGATCGGTTATCGCGATGCGGCGACCGTCAAATAGGTGACAATGTTACGCGAACTTGGCTAAATTGCCATTATACGAAAACATGCGATGATGGAGAGGAGTACGCAGCGCCTGGCATGCCAGGGAGTGGCCGCCGCAGACTGGAAGCGGCCTGTGCCGTACGGGGCTGCCGAAGTTCGCTCCGGAGCAGCGCCCTGAACGGCGGCGCGCGCTGCAGATCGTGCGCGGCGTGACGCACGGCCTGTGTAGGGGTTGCCGGTTACGAGCCGTTATGTCGTCGAGCGAGAACGCGGGTGTGGCCTTGGCCTGCCGGTCCACGGCTTCGCGTTCTAACAAGGGTGGTACCGCGGTCCTTCGTCCCTTACGGATGAAGGGCTTTTTTTGTTGCGCCGCGCCGACGGGCGCCGGGGCGAATCGGAACGAAGAGGAGGAGATGTCATGAGAGACAAACTGCTGGCCTTGAAGGAGGAAGCGCTGCGGGAACTGGCGGCCGCACAGCAGTCGCAGCAGCTGGAAGAGCTTCGCATCAAATATTTGGGCAAAAAAGGGCCGCTGACGGAAATATTGCGCGGCATGGGCGCGCTGTCGGCGGAGGAGCGCCCGGTGATCGGCCAAGTCGCCAACGAAGTGCGCGCCGCGATCGAACAGGCGCTGGAAGCGCGGCGCGAGGACATCCATCGGCGGGAGACGGAACAGCGTCTTGCGGCGGAAAAAATCGACGTGACGCTGCCGGGACGCATGCCCGCCGTCGGCGCGGTGCATCCGCTGCGCAAAGTGGTGCAGGAAATCGAGGACATTTTCATCGGCATGGGCTACAAAGTGGCGGAAGGCCCCGAAGTGGAAACCGACTACCACAATTTTGAGGCGCTGAATTTGCCGAAAAACCACCCGGCGCGCGACATGCAGGACTCTTTTTACATCACCGACGACATCTTGATGCGCACCCATACGTCGCCGGTGCAGGTGCGCACGATGCAGGCGATGAAAGGCGAGGTGCCGGTCAAAATCATCTGCCCCGGCACGGTGTACCGGCGCGACGACGACGATGCGACGCACTCGCACATGTTTCACCAAATCGAGGGCCTGGTGATCGACGAGGGCATCCGCATGAGCGATCTGAAGGGAACCTTGCTGATGTTCGCGCGGGAAATGTTCGGCCGGAACGCGCAAATCCGTCTGCGTCCGAGCTTTTTCCCGTTTACGGAGCCGAGCGCGGAAGTCGACGTTTCCTGCATGATGTGCGGAGGGTCCGGCTGCAGGGTGTGCAAGCATACCGGCTGGTTGGAAATTCTCGGCAGCGGCATGGTGCACCCGCGCGTGTTGGAAATGTCCGGCTACGATCCGGCGAAATACAGCGGATTCGCCTTCGGCATGGGCGTGGAGCGGATTGCCATGCTGAAATACGGCATCGACGACATTCGCCAGTTTTTCCTGAACGACATCCGCATGCTGAAACAATTCGCACACATTTAGCGAGGGAGGGAGCCCCATGAGAGTATCCTATCGTTGGCTTTCCGAATACGTCGATTTGAACGGGTACAGCGCCGGCGATTTGGCCGAGCTCCTGACCCGGTCCGGCATCGAGGTCGACGTCGTGGAGAAATTGAACAAAGGAGTGCGTAACGTCGTCGTCGGATACGTCAAAGAGTGCGACCGGCATCCCGACGCGGACAAGCTGCGCGTATGCCGCGTCGACGTCGGCCAGTCCGATGACTTGCAAATCGTCTGCGGAGCGCCGAACGTCGCCGCCGGGCAAAAAGTGCCGGTGGCGCTCGTCGGCGCGGAGCTGCCCGGCGGGGTCGAAATCAAGAAAGCCAAGCTGCGCGGCGTCGAGTCGCACGGCATGATTTGTTCCGCCCGCGAGCTGGGCTTGAATGAGAAGCTGCTGCCGAAAGAAGAGCAGGACGGCATCCTCGTGCTGCCGGAGGAAGCGGAAATCGGGCGTTCCGTCACCGAACTGTTGGCGATCGACGACGAGGTGCTGGAGCTTGACCTGACGCCGAACCGGTCCGACTGCCTCAGCATGATCGGCGTCGCCTACGAAATTGCCGCCGTTCTCGGGCGCGGCGTGAAGCTGCCGGAAGCGCCGGTCGCTTCGTCGTCTTTCCGCGCGTCCGACCAGCTCAATGTCTCCATTGAGGCGGCGGACTTGTGCCCTCACTATACGGCGCGCGTCATTCGCGGCGTCAAGGTCGGACCCTCGCCGCTCTGGATGCGCAACCGGCTGACGGCGGCGGGCATTCGGACGATCAACAACGTCGTCGACATTACCAACTACGTCATGCTGGAATACGGCCAGCCGTTGCACGCGTTTGACGCCGGCAAGCTGGAAGGCGGTCGGATCGTCGTGCGCAGGGCGCGCGAAGGGGAACGGATCACCACGCTGGACGGCCAGCTGCGCGAATTGACGGAGGAGACGCTCGTGATTGCCGACGCGGTCAAGCCGGTGGCGATCGCCGGCGTCATGGGGGGAGCGAATTCGGAGGTCGACGCGAATACCGCCGCAATCGTGCTGGAGTCGGCGCGTTTTGCCGGCGGCGAAGTGCGCCGCACTTCGCGGCGGCTCGGCTTGCGATCGGAGTCGTCGCTGCGGTTCGAGAAGGAAGTTAACCCCGACTACGTCATCCAGGCGCTGAACAGGGCCGCGTCGCTGATTCAACAGTACGCGGGCGGAGAGGTGGCGGAAGGCGTCGCGGAGGCGGGAGAGAATTCGGGCCGTCCGCGCCGGATCGCCGTATCGGTCGGCAGAATCAACGGGTATCTCGGCACGCAAATGTCCGCCGCGGAAGTGAGTTCCATTTTCGACCGTTTGCAATTTCCGTATGCCGATGGCCAAGAAGACGGCGAGTGGACGGTGGAAGTGCCGCCGCGCCGCGGCGACATTACGCGCGATGTCGATCTGATCGAAGAAGTCGCCCGCCTGTACGGCTACGACAACATTCCCGCGTCGGCCATTCGCGGCGTCACGACGCCCGGATCGCTGACGCCGGCTCAGACGGTTCGCCGGATCATCCGCCGTCTCCTGACCGGAGCCGGGCTGCATGAGACGGTCCAATATACGTTTGCCCATCCGGAGCATCTGCGTTTGTACCCCGGACTGTATCCGGACGCCAAACCGATCCGTTTGTCGCTGCCGATGAGCGAGGAACGCAGTGTGCTGCGCACGAGCCTGATCCCCCATCTGCTGGAAACCGCCCGCTACAACCGCAACCGCAGCGAGCGCGACATTCGCATTTTCGAGATGGGCAGCGTGTTTTTGACCGATGAAGACCGATTGACCAAGCTGCCCGAGGAAAAACCGATGCTGGCGGCGCTGATGACGGGAACCCGGCAGGCGGCGCATTGGAGCGGGCGGCGCGAGCAGTCTGTCGATTTTTACGACATCAAGGGCATACTGGAGATGCTGTTTGCGCATCTCGGCATCCGAAATGTGCGTTACGCCGCATCTTCACCGGAAGGCCTGCATCCGGGCCGCGCGGCGGACATTTGCATCGGCGCGGGAGGCAAGGAGACGGCCGTGGGACGCATCGGCCAGCTGCATCCGGAGTTGGAGCGAAAAATGGATCTGGAAGCCGCCTATATTTTCGAACTCGATCTCTCCGCGGTCACGGAAGCGGCGGATTTCTCCATCGCCTATGTGCCGGCGCCGCGTCATCCGTCCGTCGCGCGCGACGTCGCCGTCGTCGTGGACGAAGCGGTCGAAGCGGCCGGGCTTCTGCAGGCGGCGAAAGAAGCCGCGGGAGCGTATTTGGAATCGGCGGACATTTTCGACGTGTTCGCCGACGAACGGCTCGGCGGCGGCCGCAAAAGCGTGGCGCTGTCGCTCGTGTATCGACATCCGGAGCGCACGTGGACCGATGAAGAGGTGGCGGAACTGCACGGCAAAGTCGTCGCGGCGCTGGAGCAGCGCTGCGGCGCCCGGATGAGAACTTGATCGGGAAAGCAAAAGCCCGCGGGATTCCGCCTTGACGGAAGGGAAACATGCCGGTCGCATCGAAAAAGTATGCACCGGCATGTTTTCCGGTATGCGAGAGATCGGACGAAGCCGGCAGACGGGAAGAAATTCATCTCCGGAAGGGATGGAGACAGGGGGGACGTACATGGAAAACCGGGAAAAAACGAGCGTGCGGGTGGAAATTTACGGGAAAACCTATACGTTGGTCGGCAGTGCGGATACGCCGGCGGATCACATTCAGCGCGTAGCCCAAATGGTGGACAGCCAAATGAAAAAAATCGCGAAAAACCAGCCTGCTCTCGACGTTCCGCGCGTCGCCGTGCTTGCCGCCGTCAATTTGGCCGACGAGCTGCAGCGCGCCCTGCAAGAACGCGACCAGTCCGCGGACCGGTTTTCCGATGATCTGAAGACGTTGGAGGAGCAGAAGCGGGAACTGGAAGAACGTCTTCACGCCGAACAACAAAAAAACCGCGAGCTCGAATCGAAACTCGCGGAGATGGCGCGGACGCCGGCGCGGGAAGAAGCGGAGTCGCTTCGGCGCGATTACGCCCGGCTGGAAGAGGAATACCGGAAACTTCAGTCGGAATTCAACGAATGGATTCAGCTTGTGGAATCCGAGTCCGAGCGTCCCGAGTAAAGCTTTATTCGACGATCAATTTGGCGGTCATCTTGCCGTGGCCGCTGCCGCAGTACGTCCCGCACACCATATCGTAAGTGCCCGGCTTCGTGATTTTGTATTGGCTGACTTTGCCGGGTTCGATCTTGATGCCCAAACCTTTGATCTCCACCGTATGATACCCGCTGGTGTTCTCCAATGCGAAATTAATCGGTTCTCCGGCCGAAATGCGGTATTCCTGCTGATCGAACGCGAAATTTTCGGCTGTAATACGCAGTTCCGCGGCGTTCGATTCGTTGGTGCTCTCGACCGCGTCGGCGTTTGCGGCGTCATTTCCGCCTCCGCAGGCGGCCAGCGAGAACATCAGGCAAGCTGCCGCACCGAACAGCGCGATTTTGCGAAGCATCAACAACCCCTCCTCCGGATGGATATGGTGCAAACCATATCCATCATAACAAAAAGGAGGGGCGTGCGGCAGCACGGACCTTGAACGCTTTGTGAACGATCGTGATCAGGAGCTGGCCTGATCTCCGCTTCGTCCGCGGAACGTGTTTCCGATGGGCAGAAACAGGTCGATAATGCCGATGACCAGAGCGGCCAAGATGGCGCCGATAATCGACACCTCGACGCCGGAAACGATGAACTGCGCCGCCCAGATGATCAGCGCGCTGACCAGAAAGCCGACGATGCCGCGGCCGAACGGAGAAATCTGCTTGCCGAAAAGGGCTTCGATCAGCCACCCGGCGACCGCAATCGTCAGCGCCAGGAGCAGGGCGCTCCAGAATCCGCCGACGGAAAACTGCGGGACGATATAGCCGACAAACATCAACACCAGCGCGGAAACGACAAACCGGACGACATGCGCCAGGATTTTCATCTTTGGACCTCCTTCCTGTGCGGGTTAGCGTGAAAGGGCCGGTGTGGCTTTATTATCTCCGCGAGTTGAAGAAACCATAAAGGAAGGTTATGCTGAAAGCATGGCGGCGATTTTTCATGATCGCCGATGAATGGATTTGTCGGAATCGTTGAGGCTGACGGAAGAGTGAGGAAATTGAACGAGAAAATTTTGAAGGCGCTCGAATATCCCAAAGTTGTCGACCGGCTGGTCGAACACGCCGCGACTTCGCTCGGCAAGGAGCGGTCGGCCGCCCTGCGGCCGTCGACGCTGCTCGATGAAGTGCGCCGCCAGCTTTCGCGGACGGGGGAAGCCGCCGATGTGCTCCGTCTGAAAGGCGACGCCCCGTTCGGCGGCATCCGCGACATTCGCCGCAGCCTCGCCCGCGCGAGGATCGGCGGCATGCTGTCCGCGGAAGAACTGCTGGACGTCGCGCAAACCATATCCGGCACGCGCAAGCTGAAATCGTTCCTGGCTTCGGTACATGAAGAACATTCGCTGCCGGAACTGCATGGACTGTATACGGGACTGGCCGATGCCAAACCGCTGGAAGAGGCGATTCGCCGCTGTATAGACGACCACGGCGCGGTGATCGACAGCGCCAGTCCGGAACTGGCGCGCATCCGCCGCGATATTCGCACGGCGGAATCGCAGGTGCGCGAACGGCTCGAATCGCTCGTCCGTTCCTCATCCGCGCAGAAAATGCTGCAGGAGCAGCTGATCACCATTCGCAACGACCGTTATGTTATCCCGGTCAAGCAGGAATATCGCGCGCAGTTCGGCGGCCTCGTCCACGACCAGTCCGCGTCCGGCGCCACGCTGTTCATTGAGCCGGAAGCGGTCGTGCAGCTCAACAACCGCCTGCGCGAATTGCGGTTGGCCGAGGAGCGCGAAGTGGAGAAAATATTGCGCGCCCTGTCCGCGCGGACGGCGGAGCGCGCGGAGGAACTGGCGTCCGCGCAGGAGCTGCTCGCGGAGCTCGACTTTATTTTTGCCAAAGCTTCGCTGGCCCGCGAGTGGAAATGTTCCCCGCCGGCGGTCAATGACCAAGGGCGGATTCGGCTGCGCAAAGCCCGCCATCCGCTGATCGCGTCCGACCGGGTCGTCCCCGTCGACGTCGAGCTCGGATACGCATACACGGCGATCATCATTACCGGTCCCAATACCGGCGGGAAAACGGTCACGCTGAAGACGATCGGCCTGCTTCATTTGATGGCGATGTCGGGACTGTTCGTCCCCGCCGCCGAGGAGAGCGAGCTGTGCGTGTTCGACGGCATTTACGCGGACATCGGCGACGAGCAGAGCATCGAGCAGTCGCTCAGCACGTTTTCCGGCCATTTGACCAACATCATCCGCATTTTGCGAGAAATGACGCCGAACAGCCTCGTGCTGCTCGACGAGCTCGGCGCCGGCACCGATCCCGCGGAAGGATCGGCGCTCGCCATCGCCCTGCTGGAACATATTCACCGCAAAGGCTGCCGCGTCGTCGCGACGACGCATTACAGCGAATTGAAGGCTTACGCGTACGAGCGCGAAGGCGTCATCAACGCCAGCATGGAGTTTGACGTGCAGACGCTGAGTCCGACGTATCGGCTGATGGTCGGCGTCCCCGGCCGCAGCAACGCGTTCGCCATCGCCGAACGTTTGGGTTTGCCGCGGGAAATCATCGAACAAGCGCAAGCCCGGGTCGGGGCGGCGGACCGCAAGGTCGACCATATGATCGCATCGCTGGAAGAAAACCGCATCGCCGCCGAAGAAGAGCGCCTCAGCGCGGAAAAGGTGCGCGCCGAAGCGGAAGCGCTGCGCGCAAGCCTCGCGGAGGAGCGCCGCCGGTTCGAAGAGCAGAAAGACCGCCTGCTGGAAAAAGCGCGCCAGGAAGCGCGGCAGATGGTGGAGCGCGCGCGGCGCGAGGCGGATGCCGTCATCGCGGAGCTCCGCCAGTTGGCGATGCAGGAGCAAGCCTCGATCAAGGAGCACAAGCTGATCGAGGCAAAGCGGCGTCTGGAGGAAGCGCTGCCCGCCGCCAAACCCGCCGCGGCTCCCCGCAAACGAAGCCAGGGCCGACCGGCCGAACCGGGCGACGAAGTGATCGTCGGCGGATTCGGCAAGAAGGGGATCGTACTGGACGTTTCCGGCGACGAAGCGACCGTGCAGATCGGCATCATGAAGATGAAAGTGCCGCGCAACCAATTGGAGGTTACCGAGCCGCCGCGTTCGGAGACGCCCGCGTTCCACGCCTCCGCCTCCGTTACGCGCACTCGCGACGATGCGGCGCGCATGGAAATCGACGTGCGCGGCTCTTCGCTGGACGACGCGCTCGTCGCCATCGACCGGTTTTTGGATGACGCGGTCATGGCGAATCTCGGAAGAGTGTATATCATTCACGGCAAAGGAACGGGTGTGCTTCGCAGCGGCATCCAGGAATACTTGCGCAAACACCGGTTGGTCAGCGCCTTCCGTTCCGGCAATTACGGGGAAGGCGGCAGCGGCGTGACGGTGGCCGAGCTGAACTAACGGAGGTGCGGCCTTGAACGGGTTCATCGATCAACTGCTGGAAAACGAATATGTCGAGACGTTCGCCTATTTTTCCATCACCGTGCTGGCGCTGATCGTCTTTTTGTCGATTTTCGAAATGGTCACCCGGTACGATGACTGGAAGGAGGTCAAAAACGGCAACGTCTCCGTCGCCATGGCCATCGGCGGCAAAATTTTCGGCATCTGCAACATTTTTCGTTTCGCGATGCTCGCGGAAAACGACAGCATTTACCAAAGCATGCTGCGCGGGGCGTACGGATTCGCGCTGCTTTTGGCCGCTTACCTGATTTTTGAATTCATGACGCCGTTTTTCCGCATTGACGAGGAAATTCAGAAGGACAACCGGGCTGTGGGCCTCTTGTCCATGACCATTTCGGTTTCCATGTCGTTCGTGATCGGTGCCGGGCTGTCTTAATCGCTCGTGGATCCAGAAGCGGGGGAATCTGCATGAAATATTTGTGGGGGACGCTGTTTGTGGTGGCGATCATTTTTCTCGCGGCGGGCATATATTACTTTGTGACGCACGCGTAACGCGCGGATCGTGGCGCACGCAATGCATGCACGGCGGCGAATGGGGCAATTTATATAGGGTCATTACCAGTTGGCGGGTGATCCTTATGCTCATGCGGCCGTTCATTGCCGATGCGGCGGCGCGCCGGCGCGGCTGGAAAATCGCGGTGGCTCGCGAAGACAGCCGCCCCGCCGGCGCCCGCAAACCACGTGCGAAGATGTCGCCTCAGGTCGTCCTGCTGCTTGCGGTGCACGGCTTGTTCGCCGTGGCCAACGCGCTGTCGGGAACGTTTGTCAATGTGTATTTGTGGAAATCCGCGGGCGACATGTCGTTGATCGGCCGGTTCGCCCTCGCCGCCCAGGCGGTGAACGCGGCGACGTTTTTCTTCGCGGGCAAATGGGTGAAAGAGTACGACAAAATGAACTGTTTGCGGCTCGGCGTTGCCGGTTCGGCGCTGTTTTACCTGATCGTGCTGCTGCTGGAGCGGAGGGCCGCCGATTTCGTGCTGCTGCTCGGCGCCGTCCAGGGAATGGCCGGCGGTTTTTTTTGGCTGTCGTTCAACGTCGTTTATTTTGAAGTTACCGATCCCGACAATCGCGACCGATTCAACGGATGGGCCGGCCTGCTCGGTTCGGTGTCGGGGATGACCGCGCCGTGGATTTCGGGGATGATCATCGCCAGGCTCGGCGGTCTGCGCGGATACCGGTGGGTGTTCGGACTGTCGCTGGCGGTGTTCGTCATCGGCGTGATCGCCAGTTTCTTTTTGAAAAAACGCAAAGTTCCCGGGCAATACGACTGGCTGTACGGATTTCGGAAACTGTTTTCCGAGGGCGATCCGTGGCGCCGGATTGTGCCCGCGCTTGCCTTCCAGGGCGTTCGGGAGGGCGTGTTTGCGTTTATCATCGGGTTGTTGGTGTATATCGCCACAGAAAACGAACAAATGCTCGGCAATTACGCGCTGATCACCTCCGCCGTCGGTCTGGGCAGTTTTTGGCTCGCGGGCAAACTGTTGACGCCGAAGTACCGCGGCGCGGCCATGCTGATCGGCGCCGCGGCGATGAGCGCGGTGATCGTCCCGTTTTTCTGGAAAGTGAACTATGCCACGCTGCTGTTGTTCGGCATCGGCACGGCGCTCGTGTTTCCGCTGTTTACCATCCCGATGACTTCGTCGGTGTTCGACTGGATCGGCAAGGATGCGGACAGCGCGCGGCACCGCGTCGAATACGTCGTTCTGCGCGAAATGGCGCTGAACGCGGGAAGAATTGCCGCCCTCATCGTGTTTATCCTTGTCATCGGACGGAAAGCCGACCCCGGCACGCTGAACTGGCTGCTGTTTGCGACCGGCAGTTTCCCGCTGCTGTCGTGGGTGATGATGCGCAAACTGCTGGCGCGGGGAACGCGTTTCGGCGCTCCGTAACGAAGGAAGCGGACCGCGGTTTTTGCGTTTCGATGCCGCGGCGCCTCCCGCGCGGTTTATGCCGCTCCCGCCGCACCTTGACACCTCCGCGCGCTGCGTTACAATGAGAAAAAGACAGAAGGAATGCACCAACCATCTTTCGGGAAGAGGGGCATGATCATGAGTGATTTGAAACTGAAAATCCTGGAGATTTTGAAAGAGGATGCGCGGTACACGCCGTCGTTAATCGCCACCATGCTCGGTGTCGGCGAGGAAGAAGTGGCGCGGGCGATTCAGGAGATGGAGAGGGACAAGGTCATCGTCAAGTACGCGCCGGTGATCAATTGGAGCAAGGTGGACGACGACAAGGTCACCGCGCTGATCGAAGTTCAGATCACGCCGGAGCGGGGCAGGGGGTTCGATGCCATCGCCGAACGCATCTATTTGTTCCCGGAAGTGAAAACGGTGTATCTGATGTCGGGGTCCTACGACCTGCAGGTCGAAATCGAGGGCAGAAACTTGAAGGAGATCGCCGCCTTCGTGTCGACCAAGCTGTCGACGTTGGATTCCGTATTGTCTACGAAAACGCATTTCATTTTAAAGAAATACAAGCAAGACGGCATCATTTTCGAGGATCATGAGGGCGACCATCGCATGGTCATCACGCCGTGAGGGGAGACAGCGAACCATGAGCAACAAAACGTATTCGCAGACCGTTCGTTCGATGCAAGACTATTTGTCGCCCCTCGTGCGCGCGATTCCTCCTTCGGGCATTCGCCGTTTCTTCGATCTCGTCAGCGCGAGCAAGGATATCATTTCGCTCGGCGTCGGGGAGCCGGATTTCGTCACCCCCTGGCACGTCAGGGAAGCTTCGGTTTACGCGCTGGAGCAAGGGCGCACGACATACACGCACAACGCCGGTCTGCCGGAACTGCGGGAAGAAATCGCCGCGTATTTGCACAACCGTTTTCAGCTGAACTACAATCCGGCCGATGAAATGATCGTGACCGTCGGCGGCAGCGAGGCGATCGATTTGGCGCTGCGCGCGCTGATCTCGCCCGGGGACGAGGTGCTGATTCCGGAACCTACCTATATCCCCTATTCCCCGATCGCTTCGATATGCGGAGCGAAAGCGGTAGGAATCGAGACGTTTGCCCGCGACCGGTTCAAGCTCACCGCGGAAGGGCTGAGAGAGAAGCTGACGCCGCGTTCGAAAATTTTGATTTTGTGCTATCCCAGCAATCCTACCGGCGCCATCATGAGTTACGAGGACTATTTGCCGATCGCCAGACTGGTGGAAGAGCACGATCTCATTGTCATTTCCGACGAAATCTACGCCGAGCTGACGTACGGGGCGAATCATGTCAGCTTTGCTTCTCTTCCCGGCATGAAAGACCGCACCATTGTCGTCAGCGGTTTTTCCAAAGCGTTTGCGATGACGGGATGGCGGATGGGATACGCATGCGGCCATCGCGACATCATCGCGGCCATGCTGAAAATTCACCAGTATACGGTCATGTGCGCTCCGATCATGGGGCAGATTGCCGCCATTGAAGCGCTGCGCAACGGGATGGAGGAAAAAGACCGGATGGTGGAATCCTATAACCAGCGCCGTCGATTGGTGGTGCAAGGATTCCGCGATATCGGCCTGGATTGCCATGAACCGCAAGGGGCGTTTTACGCTTTTCCGAGCATCCGGTCCACCGGGCTGTCGTCGGAAGAGTTTGCGCAGCGGCTGTTGATGGAAGAAAAAGTCGCCGCCGTTCCGGGCAACGTGTTCGGACTCGGAGGGGAAGGCTTCATCCGCTGCTCGTATGCGACTTCCGTACCTTTGCTGACGGAGGCGCTGGAGCGGATCGGGCGGTTCGTCGAAAAGGTCAAACGCGAGGGTTGCTGAGACCGCGGCGGAAAAAGGGAGGAACTTGCCGTTGAAAATTTATACCCGAACGGGCGATGCCGGGGAAACTTCGGTGATCGGCGGCCGGGTGTCGAAGGATGACGCGAGGGTGGAAGCGTGCGGCGCCGTCGACGAACTCAACGCGTGGATCGGCGCCGCGCTCGGACAGCTGGCGCGCGAGGACGGAAAGTTTTCCGATATGGTGCGCGACCTGCTGACGGTACAGCATGAACTGTTCGATTGCGGCGCCGATCTCGCCAGCGCCGCGGGCGGCCGGGCGGACCGCGTCGGTCCGGAAATGATCGGGCGCCTGGAGTCGTGGATCGACCGTTATGACGCGGAATGCGCGCCGATTCGGCGGTTTGTGCTGCCGTCGGGAAGCGCGGAAGCGGCGGCGCTGCACGTCTGCCGCGCCGTATGCCGCCGCGCGGAGCGGCGAGTGGTGACGCTGGCGCGCCAGGCGGACGTGAACCGCTGGATCGTCGCCTATCTCAACCGGCTTTCCGACTGGCTGTTCGTGCTGGCGAGAACGGCGAACGCGCGACTTGGCGTGCCGGATGTGGAGTATGACCGAAGCGGTACGCCGCCGCAACCGACGCCATGAGTTACTATGATCCGATCGTGTACCGAGTCGGCGACGCGGAAGACGGCTGGCTGCTGCGCGACGTGCTGAGGCGGAGAATGCGGCTGTCGCGGCGGCTCGTTACGCGCATGAAACATACGGAACACGGCATCGAGCTGAACGGCGTGCGGGTGCACGTCGGTGTCCGGGTCCAATCCGGCGACGTTGTCACGGTGCGCATGGAAGAGGAAAGTTCGGACGACATTTTGCCGCAGCCGATGCCGCTCGATATTTTGCACGAGGACGAGCATCTTCTCGTCATCGACAAACCTCCCGGCATCGTCGTGCATCCGACCAAAGGGCATTATACCGGCACGCTGGCGAACGCGGTCGTCCATTATTGGATGCGGAAAGGGGAACGCCGCCGGTTCCGTCCGGTTCACCGGCTGGACCAGGACACTTCCGGCGTGCTCGTCATCGCCAAAAACCCGCTGGCGCATCAGCGTATCGCCGAACAAATGAATCGCCGCCAGGTGGACAAGACTTATTTGGCGTTGGTAGCCGGCAAGGTGCATCCTTCCTCCGGCACGATCGCAATGCCGATCGCGAGGTCGGAAGAAGATCCGCGGCTGCGCACGGTGGTGCCGACCGGCGAACCGGCCGTCACCCACTACGAGACGGTGACCGTCTTTTCTTCCGCCACGATGGTTCGTCTGCAATTGGAAACCGGGAAGACGCATCAAATTCGCGTACATATGCGGCATATCGGACATCCGCTGCTGGGAGACCCGATGTACGGGCCCGAATGCGGCCGCCGGGAATGGGCCGTCGTCAGCCGGCTGGCGCTTCACGCGAGTTCCATTTCGTTCCGGCATCCGCACAGCGGCGACATCGTGACGTTTCGGTCACCGATCCCGTCGGATTTCCGATCGTGGATTCGGAAGTTGTCGGAATATGGCAGTGAACAGGAGGAGACGCCGTGAATTTGACCGTGTATCAATATCCCCAATGCGGGACGTGCCGCCAAGCGATTCGCTGGCTCAAGGATCGCGGCCACAACATAGAACCGGTTCATATCGTCGAACATCCGCCTACTGAGGATGAATTGAAGCGATTGATCGCCACCAGCGGTCTGTCCGTGGACAAATTTTTCAACACGTCGGGGGAAGTTTACCGGCAAATGGGACTGAAAGACCGGCTGCGCGGCATGAATGACGAGGAAAAAATTCGCTTGCTGGCGTCCAACGGCAAATTGCTCAAGCGCCCGATCGTGACCGACGGTCAAAAGACGACGGTGGGCTTCAAAGCGGACGCCTTCGAACAAGCTTGGCAGACGGCGGACACGCTTCGGTAAGTTCGGACCTCTTCCGCTTCGACAAATTTCCCGGGAAATATTCGAGCGGGACGGAATGCCGGCTCGATATTTGATGATCGACTTTTTCGTGAAACGAGTGAACGGCGAATGGAGACAAGCAACGGCCGCGAATATCGGAGCTTGATCGTCGACGGGATGGCGCTGCTGTTTCGGGCGTACTACGCGACTTCCGTCTATGGCGAGATTCGAAAAACGAGCAGCGGCGTTCCGACCAACGCGATTTACGGGTTTGTCCAATATTTGTTTGACGCGGTGGAACGGTTTGATCCCACCCATTTGATCTGCTGTTGGGACATGGGTTCCAAAACGTTCCGCAGCGAGCTTTACGAACCTTATAAAGCCAATCGAAGCGATCCGCCGGAAGATCTCGTGCCGCAGTTCGACCTGGTCAAAAAAGTGGCGGACGCGCTCGGCATCGTCAATATCGGCGTTCCCCAATACGAGGCCGACGACTGCATCGGCACGCTGTCGCGGCGCCTTTCCGAATGGTCCGACGTCGTCATTTTGACCGGCGACCACGATTTGCTGCAGCTCTTGTCGGAGCGCGTTTCCGTGGCGATTTTGAAAAAAGGGCGCGGCCAATACCAGGTGTATACGCCGGACGATCTGCTGCGGGAAAAGGGGCTCACGCCCCGGCAAATCATCGATCTGAAGGGATTTATGGGCGATGCGAGCGACAATTATCCGGGGGTGCGGGGAATCGGTGAAAAAACCGCCATCCGGCTGCTGCAGGAGTTTTCTTCGATCGACCGGGTCGTCGAAAATTTGGACCGGCTGCCCGCAGGCGTCCGGAAAAAGATCGAAGCCGACCGGGACATGCTGGAGTTGTCCCGGACGCTGGCGACGATCAAAACGGACGTGCCGCTCGCATGCGAACCGGACGACTTCGCGTGGCAGGGTCCCGCCGAGACGGCGGTCGGCTTGTTCGAGGAATTGGAACTCGGGAGGCTATTGAACCGGTTCACTCCGCGCGTTCGTCGCCGGTAGCGTGATGCGGCGGGTCGAGACGCGGCAGGCCTTCATGAAGTTGGCGGTTTTCGTAAGAGAACCGGTTCGGCGGTCGCTGATCATCCCTCCAGGGGCTGCTTTTTCCGATGGATTCCGTTTCGAGACTCATGCCGTAAGGGCCTTCCGGAAATTCTTCGGCGGTCAGATCGTTGCGCTGGGATTCCACCGTGGCCAAATCGGTCGTCCAGCTTTTTCGTTCCTTGTAAAAACCCGGCATCGGGACAACCCTCCTTGGTTGATCGGACATTTGCGCCAATGATGTCGGTGTCCTGCATCCTCAAACAGGACGTTCGCTTTCCAACGAAGGATAGGGTCAGTGTGCCCGAAACAGGCCGGCAATATTAGTTGTCGGTGAACGTGATCGGCCCGACCACTTGTGCCAAAAACTCGCGCAGTTCATCGGCCTGTTCTTCGGACAGGCGATAAACGCTTTCCAAGTATCCTTCTTCTTCCAGATCGTCGGGACCGATGATCGCGGTGCGGCCGGACTGCAGATCGACAACGAGTTTTTTTCCGTAGAAACGGTCGGTATCCACAATGGCCAAATCGTATCGATGGAGCGTCTTTTCGCTGACAAAAACGACAAATCGCGTCGTTGACGCTTCCGTCGTATCCGACAAAAAATCAAACTTTCCGTCCATGAGCGTCACCTTTCTTTTTAATGGAACTTCCAGCCGGAAATGCGGCAATTACAGCCATTATACCCGATGGGACGCCGTGCGGAAAATGTGTTGCCATTGCCGAAAAAATGTGGTAATATGTAGGAAACCATAAACCCCTCAATGAGGAAGCACCTCTTATCGCCGAAAGGCGTAAGCGGTGCTTTTTTGCATTTCGGGGCCATTTTTTCAACGGGAGGCGATGGTTGCGATGAAGGTGTTGTTTCAGAACCAGCTGGAAAAGGCGCACAACGGCGAAGTCCTCGTGGCGCGCGTCGTGATCGGGGAAACCGACGGCGGATACCGGGCGGCGTGGGAGGAAGACCATGGCGAAGGCGGCAAACGGGAAATCTGGTATGAGGGAACGAGCTGGGAAGAGTTGAACGCGGTGTTCCGGTACCGCGTCATGCAGAAACGGAGTGACGGATTCGTCCCTTTATTGGAAGGCCTGCCGGGAATATGGGATGAGCGCTCGTCCTTTTTCCGGACCAGGCCGAATCTGCTGCACTTTTACAGCGAACGGTACGCCAACGAGGAGCTTCTGCAGGAACTGCGCGCCTGGAGGAGGCGCAGGGCGGCGGACGAACGGAAATCGCCGTATTTTGTCGCCGACAATCGGCTGCTGTCGATGATCAGCGCCTTTGTGCCGCAAACGATGGAAGAACTGCGCCAGCTGCCCGGCGTGGGCGAATTCAAGGCGGCCCATTACGGCGCGGAAGTGCTGCAAATTACGGCCAAATACGAACGCAAAACCGGTTTTCCGCTCGATTGGGTGGAACGGGAAGTCGATCCGGACGCGTTTACGGTATGGATGTGGAAACAGAAAGAGCAGAAGTACCGGGCGGAGTTCGATCGGCTGATGACGAAGCGCAAGGCGCTGAAAGCGATCGGGGAAGGCTGCGGCGTGGACGAACTGTGCGGACGGATGTCCATGTCGAAACGGCATGCGGTGGCGCTTGTCGAGAGGCTGGCCGAAGAAGGATGCGACGTTTCGCCGCTCCTGGACAAAGAATGCGGCGGCATTCCCGACCAGGAACGCCGCCGCGCGCTGGATGCCTTCGCCCGTTTGGGAGACAAACTGCTCAAACCGGTTTACGCCAGCGTCTACGAAGGACAGGCGTCCGATTCCCAGGAAACCGAGGCGCGTTATTTGAGGCTGCGCCTGCTTCGCCTGGTGCACCGCATGCAGTCGGAGACCGGACGGCAAGTGGGATAACCGACGGCACGGTAAGGAAATCGTGATGGGCCTCATGTGTCCGTCAACCGGGCCGCCCGCCGGCCGCTACAGCCAATCTTTTTTGCGGAACACGTAGAACATGCCGCCGCCGACGAGCACCATGACACAGAGCACGATATAATATCCGTACTTTAAATGGGTCTCCGGGATATAATCGAAATTCATGCCGTAAATGCCGGTAATCACCGTGAGCGGCATGAATATCGTGGTGATCGCCGTAAACACGCGCATGATCTCGTTGGCCCGGTTGGCCAGGCTCGACTGGTACGCTTCGCGAAGGTTGGACATCAGATCGCGGTAAGTGTCGAACGTTTCCGCGATCTTGACCGCATTTTCGTAAATGTCGCTGAAATATTTTTGCAGCTGGTCGTCGATCAGCTGCAGCTCCCTGCGGTTCAGCGTGGCAATCAGTTCCTTTTGCGGTCCCAGCACTTTTTTCAGCCACAAGATTTCGCTTCGCAGGCCGATGATTTCCGTCAGATGCGATTTGCGCGTATGCATCAAGATATCTTCTTCCAGCTTTTCGATGCGGATTTCGATGCGGTCCGCGACGACAAAGTAATTGTCGACGACGAGGTCGACGAGGTGGTACAGGAACCGGTCGGGGCGGTGAACTTTTTCCCTGAGCAGCACCGGCTTGATCGTGCGCAGTTCGTTCAGTTTTTGCCGCGTAACGGTAATAATGTAATGCTCGCCGAGAAAAATGTTCAACGCCCTCAAGAAAATTTCTTCATCGTCGAACCGGATGCTGTTAATGACGATAAAATACTGTCCGTGGTCGTACACTTCGAGTTTGGGACGCTGCTCTTCCTCCGAAAGACAGTCCTCCACCGCCAGTTCATGCAGATGGAACAGCGGCTGCAGCTGCATAAGGTCTTCGACGTTGGCGTCAATCCAGTAAAAGCCGTCTTCCGGCGGAGTGAGCGCCGCGGAGGGGTGTTCCAATTCGGTGAAGATGCCGTGCTGCACGAGACGTACTCTCATCTCTTTTTCTCCTCCTTGTACATGGGGAACAACCCGGCCGCCATCCGCACGTAATTCGCCCGAACGAATACGGGAAAATGCACCAGGATGGCCGGCCGGTCCGTTCCGGTACCGAATGATCAAAATCGGGTTTCGGGCAACTCGCCGGATCTCCGTCCATCCATGACACTTCCTTTCTTCGCAAAGTCGATACCGGAACGAAATTCGTTCCGGTCAATGTACGTTGTAAGTATATACCCGGCCGTGCACCGCTGACAAGTGTCGGAAACTGTCGCGCACCGCGCTGTCAAGCGGGGCGCTCCCGCGCTTTGACGCGCGTTTGCCGGAAACGCCGTCCGGCGGCGGAAAATCCGTACTTGTGGACGTTCCGTACAGTCGTGCTTGGCGAACGGCTTCATTTCGCGACAGCCGCATGTTCGCGTCCTTTGCACGGTCTCCTCTGCGCAACGTAACCCTTCCGCCCGAACAGCCTTGTACCCCGCCTTTGTATTCCACCATTGTACACCTTTGTCCCCGCCCCTTGACGAACGGGCTTATATCCGGTACATTATAACTTATAATTGAATAAAACCGTTTCACTCTTATCAAGAGCAGGTGGAGGGACTAGCCCGATGAAACCCGGCAACCGACATCGGCCGCGGGGCTGATGCACGGTGCTAATTCTTGCAGACGCTTTTTGCGTCTGAGAGATGAGAGAGGCCAGATTGCGGTTACCGGACCTTTCTCAGTCGAAAGGTCCTTTTTTATCTTATGCTGCCAAAGTCCGGCGGGATATAGTATACCTCAGAAGGAGGGGTCATCATGCCGATCAAAATTCCCGATCACTTGCCGGCCAAACCGATTCTGCAAAGCGAGAACATTTTCGTGATGGACGAAACGCGCGCATTCCATCAGGATATTCGTCCCTTGCGGATTGCGATACTGAATCTGATGCCGATCAAGGAAACGACGGAAACCCAACTGCTCCGGCTGATCGGCAACACGCCGCTGCAGGTCGAGTTTGTGCTCTTGTACACGCAGTCGTATACGCCCAAGAACACGTCCTCCCAACACCTGAACCAATTTTACAAAACGTTCGCCGATGTGAAGGATCAGCAGTTTGACGGCATGATTATCACAGGCGCCCCGGTGGAAACGATGGAGTTCGAGGAAGTCGACTATTGGCAGGAACTGGTGGAAATTATGGAGTGGACCAAAGACAATGTGACGTCCACCCTTTACATTTGCTGGGGGGCGCAGGCCGGGCTGTACTACCATTTCGGCATTCCCAAGTACCGGATCCCGAAAAAAATGTTCGGCGTCTTCCCGCACCGGATTTGCAAGCCGAATGTCGTTTTGCTGCGGGGATTCGACGACGTTTTCCACGTGCCTCAATCGCGCCATACCGAAGTTCGCCGGGAAGACATCGAACGGGTGGAAGATTTGGAAATTTTGTCGGAATCCGATGAAGCCGGCGTTTACATTGTCGCCACGAAGGACGGAAAACACATTTTTATTACCGGCCATTCCGAATACGACGCCGACACGCTGAAGTGGGAATACGAGCGTGACCTGAGCCGCGGCCTGGACATCGATCCGCCGAAATATTATTATCCCGACGATGATCCGAGACGAGCGCCGCTGGTCACCTGGAGGGCGCATGCCAACCTGCTCTTTTCCAATTGGCTCAACTATTACGTGTATCAGGTGACGCCTTACGACTGGCAGGAAGCCAAGCGGAATAAGTCCCACTCGATCTAAGCCGATTCCATGGGAACGCAAGCGGCGATAACGACGATATGGTTCCGCCGCGGCCATAACGGCCGCGCGCTTTTTTCCAATATTAATCTCATCATGCCGGGAGGAAATGTGGGCTATGAACTTGGAAACCCGTCTTGCTCAAATCGGTTCCCTGTCCGATCCCAAAACAGGGGCCGTCAGCTGTCCGATCTACCCCGCCACCGCTTTTCGTCATCCGCGTCTCGGGGAAAGCACGGGATTTGATTATTCCCGCACGAAAAATCCGACGCGGGCCGTGCTGGAAGAAGCGTTTGCCGAACTGGAGCGGGGGGATGCCGCATTCGCCTGCAGTACGGGCATGGCCGCGTTGCAGACGGTGTTTGCCCTGTTTTCGCAGGGTGACCATCTGCTCGTGTCCCTCGATTTGTACGGCGGCACCTATCGCTTGTTGGAACGCGTCATGTCCCGTTTCGGCGTCACGGCCACGTATGTGGACACCAACGATCTCGACGCGCTGGAAGCGGCAAGACGCCCGGAGACAAAGGCGGTGCTGATCGAAACGCCGACGAATCCGCTCATGATGGTCACCGATTTGGAGCGGGTGTCCGCATGGGCGAAGCGGCACGGCTTGCTCACCATTGTCGACAACACGCTGCTGACGCCGTATTTTCAGCGGCCGATCGAATGGGGAGCGGACATCGTCGTCCACAGCGCGACGAAATATTTGGGAGGACACAACGACGTGCTGGCCGGCATGATTGTGACCAAAGGAAGCGACCTGTCGCAGCAAATGGCGTTTTTGCACAATTCGATCGGCGCGGTGCTCGGCCCGCAGGATTCCTGGCTGCTGATGCGGGGAATGAAGACGCTGGCGCTGCGCATGCAGCGGCATGAAGCCAACGCGACGGCTTTGGCCGAATTTTTGCAGCGCCATCCGCTCGTGCAGGAAGTGTATTACCCCGCGCTGCCGGAACATCCGGGACACGACATTCAGCGGAAACAGTCTTCCGGCAACACCGGCATTTTTTCCTTCCGGGTGAAGGACGCGCGGCTGGTGGAACCGATTTTGCGCCATATCAAGCTGATTGCTTTTGCGGAAAGCCTGGGCGGGGTGGAATCGCTGATGACGTATCCGGCGGTGCAGACGCATGCGGACATTCCGGAAGACATCCGCCGCCGCGTCGGTGTGGATGACCGGCTGCTTCGCCTGTCCGCTGGCATTGAGCACATCGACGATTTGATCGCCGATCTGGAGCAGGCGTTCGAACAAGCCCGCCGGGAGATCGAAGGATGAAAAATGCGCCCTGCTGTGGTACGATGGTGTTAACTGTTCCATTGCCGGAAAGTTCGTAGTGCACCAGAAGCGACACCATCGGGAGGGAGAATACCGTGAGCACCATCGACCGCATCCTGGACAAGGCGTTGGCCGGAGAGCGCATCTCGCTGGAGGAAGGCGCTCGCCTGTTTGAATCGGACGAAATTGAAAAGATCGGCGCCGTTGCCAACAAGATCATGCTGCAGAAGCATCCGGAACCGATCGCCACGTTCGTGATCGGAAGAAACATCAACTACACCAACGTTTGCGACGTCTATTGCCGCTTCTGCGCTTTTTACCGGCGGCCGGGCTCGCCGGAAGGCTATGTGCTGCCGAACGAAAAAATTTTTGAGAAAATCCGCGAGCTGGAGGAAGTCGGCGGCACCGAAATTCTCATGCAGGGCGGCGTCAATCCCGATCTGCCTTTCGAGTATTACACCACTTTGCTGAAGGAAATCAAACGGCGTTTCCCGCAAATTCAGGTGCACTCTTTCTCCACGGTGGAAATTCGCAAGATGAAGGAACTGGGCGGTTTCGCCACCTATGAGGAAACGATCCGCCACCTGAAGGAAGCGGGGCTCGATTCGCTGCCGGGAGCGGGGGCGGAAATGCTCGTCGATCGCATCCGCAACAAAATCAGCCGCCTAAAAGGTTCTTGGCGCGAATGGATGGACATTCATCTCGCCGCCCACCGAGTCGGCATGCATTCGACGGCGACGATGGTGATCGGTTTCGGCGAAACGGCGGAAGAACGGGCGCTGCATCTCGTGCGCATCCGGGAAGGACAGGACGAGACGCTGCGCGGCGGGTATCCGACGCCGGGGTTCCTCGCGTTTATCGTCTGGACGTTTCAGCCGGACAACACGAACTTGAAAACCGACCGTCTGCCGCCGGAAGAGTATTTGAAGGCGGTCGCGATCGCCCGCATCATGCTGGACAACATTCCGAACCTGCAGTCGTCCTGGGTCACGATGGGGCCGGAAATCGGCAAGCTGTCGCTGCAATACGGCTGCAACGATTTCGGCAGCACCATGATGGAGGAAAACGTCGTGTCGGCCGCCGCCTGCACGCACAAGGTCAACATCGAGCTCACGCTCGACATCATTCGCCAGGCGGGCAAAACGCCGGCGCAGCGCAATACGAATTATCAGATTCTCCGTGTGTTCGAGCCCGATTACAAGGTGGAAAAAGATTTCAATTTGCTGAACTGACCGGTTGTTTTCAGGGCATGCGGCCACGCCGCGATCCGCCGCTGCGGATGAAAAAAACGTTTTGAACGAAACGAACATGGACAATGTGTCTCAAGGACCGCGATCCGACGCGGTCTTTTCCTTTTTCCAGCCGTTTGCTCGTATATCCGATTCCGGTCGGCCATATACTTTAGGAAGAATCGGAAAGGGGCGATCGTGGTGGGAAAAACGGGCGTCACCATTCAATGCGGAACGGAAACGGACGCGGATCGGCTAAAACGGCTGCTGGATTTACATAACGATCGTGCTCCTTATCCGCTGTTTTCCGTCTCGAGACAAAACAACCGGCTGCGGGTGGAAAGCGATCGGACCCATCCGTCGGACGATATGCCGGAATCTTGGATCGCGGCGCTCTCCCGCACCATCGCCGATTACATCGTCACCGAAAAAGAACGGGACATGCTCGAAAACATTTTGCGCCGCGAATACGGAACTTATGATGCGCAGGAAAGGGCGGAAATCATACGGTACTGCCATCCGTCCGCGGTGGCGTCCGGGAGCGCGCCTTCGGCGACGGCTGCGGAAGCCGCGCAGATATCGTCGTCCGCGCGGATGAGAGCGGACAAAATTTTTGCGGCGGTACGCTCCGTCCTCGCGGAGCATGACGAGCTTCATCTGGAGGGGCTGGCGCGATTTCGCCTCGGCGAATACGTGGAAGTTTTGCGTGAAATGGTCGATTACGCGGTCGATGAATATGTGATGGAACGCCAATACCAGGAATTTATCGAGCTGTTGAAATATTTCGTCAGCGCGCAGGAAATCAAGACGGGAGCGGTTCACCTCCTGCACGGACGGGACAGCGAATTCGCGCTGCTGGACGAGCAATTAAGGCCGCTCGGCACCGACGAGCTCCGGTATAACGCGACGGAACTGTCCGATCAGGAACTGAAATACGAAGATATGATCGTCAGCACGTTGATTACCGTTTCCCCCAAACACATATACATTCATACCCGCGACGGCGACAGCCAAATTATCCGCACGATCCGGCAAATTTTTGCCGACCGTTCGCTGTTGTGCAGTCAATGCACAGTATGCCGTTCCGTCCTGGGCGACGCCCGTCCGCGCGAGCCCGCCAACGACGTTTCCAAACTGCACTAGAAATTTCGCACATCCGGCGTGTTGCCGTCCGGAACCGTGTACGCCATGTTGGCGACGATTGGCAGGATTCGGCACGGCGATCTGATTGTGAATCCGCTTACTTTTGGTGTAGAATAAGGTGAACAGGATGCAGCTTCGGAAATGAAATGTAAGGGATTGCACCAAAATGCCGATTTCCAAAATCAAGCGTTTCATTTATGGTCTCAACCTGCAAAACAAGCTGTTCATCATGTTTTTAATCATTTCCGTCTTTCCGTTAACGTTGTTGGGCATGTTTTCCTATTACAAATCGTCCGAAGTCATTCAAGAGAAAGTGTACCAGACGATATTGGAAAATTTGGCCCAAGTCAATTTCAGCTTGAACTATTTCGTTCGGGATATTGAACAGCTTTCGATGTATATATACCGGAACACCGATGTTCAGGAAGTGCTGGCCAAGAGTTCCGACCGGGATCCGATCGAAAAATATGAGGATGAAAAAACGATCAACGGCATTTTGGACATGTTTCTCGGGTCGAAGGATTGGGACATTGAACTCTATTTGCTTGGTATAAACGGAGATCGGTACTTTACGGGCGATTTGTTGCCGAGCGATTATGCCGATTTCAACGAGAATTGGGGGTTGTTCCGCAAAGCGCGGCTGGCCGGCGGCAATGTCGTCTGGGATACGCATTACACAATGAAAAAAATCGAAGATTTCGGCGTCGTGCTCAGTTCGGGACGGCTTGTCAAAAAAATCGACACCAATGCGCCGATCGGATATCTGGTGATTGATATCCGGGAACCCGCGTTGGCGGACAAATATAACAAGGCGAATTTGTATGAGGGCGGGCAAGTGTATTTGCTGGACCGAAACGGCTATATCATATCCAGTACGCCGTCCAAGCAAGAAGTGGGAACGAAATTGGACGAGCCGTTTTTGCCGCAGGTGCTCGACGGAAAAAAAGGGTTTTTTCGCGTCAAAGCCGATGCAGGCGATTTCATGGTTATTTACGATACGTCCGATGCCACCGGCTTTAAATTGATCAACAAAGTGCCCGTCGACGCCATCACCAAAGACAGCGCGAGCATACGCAATTTGACGTTTGCGGTCATCATCCTGGAAATTCTGTTTTTTTTCGGCATCGCTTATTTGATTTCCCGTACGCTCACGCAACCGATACGCAGATTGCGCACCTTGATGCGCCAGGTGGAGAACGGAAATTTGGACGTGCAGTTTTCTTCGTCGTATCATGACGAAATCGGCCAGCTCGGCCGCAGTTTCAACAAAATGATCAAACAAATTCAATTATTGATCAATGAAGTGTATGAAAAGCAGCTGTTGGTGCAGCAGGCCGAGTTCAAAGCGGTGCAAGCGCGGTTCAATCCCCATTTCCTGTACAATACGTTGGATTTGATCAATTGGATGGCGAGAATCCACAAACTGGACGAGATCGGCCGGATCGCCGTTTCTCTTGGGGAACTGCTTCGTTTCAGCATTCGCAAAGACGGCCCGTTCATCCTGTTGGATGAAGATTTGCGTCAAATTCGCAACTATTTGACCATTCAGAAACTGCGCTACCGTGACAAAATTGAAGTCGTTTTCGAAGTGGAGCCGAATGTGGAACGATATTACACGTTGAAATTGTTGCTGCAGCCGATCATCGAGAATGCGGTTTCCCACGGGTTGGAACCGAAAGTGGGCAAGGGAACGCTGCACATTTCGGTCAAACGGGTGGACCGGCACCTTCGTTTTTTGGTGAAGGATGACGGCGTCGGCATCGACGCGAAAACGGTGCAACGAATTTTGAGCGGCAATTACGATTCGAACGATAAGGAAAAAACGGGTATCGGCCTGGAAAGCGTCAGAAAACGTCTGCAGCTGCATTTCGGTTCCCATCACCGGTTTGCCATACAAAGCACACCGGGGGAAGGAACAACGATCGTTGTGGAAATACCCGTCATTTCCGCCGTAGAGGATGGTGACCATGTATCGTATCGTGATCGCGGATGACGAATGGGTGATCCGAGAAGGTTTGAAGACGGCCATTCCGTGGGAGACTTTCGATTGCGAAATCGTCGGGGAAGCGGAAGACGGCATGGGCGCATGGCAACAAATCGAATGCAGCGCCCCCGACATCTTGTTGACGGATATTCGCATGCCGGGATTGGACGGACTGGAACTGGCCACTCAAGTATCGCTGCATTATCCGCAAGTGAAAATCATTTTTTTGACCGGATTCGAGGAATTTTCGTATGCGCTGCAAGCTGTGAAACTCGGCGCATCGGATTATTTGTTAAAACCGACCAATCCGGAAGAATTGATCAAAACCGTTTCCCGGCTCATTTCCGAAATATCCGAGGAGCGCCGGAAGACCGAATATATGGAGCGGTTGGAAGCGCAAATCGCCCGGCTCACGCTTTCGGAAGAGCAGGAAGTTCCCGCAGCCGTCAAGGAAAAATACGACTTCAGCGGTGTTTTGCAATATTTGCGTGATCATTACCACGAAGACGTTTCGCTGAACGAATTGGCCGCGATGGTGTATTTGAGCGAAGGCCATTTTTGCAGGGAATTCAAGAAGCAAACCGGATGGAGTTTCGTGGAGTACGTGACCCTCCTTCGCGTGGAGCAAGCCAAGCGCCTGCTGGGCGATTTCAGCATGAGGATTTACGAAGTTTCGGAAAAAGTCGGTTACAGGGATTCCCGCTATTTCAGTCAAGTGTTTCGAAAAACAACGGGGATGACGCCGACCGAATTCCGAAAGCATTTGAAATCTTAGCTGTGTTTAGGTTTGCTGTTGTTTTTTTCTTGTTTCTTGGTGTTAGGAGGCAAACCGTGCTTGTCGCAGACTGGTTTCGGTCTCAAACGTGCTGGGCGTGCATGCGG
>Ga0207811_10286_pt1 | contig 30794 bp, 23 predicted proteins | sample CeladaPassaD2F04_FD_187493 | JGI IMG/M metagenome (GOLD analysis project Ga0207811, IMG submission 187493) | Cellulose-adapted microbial communities from the Joint BioEnergy Institute, USA - Passage D2F04 (SPAdes) (version 2) | ecosystem: Engineered > Bioreactor > Continuous culture > Unclassified...
TGCTGAGCGCGTGCGGCACGGTCGTCAGCGACGAACCTTTCAGATCCGGGCGCGACAATGCGGAATTCAGCGCGTGTTTGGCGACCACCACATGATGGACGTGCGTTTTCCGCACCGGCCCCAAATAGCTGTTCAGCGCCACGTCGACGCCGTTTTGCACCGCCCGGACGAAAGGAACGAGATCGGAAACGGGGATGACGAAGTCGGCATCCATAAACAGCACAATGTCGCCTTTCGCTTCCCTCGCCCCGATGCTTCTGCCCACATCGTGGCCGAGCGGAAACGGGTATTCGATAACGCGCGCCCCCATGCGGCGCGCGATGTCTGCGGTCCCGTCCCGCGAACCGTTGGCGACGACGATCACTTCGGTTTCCTCATGAACGCGCGATGCGTTTAGAATGCACTGCGCGATCGTTTTGCGCTCGTTCATGGCCGGAATCACGACGGACACTTTGGGCGCGGCGGAACATACAATCCGCGGCACCGCCGGCGCCCTGCCGATCCTCCGTGCAGCTCGCCGCCGCTTGATTCGCGGTGCGGTTCGCTGCCTGCGGATTCGCTTCGCGGTCTGCGAACTTTGCGTCCTCAGCACAACCTGCATCCTTTTCCGCATCCTATTCTTTCTGGAAATTGTGCGGGTCGGCGGCATCGCGGATGCACCCCCGTTGCTTGTGTGATATGGCATGCCGACAGTTACACCCTATTGTATGTCCGCATTCCCTTTCCGCAACGGCACTTGTACCACGACTTCGTCCAGCCTTTTTCCGGCAAAAAGCCGACGATTTGTCCCCCCTGCCAACCGCCCTGCAAATTCCGCTTCATCGATGGCGGAACGCTCCGCTTCCAACCTGTCGTTCAGCTCGTCTGTTTCTTGCGGACATGGATGACCGTAAGAGGCCCATTTACCACAATTTGTTTCTGTAAACGGACATTGGTGACCGTTACAATTTTGCTTTGGCAAAAACGGACGCTATGATGGACACGATGGAAGGACGAGCCCGGCCGTGATTCGTCAATGAAGCGAACGGCGAATACAAAGCGAATCGGAAAAAACGAAAGACTGATGAAAAAGGCTTACGGAAGGTTGACAAAAAAACTCCCCGCCCAAACCGCAAGTTCGGTTCGGACAGGGAAGCAACGGCGAAAAAAACGATGGCTACTGCCTGCCGATGGCAATCCAGGTGACAATGCCCTGAGTCTGGGGGCTCACTCTGGTGCGGATGACCTCGATCACCGCCCCCGCCTGGGTCTGCTTTTTCAAAACGGCGTAACAATCGGAATGGTTGGTCATCGCGACGAGAGCATAATGTTCGTCCGCATAGGGCTGATCGAACAAGACGGCGACTTCGGTCGCGGTGTTGTAATCGCCAAAGTGAAACGGAATTGCGCCGAACTGCTGCAAGATTCCCGACTTTCCCGGGGCCGCCTGCACCGGCACGAACGAAAGCTTCTGTTCCGAAACGCTTCCGTTCCGGATGTGCTCCGCGCCGACCGTACCGTGTTCAAGGTGCTGTGATTTGACCGAACGGGGAGCAAGATGCTTCGATTGGATCGCTTCTTCTCCAATATGCTCGCCGTAAACGGCCTCTACCGCCAGGCGTTCGCTGGTCACCGCCCCCAGTTGAATGTGCTCGGTGGATACCGATGCGGGTTTGAGTTTCTCGCCGCCGATGCACCCGTCTTGCAGCATGCCGGAGTGTAAGACGCCGGGCGCCAGATGGCGGGCTTCCACAATGCCCTCCTGAAGATGGCGGCTTTCGATCGACTCCGGCGCGATGTGCTCGGACCGGACGCTCTCGGGTGCGATATGCTCTTCTTGAACGGATTCGACGGCCAGTTTGTCGGAGGTGACGGAACCGTCCCGCAAATGTCTCCCTTCAATGCTGTCCGGCAAAATATGATCGCTGTCCACGCTGTCTTCGGCCAAAATGTCCGCGGTAACGCACGCCGATTGCAGGTGAACCGTGCCGACAACGTGCGGTGCGAGATGTTCCGCGCCGATGGAAGCGGCGGCGATATGTTCGCCGCGCACCGCCTGCGGTCCGATGTGCCGCCCCCGGACGGCGCCGGGCTGCAGATGCTCCGAGGATACCGACTGTTCGGCGAGGCGGTCGGAGCTGACGGCGCCATAATCCAGGTGGTCCGTCAAAATGCTCAGCGGCTGGATTTTCTTTCCGTCGATGCTCTCGTTCGCCAGATGGTCCGGTGTCAAAATGCCGGGAGCCAAATGACGGGATTCGATCACGCCGTCCATCAAATGCTCGCTGTGCACCGCCCCCGGTTTCAAATGGACGGCGTCAACGGACAACGGCGACAAATGACGGGACTTGATGCTGTGATTCGCGAGATGTTCCGGCTGCACCGCGCCTTCCTGCAGTTGAGCGGCTCCGACGGCTCCTTCCGCCAAATGCCGGGTTTGCACAGACTTTTCCATAAGGTGATCGCAGCTGACGCTGTTCATGCGCAAATGTTCGCCGGTTACGGAATCAACCGCGATCTTGTCGGCGGTTACGGCGCTGTGCTGCAAATGGTTGGTGCATATCGCACCATCCGCGATATGGTATTCGTTGATCGAACGGTCATCGATATGATGTTCCTTGATCACGCCGTGACCGAGATGTTCCGGTCGGATGGCCTCCGGGGCCAGCTTGTCGCTGGTCACTGAAGCTTGATCGAGATGGTCCGCGGCAATCGATCCGGCGGAAGTTAGTTCTGCCAAGAGCGTTGGCGACAGATGGCGGCCATGAAGGGAACCGTCGCAAATATGATCGCCGTTCACGGACTGAGGCTGAAGGTGGCGGGAACCTACAGCGCCGTCTCCGAGTTTTTTCGCGGTGATGGAGCTGTCCTTGAGATGATCGCTCCCGATCGACCGCAGCTGCAATTTGCTGGCGGGAATGCTGCGATCCGCCCATATTTCCGGCGAAATGACACCAAGTTTCAGATGCCGTTCCTCGATCGATCCTTCGCGGATATGCCGGCCGTCAATTGCCGCCTCCTGCACATGCTCGCTGCCGATCGCCGCTTCCTTGACGTGCTCGCCGCCGACGGATCCCTCCTGAAGATGGAAGGCGCCGACCGCATCCTCCGCAAGATGCGAACTGTCGATCGCCCCCTCGCGAAGATGCCGGCCTTCGATCGCGCCGTCCCGTATATGCTCGCCGCCGATTGCATCCGCCTGAAGGTGTTCGCCGCCGATCGCCGACTCCCGCACATGCTCGCCGCCGACGGAACCTTCTTGAAGATGACTGGAACCGACCGCATTTTCCGCGAGTTTCGCCGCCGTCACCGCACCGTCCGTCAAATGGCGAGCCGAAACGGATTCGTCGGCCAAATGTTGGCCGGCCACGGAACGTTCCGCCAATTTCCGTCCAGTTACGGCGCGGTCCGCGATGTGGCGCTCCCATACCGCGTCCGCGCTGAGATGTTCCTCCTGCACGCACTCCGGCGCCAGTTTGCCGGAGGTGATCGAATGGGCTCCGATATGCCGCATAGCCTGCCGCGTTTCTTCATCCAGATGCCGGAGGGAAACGGCACCTTCGCGTATATGGCTGCCGCTCACCGCGTTCGCCTGCAGGTGACGCTCGCCCACAGCGGCGTCGCCCAGCTTTTTCGCGGTGACGGAACCGTCCTTTAAATGATCGGATCCGATTGACCGAGTCTGCAGTTTGCTGGCAGGAATACTGCGATCCGCCCACATTTCCGGCGAAACGATGCCCAATTTCAAATGCCGTTCTTCAATGGATCCTTCCCGGATGTGCCGGCCGTCGATCGTCGACTCCTGAATATGTTCGCCGCTGATCGCCGATTCCTGTATATGCTTGCTGCCGATCGCATCGATCTGAATGTGTCCGCTGCCGATCGCCGCCTCTTGCACATGTTCGCTGCCGACGGCACCTGCCTGCAGGTGGAAGGCGCCGACCGCTTTCTCCGCAAGATGCGCGCTGTCAATCGACTGCTCACGAAGATGCCTTCCTTCGATCGCACCGTTCTGTATATGCCCGCCGCCGATCGCATCGATCTGAATGTGTCCGCTGCCGATCGCCGCCTCTTGCACATGTTCGCTGCCGACGGCACCTGCCTGCAGGTGGAAGGCGCCGACGGACCCTTGTTGAAGGTGAATCGTACCGACCGATCCTTCCCGGAGGTGGGCGGAGCTTACCGCTTCGAACGCGAGTTTCTCCGCCGTCACCGCACCGTCCGCCAGCTTTTCCGACGTCACCGCCGACTCGGCCATTTTTTCCGACGTTACCGCGCCATCCGCCAAGTGGTGATCGGATACGGAAGAGTCCGTCAAGTGTCTGCCCGACACCGATTCATCGGCCAAATGATGGCCGGTCACGGATTGTTCCGCCAACTGCCGGCCGGTCACGGCGCCTTCCGCGATATGGCGTTCGCGGACGACATCGCTTGCCAAATGTTCTTCCCGTACGCTCTCCGACGCCAGTTTGCCGGAGGAGACCGATTGGGGAGCAAGATGCCATTCTTCCACCGATTCTTCACGAATATGCCGGCCGCCGATGGACGCTTCCCGCACATGTTCGCCGCCGACGGATCCTTGTTGGAGATGTTTGCCGCCGACGGATTTTTCCTGAAGGTGGTCGGCACCGATGGATCTTTCCTGAAGGTGTACGGCACCGACGGAACCTTCTTGGAGGTGGGGGGAACCTACCGCGAATTCCGCCAGGTGTTCACTGTCCACCGACCGTTCACGAAGATGTCGACCTGCGATCGCGCCATCCTGAATATGCTCGCCGACGATCGCCTCTTTCCGAATGTGTTCACTGCCGATGGCCGCTTTCTGCACGTGTTCGGCGCCGACGGATCCTTGTTGAAGATGACTGCCGCCGACGGATCGTTCCTGAAGGTGTTCGGCACCGACGGATTTTTCCTGAAGGTGTTCGGCGCCGACGGCTCCTTCCTGGAGATGTGTGGAGCCCACCGCGTATTCCGCCAGGTGCTCGCTGTCCACCGACCGCTCGCGAAGGTGTCGGCTTTCGATCGCGCCATCCTGGATATGCTCGCCGACGATCGCATCATCCTGAATGTGTTTGCTGCCGATGGCCGTTTCCTGCACATGTTCGCCGCTGACGGAATTTTGCTGAAGGTGACTGCCGCCGACGGATCGTTCCTGGAGGTGTACAGCACCGACGCTTCCCTCCTGAAGATGATGGACGCCGACAGATTCCTCTTGAAGGTGACCGGCGCCGACGCTTCTCTCCTGAAGGTGAGCGGCGCCGACGGATCCTTCCTGGAGATGAGCGGAGCCTACCGCATCTTCCGCAAGGTGCTCGCTGTTCACCGACCGCTCGCGAATGTGCCGGCCTTCGATCGCGCCTTCCTGGATATGCTCGCCGACGATCGCCTCTTTCCGAATGTGTTCGCTGCCGATGGCCGTTTCCTGCACATGTTCGCCGCTGACGGATCCTTGTTGAAGGTGACTGCCGCCGACGGATCGTTCCTGAAGTTGAGCGGTTCCGACGGATCCATCCTGAAGATGAATGGTGCGGACAGATCCTTCTTTCAGGTGAACGGCACCGACGCTTCCCTCCTGAAGATGGGCGGCGTTGACGGAACCATCTTGAAGGTGCTCGGCTCCGACGGATTTTTCCTGAAGGTGAATGGAGCCGACGGATTCTTGCTGCAAGTGAGCGGCGCCGACGGAACCCTCCTGAAGGTGTGCGGCGCCGACGGAGCCCTCTTGAAGGCGACTGGCGTCGACGCTTCCCTCCTGAAGGTGGGCGATGCCGACGGCGTTCTCCGCAAGGTGCCGCGCTTCCACAGCCCCGTCGCCAATGTGAATGCCGCGCACCGATTTCACCGACAGCTTTTCCGCGGTAACGGCACCGTAGTCCAGATGGTAGGTGGTGATGGACAGCGGCAGCAGCTTGGAGCCGGAAATGGACTGGTCCGGCAAACGGTCCACCATCAGCTTGCCCGGCTTCAAATGATGCATTTCGATCGTGCCCTCGCGGATGTGCCTGCCCTCAATGGTCGCTTCGCGGATATGCTCGCCGCCGATGATGCCGACCTGCAGATGATCGCCGCTCACCGCGTTTTTCGCGAGATGTTCGCCGGTCACGGCGCTCTGCTGCAAATGTTCGCCGCCAACCGCCCTCACGGACAGTTTCTCCGGCGTTACCGCCGCATCCGCGAGTTTCGCCGAGCTCACCGCGCCGTCTTCCAAGTGGCGATCGGTCACGGAACGGTCCGTCAGGTGACGGCCCGCCACCGATGCGTCGGCCAAATGTTCGCCGGTCACCGCTTGTTCCGCCAGCTTGCGCCCGGTCACGGCCCGGTCGGCCATGTGATGTTCCCCGACCGCTCCCGCCGCCACATGTTCGCCCCGCACGGATTCAAGCGCCAGTTTGTCGGCGGTCACCGACCGGTCCGCGATATGCCGCATCGTATGCTGCACTTCCGCGTCCAAATGCCGAATCGATATCGTCCCTTCGCGCAGGTGCTCGCCTTCCACCGCCGCTTTCCGAATATGCTCGCCGCCGACGGCCCCCGCCTGCAGATGGTTCGCGCCGACCGTGTTCTCCGCGAGATGCTCTCCGCGGACGGCTCCATGCCGCAGATGAACGCCGCCGACCGCTCCTTCGGCCAGCTTCTCCGGCGTTACCGCCGCATCCGCGAGCTTCGCCGCGGTCACCGTGCCGTCCGCCACATGCCTTTCCGTAACGGACCCGGCCGCCAAATGGCGCGCCTCCACGGACTCGTCGGCCAAATGGCGGGAATCGACGGCGCCGGCGCCCAAATGATGCGACTGTACGCTGTCAGCCGCCAGTTTGTCGGCGGTGACCGCACCGCTGTCCAGCTGTTCGGAGCCGACCGAAGCCGGCGGCAGCTTGTATTCTTGCTGATCCGTCTCCGCCTTTTTCCCTCCCAACCAAAGGCTGGGATGCAGATGCCGCGATTCGATCGCCCAATCGCGAATGTGCCGGCCGTCCACCGACGCTTCGCGCAGGTGTGCCGGTCCGACCGCTCCCTCCGCAAGATGAAGATCCCGGATGGCGCCTTTGACCAAATGCTCTGTCCGTACCGACTGCGGCGCCAGCTGCTCCGATGTCACCGAAGACGAGTCCAGGTGACGGGTCGTGACGGCCGCCGGACGAATGTGATGTCCGTCAATCACGTTGTCCCGCAAATGAACGCTTTCGACAGCGCCGTCTGCCAGATGCCGCGCATGCACCGCGCCGTCCGCGAGATGTTCAGCGCCGACCGAATTTTCCTTCAGCCGCATGACGCCGGCCTGCAAATGCTCGCTGCCGATGCTGCCCGGCCGAAGGTGTTCGCTTCCGACGCTTTGTTTCGCCAAATGGGTTCCGGTAACGGTCTCCGCGCCGAGATGTTCCGACCGCACCGCTTCTTGGGCGATATGTTCGCCGCGAACCGCCCCCGCGGCAATGTTTCGCGAGGTGACGGACGCATCCGCAAGCTTCGCCGCGCCGACCGAACCGTCGGCCAACTTGTCGGCCGACACGCTCCCCGGCGCCAATTTGTCGGCGGTGACGGAACGTTCAGCCAAATGGTCCGCCGTAATCGCCTTCTCCTCCACGTGTCGCGAACCGACCGACCGTTCCGCAAGCGACACGCCGGTCACCGCTCCCGGCGCCAGATGTTTCGTCTCCACCGCGGAGGCGGCGATTTTTGCCGAGATGACGGCTTCGTTCCGGATCGCTTCCGTTGTGACCGACTGATCCTGCAAATGATGCTCGGTAATCGCACCATCCGCAATTTTGATCGCGTCGACCGATTTGTCGACCAGCTTGTGCGAATCGATGCTGTTGTCCGCCAGCTTGTCTCCGGTAATGCTGCGCGTTTGAATTTTGTCGCCGGATACGGCTCCCTCTGCAATGTGGTGATTGTCCACCGCGTGTGTGGCGATCTTGCTGGAAGTGACGCTCTGATTCGCCAATTTCGCGTGGTTCACCGCATAATCCATCAACGACACGGTACCGATGCTGCCCGGCTTGATTTTCGATTCGTCAATCGCTCTCCGGGCGATTTTCTCGTTCGTCACCGCTTCGTCTTCGATATCTTCCGTGCGCACGACATGACCGTTCCTCCGCTCCGTCCATTCGTCCTGTTTTATCGCTATCTTGTTAAGATGGGGTTGGATCGTTTCTTCATCTATTTCGTTCAATTCGTCCAGCAGACTGAGCTCATTCAGATCGTGATGCACGAACGAATGCGTGCCCTTTTTTTTCGCTTGTTTCTTTTTTTTCTGCATCGGTTCTCCTCCCTCCATAGGCACTTTACTCGTAGCATATTCCGCAACTGCGTATAGGGACACTCGTCCGCGGCGAAATGGATGTCCGCCCACTGCCCTTGATTTTGCTGCGGGATATCGGTTACTTTTTAGTAAGAATCACTATCGTCCGTCAGTTGACGCTGCCTGGGGGGAGGTCTACGAGTGGAAGACTTGAAGCGCGCGTACGAACTGCTTGGCGTTTCCGAAGAGGCGGACAAGGAAGAAATCGAGAACCGTTACTTTTTGCTGTTGAGGCGCCATAAATCCAAAGCGGGGAAAGACAGCGAAGAGGAACGCCGGTTTGAGGAAATCACGAAAGCCTACCAACTGATCAAAGCGCATTTGCAGCAAAAAACGCTGGAGAGCAACCCCGTCTATCAGGCCGACCAGAAAAAAAGTCCGTTCCAGCGCAAGCTTGAACATTTTCTCATGTACTACAAATTTCACCTGATCGGCGGCGTCCTGGCCGCTGTGCTCATCGGCTCGTTTGTCTATTCCATGGTGACCAAGGAAAAAGAAATTCCCGCCGATGTGTCGACGATGATGGTCGGCGCGTATTATGCGGATGATTTCAACCCGCTGGAAGAAAAAATGACCGAACTCGTGCCGGAGTGGCAGCGGGTGAAAGTCATCATCAACTTCACGCCGAATGAATCGATGGGCGCTTTTGACGCCGCCCTGCTGCAGAAATCGATCGTGCTCCTCGCGACGGAGCGGCCGGACATCTACATCACCGACAGCTGGCAGTTCGAGCGGCTCGGGCATCAGGAAGCCTTTCTGCCGCTGGACGAATGGGAAGATACCCTGCGCTCCCTGTTCGGCGAAGAACGCCTGATGTACGCCCGTTTTGCGAACGATGCCGACCGAAAGCTGTACGGCATCGATCTCAAGGATCATCCGGTGTTTTCCGGCATCATGTTGGACGACTTCCCGAAAATTTTCTCGATTCGCTCCGGATTGGAAGACACGACCAAGGCGATGCGGCTGATCACCGCGCTCGGGGAATCGCTGAAGCCGTAGCCGACGCACGGAAAATGAGGTAATGCCGCAGCCTCATCAAACATGCTGAAGAAACGGCTCAAGACCCGCAGACGAAGCCGACGTGCCGGCGGAAATCACGGCGCGGCGTGTTGTCGTGCGGCGGTTATTGCCATTTGAGGGGGAAGCGCCCGCGCTTTTACGGCACGGGCGCTTTTGAGTTTCGGCGGCGCGTTCAAAACGACTGACGGTACAATGCCGCGAGCCGCTCCGCGCTGTGCCGCCAGGTGAACCTATCGTGTACCCTTCGCCACCCCGCTTCCCCCATACGCCGCGCCTCGTCGGGGTCGCCCAGCAGGCGGCAAATCGCGTGCGGAAGCCGGAACGGCAGCTCTTCCGGCGGCAGGAGCAGCCCCGTCTCTCCGTGCTCGACGACTTCACGGATGCCCCCCGCATCGGTCGCGATGACCGGAACTCCGCTGGCCATCGCCTCCGCGTTGACGAGCCCGAACGCCTCCCGCTCAAACGACGGCACGACGGCGACGTCCGCGAGCTTGTACCAGTCCGGCAGTTCGTCGTGTCCGACATAGGGGATGAACCGCACGTGCCGCGGATATTTGCCGCCTTCGCGATGCAGCATGTGCACGTACGGGGTCAGCCTGTCGCTGCCGTAAAAGGCGCTGCCCACGACGACCACCACGGTGTCCGGAAAGGCGGCCGCGATGTCCGGCACCGCCCGCAGCAGATGATGCACCCCTTTGATCTCGATCAGCCTGCCGGCATACAGGACGATGCGCTTGTCCCGGTATCCGAGCCGATCCAGGAGAAGCCGCCGGCGCTCTTCTCCTTCCGGCGACCAGCGCGGGGTGAACCGCTCTTCGTCGACACCGGGATAGTTGACGACGATTTTGTGCGACTCCGCGGGAGCGAGCGCGGCGATTTGCGATTTCAAAAACTCGCTGTTGACGACGATGCGGTCCACGTCCGAAAGACAGCGGCGCAGTTCGGCGGCGGCAATGTGCGGCCGGTTCACAAACGTCAGCGAATGCAGCGACAGCCACACCCGCTTGTGCCTCATCCGGCGCTTGATCCAGCTGGCCAGACGCGGCCGGTTTTCCACCTGAATGAAAGCCGGATCGAGTTTGCGCAGCCACCGCAGCGTCCGCAGCGCGTAACGCTTGCCGCCTTTCCCGGCCGAGGGCCGGATGTGCAGGACGCCGCGCACCGTTTGCGTCGTCGAGAATCCCGCCCCCCGCCGGCTGAAAACACACACGCGGAAATCGCGCAAAAGATGCGGCGCCAAGCTGCCCACGATGCGCTCGACGGAGCTCTGCCGTTCGGAAGGCATCGCGAACGTTCCCGGTGTGACAAACGCCACGAGCGGTTTACGCGTCACCCTCCATCCTCCCCATCGACGAAAAAATAGACGCCGACTCCCTGCACTCGTCCATATCGCCGTCCACCCTTCCATCATAATCTATTGGAGGAATGCACTCCGCCGCGCAAGGAGGTGAACCGATGGAATATGTCGGTATTCTGGTCAACCAGAAGCTGCACCGGGGCATCGGCAAGGGCCGCTTCGGGCATGAGCAGCTGCCGTTCTATGAAGAAGCGGGAACGCAATACCGTCTGACCCCGTGTTATTTTCGTCTACAGGATATTCTGCCTGGAGGCACGATGGTTCGCGCTTTCGTCAAAAACGGGCTTGGATATGCGCAAAAGGTGCTCCCGATGCCCCGCGTTATTCACAACCGGGCCATTTACCGCAAACCGTCCGCCCATGCGAAAATCAACGCGCTGATCGGCAGAGGGACGATGATTTTCAACGCCTGCAACCGTTACGGCAAACTGGACATCTACAACGCCCTGATGGAAAACGTGGCGCTTCGGCCGCACCTTCCGTGCACGGTGGAGGCCAACCCGCAATCCTTGAAGGTCATGATGGAGCAGTACCCTTCGCTGATGATCAAGCCGAACAGCGGCAGCATCGGGCGCGGCATCATGAAGCTGGAACGGAAGCAGGACGCCTGGTTTTTGACGTATCCTTCCCTGAAAAAGCGAAACTGCTTGAGGACCATCGTCTTTACGGACCATCTTCCCTTGTTGCTGCGGCAAAGAATGCGAAAACGGCGCTACATCGTGCAGCAGATGCTTCCGCTCGCCACTTGGGACGGACGCCCGTTCGATTTTCGCGTGTCGGTCCAAAAAAATGAAACCGGCGCGTGGCAGGTGACGGGAATGGTCGGCAAAGTGGCGGCCAAGGGCAAATACGTCACCAACGTGGCCCAGGGCGGACAGGTGCTGGATCAGGAGCTTCTTTTGTCCGGGCTGCCGGTTCCCGCCGCGCAGGTGAAACAGCAAATCGCCGAATTCGCCCTGAAAGCCGCCGAGCAGCTGTCCCTCAAGTTTCCCCATCTGGCCGATCTCGGTCTGGACATCGGTATCACCGAGTTCGGATTTCCCGTATTCATTGAAAGCAACGGCCGGGATCAGCGGTACAGCTTCGCCAAGGGCGGCATGACGCAGGAGTGGAAAGCCTGCTACCGGAATCCGGTCGGTTATGCGCGCCATCTGCTGGAGCACCCGGAACACTACTGACAAACGCAATCTACGGCACAAGGCTGCGGCCCAAAACCGGCTGCAGCCTTGCCTGTTTGTCCGAATGCGGGGGAATGGGTAGGCGGAGGCGACGGCCACGACGGAACGGTCCCCGGCAATGCCGAATCCGGACGCTCGTTCGCCGCCCGGCTCTTATTTGCGCCGGCGCCGGGCGGACGCGTCGTTGACGATGCTTGTAAAATTCTCCGTGGACTTCCAGTCGGTGCAACTTTTCAAAAATTCGCTGTCGCTGATGTCCCACGTGTGCTTCGTTCCGGGCCGCCGCATGCACGCATAGTCGCCGGGGGACATGGAGCGGATGATCAGCCCCTTTTTTTCGCATCTGCGTTTGAACGACGTGTCCGTCCCCCGGCGTTTGCGGGAAAACCGCACTTTTTCCATCACCGTTTTTTTGAAGACGAGCGTCGCTCCCGCCACCCGCTTTCCATGCCGAAGCACGAGCAGACGATAATGCGGAAAATACGTGTAGAACGACTTTTGTCCGACGACGGACACCCGGGGATGCCGGCGAAATACGCCCATCGCCCGCGTCAAAAAGTTCGGCCCGTAATAGTCGTCGTCGTCGAACTTGGCGATGTACGGAAATTTGGCCCGCTTGACCGCATCGTTCAGACAATAGCCGAGCGACCGTTTCTCGGGTATTCGGTATATGGTCACATTCTCGATCCCGTCCGCTTTTTTCCGCCACGCATTCAGATCCATGGCATCGTTGTTCAACACGACGATCAGTTCCTTGTCCTTCCACTGCTGGCGAACATAATTGCGGAACACGTTGTCGATCATGTGCGGCCTGTTCGTACACGTAATGACGGACACTTTCACACCCGGCTCGCCCCCCTGGCTAGTCTCTACAGCACCATATGTACAAGTCGTGCATACGGTCACCGCAGCAGGCCATGAAGCGACGAAAATCCGCGATTTGCCGCTTCCGGTTGTCCTGCGCCGCACATATGATAAAGCGAGCGACACGAAAACGTGGGGAGGAAACTTTGGATGAAAGTGCTGCATTTGCCGTTCGGGCGCCAGATGATCGTCATGTGCGACGGCTTGCGCAAGATCGGCGTCGACGCGCTGTCCTGCCATTTTCGCCAGCGTTCGGTGCCGCAGCGCCCCGATCACTGCCTGCATCTGGAACGCATGTCCGCCAGCGAGAGGAAACGGACGCGAAAACGATTTTTTGAAACGGCCGTAAAAACTTACGACATTTTCCATTTCCATTTCGGGCAAACGTTTTTCCGGGATGCCAGCGATCTTCCGCTGTTAAAAAAGATGGGGAAAAAAATGGTGATGCAGCATCGCGGTTCCGACGTGCGCATGCTGTCGGTCGCGCGGTCGTTCAACAATCCGTGGGTCCGCATCAAGGAAGGCAAAAAGCGCGAGGAGGAAGAAATTCGCAAACGGCTGCGCCTGCTATCGAAACATATCGACCACGCCATCGTGGCGGACCACGAACTCCTGGCCTACATCGAACCTTATTATAAACATATTCACCTGCTGCGGCAGTCGATCGATCTGAGCAAATTCGAACCGGTGTACCCGTCGGTCAATCAGCGAAAACCGCTCATCATCCATGCGCCGACGCACAAATATGTGAAAGGAACCGAATACGTCCTGCAGGCGATCGAACAGCTGCAAAGCGACGGCCTGAAATTTTCGTTCCAGCTCATCGAAGGGCTTACGCAGGAAGAAGCGATCCGCCGCTACCGGGAAGCGGACATCGTGATCGACCAGCTGCTGCAGGGGTCGTTCGGCGTGTTTTCGCTGGAAGCGATGGCGCTGGGCAAACCGGTCGTCTGCTATATCCGCAAGGACTTGATTCCCACCTACCCCCAGCCGCTGCCGATCGTCAACGCCAACCCCATCACCGTGTACGAGAAACTGAAAACCTTGATCAACGATCCCGAACTGCGCCGTTCGCTCGGCGAACAAGGGCGCAAATACGTCGTCGAGCATCACAACTGGATCGTGCAGGCGAAAGAGCTCGTGGACATCTACAAAAAATTATGACCGCCATCGAACATGGCGGTCTGTGAGGCGGTATATGCGATTTCGTTCACCCTTCACAGCGAAAACTGTGAAGACGGGCGATCCGGCGGACGGTGATCTTCCGTTTTGTCGTACTCCAGCATGCGGCGGACGGCATCCCGTCCGGACATGCCCGCGTGAATGCCGAGCTCTTCCGCCCGCTCGGTCACCGATTCCAAAGGGGCGTCCAGGAGTTCCGCGATGGTGCGCACTCCGACGGCACGGCCGGCGATCACGCCGCGTTCCCTCAGACGGGTGTTCAATAGCTGTACGTCCAGCGCGCCGCACATAATGTATCCGCTGCGCGCCGTCACCGCAAGCAGCGTCGTTTTCGGCAGCTTGACTTCGATCGCCACAGCCGTTTCTTCCCCTACTGCCACAGGTTCCAGACGGACCATTGCGCCACCCTCCTTCAGCCATGTCCACGTGATACTAACAATATATGGAGGAAACGGCGGCGTGGTTCCGGCATATGCGGCCATCCGGCGCAAGATTTGGTGAACGCTGCGATTTTCGATTTTCAAACGCATGCGAAGCGTGATATATTAATGAGTGGTTTGATTTTTAACAGTAAATGGGGGTCGCCAGCTTGCAGCCGCAACAGCTTAAACAATTTTCCTACACGCTGGAAATCCGCGTCGAGGGCCGATCCGGCGGAGAAGCGCTGGAAAAAATCGTCCGGCTGCTGAATACAAAAGACATTCTCGGCTACAACATTCTCCACGCGAAAGAGGAATCTTCCGACATCGTGACGCCGCTGTTTGAAATCAGGAAAAGATTGCGCGCGGAGCGAAGCCGGCAAAAGGCGGCGGACCCGAACAAACCGGCGGCGAGTCCCCCCGCTTCGGCCGGCGCCCAGCGGTTGGACTTCGTCATAGCCGATTATATCCGGCGCGGAACATTGGTCCGCATGTCGATCCTGAAGCCGAACGGCAAAAAGATGGACATGCCCTGCCGGCTGCTCCACTTTGACGAAGATCTCGGCCATGTCTCGGTCTATCACGTCGATGAGAAAAAAGTGTACACCTTCGGACTGAACGAAATCGAGGATTTGATCGTCAGCTGACGGCCGCAAGCGGCATTTACGCGCCCGTTCGCGCCGCCGCCTGTTCCCGCAGCGCCTGCCACTGGCGGAAAACGCGGTCGGCCGACAGCGGCTCGCTGATCCAATAACCTTGAATCGCTCGACAGTTCAGCTTGCGCAAATTGCGCATCTGATCCTCCGATTCCACTCCCTCCGCAATGACGCTCAAGTTCAAATGCTTGGCCATCGACACGATGCTGGCCACGATGGCGGCGTCACTCGGATCTTCCAGCAAATCCCGAATGAAGGAACGGTCGATTTTCAGCTTGTAGATGGGAAGCTTTTTCAGGTAGCCGAGCGAACTGTAGCCGGTGCCGAAATCGTCGATGCTGATGGAAACGCCCAGTTCCTTCAGCGCCTTCAGCGTATCGGAAGCGTTATCAAAATCCATCATGACGCTTTCGGTAATTTCCAATTCGAGATATTTCGCGTCCAAACCGATTTCCTGCAGCATCGAACGAATTTTGCGCGCGAAGTCGTTTTGCTGAAACTGGCGGGTCGAAATGTTGACGGACACCGCCACGGGAGGAAGGCCCGCCGTCTGCCACTGCTTGGCCTGCCGGCACGCCTCGAGGATGACCCAGTCGCCGATGTCCACGATCATGCCGTTTTCCTCGGCGACGGGAATAAACTTGTCGGGAGAGATGTTGCCTTTGTCCGGATGCTTCCAGCGAATCAGCGCCTCCAGACAGATGATTTCTCCGTGCACCATATCGACCTGCGGCTGGTAACGCAATTCAAACTGCCGTTCATCCAGAGCCCTGCGCAGATCGAGTTCCATCTTCAGCCGCTCCATCGGATCGACGGACATGCGCGAATGATACAGTTGGTAAGTGTTGCGGCCGCGCTCCTTGGCGCGCGACAGCGCGATATCCGCCATGCGGATCAACTCCGACGCCTTTTGCCCCTGCTCGCGGCCGATCGCGATGCCGATGCTGGCGGTCACGCGAAGCTCGTACTGCTGCAGTTGGAACGGCGCGGAGAGTGCGGCGCGGATGTTTTCCGCCGCCTGCTGCACCTCCTTTTCCGTCCCCATGCCGGGAAAGACCATCGCAAATTCGTCCCCTTCCATGCGCGCCACCATATCGTCCGGTCCGACGGCGCGCATCAGCCTTTCCGCCACCTGCCGGAGCAAAATATCGCCGTATTCATGTCCGAGGGAATCGTTGATCAGTTTAAACCGGTCGATGTCGATGGAGAACACGGACACGGCCTGCCTGTGCCCGCCGGAATCCGTGCGGGCGATTTCCGACAGCCGCTTCAGGAACTGCCTCCGGTTGGGCAGCCCGGTCATATCGTCGTAATACGCCATATGCCGGATGCGCTCTTCCGAGCCCCTCCGCTTGGTTCTCTCCAGTACACGGCTGCGCCAGTCGGCGAAATATTGGCGCAAAAACACGCCCAGCGCCGCCAGTTGGATCGCCAGCGACCAGACGGGGTCAACGTTCGACAGCCAGAGCAAGCCGGCCAATATGTACAACCAAACCGCGGGAACTGGGATGTTTGCCATCAAAATTTTCAACCGATGCTTCGTCCAACGCAATGAGCCACCTCCGCCCCGCTGCCAATCCACGTGATGCGTCGCTTCGGCCTCTTATTTGTGTCAGCGGAATTCTGACGGTTCCGAAAATCCCTATCGGTTTTCCGGCACGTTCGACCTTATGCCGTAGGGTTTTGTTGGCATCGCGTAATGGTGCCGATAAATAAATGTTTCGTGCTTCCGAATCAAAATTCCTGCTTTTTCTGCGCACATTGTGCAGCGTTCTCCGGATCTCCGAAACCCCTTCGCGCCGCGATCCGTCCGTTTACTGATCCTTCGCCTTCCCGCGGAAAGCGCCGTACGCCAGCGTCCCCCATCCGAGCAGGAAGCTCACGCCTCCCAGCGGCGTGATGGCGCCCAGCCAGCGCAAACCGGTAAAGCAGAGCACGTACAGGGATCCGCTGAACAGGACGATTCCCGCAAACAGCAACCATCCCGCCCAGGCGACGGTGCGGCCCGCCAGCCTGTCTCCGGCCAGCGCCACCGCCAAAAGCCCCAGAGCGTGCGTCAGATGATAATGCGCCGCGGTCCGATAGGTTTCCATGTCCTGCGCGGTCAACATTTCTTCCAGCACATGGGCGCCAAAGGCGCCGAGCCCCACCGCCAAGAGCGCGTTGATCGCGCCCAGCGCCAAAAAGGTCCGGGTCATCGCCGTAACTCCTTTCGTCTTGCGGTTTCAAGTCATGTCCCTTTCATGGTATGTTATTATGGAGAAAAAGAAAAGCGGTAACCGCGTTTTCGGAAAGGAAGATGCACATGGAAAACCATCGTCAGTCTGACGGCCTGGAACAGGGCGCGGAACCATCCGGATCCCAAGGAGGCGGCGCGGCCAACGTTTGGCCGGCGGCGAATGACGCGCATGAACGCGCCGTGCCCGCGAACGTCAAACATTCCGGCGTCGGCATCGCCTCCTTTGTCGTCGCCCTGATCGGCATCGCGCTGCTCATCGTCGCCTGGTTGATGGTCAGCATGGCCGTGATCGAGTTGGATCAATCCGGCGCCTTGACCAACCAGGAAGATTTCGAAAAATTCACCGAAGACTTGATGTCGGTACCGGAGCTTATCGGCGGCACGCTTTTGATGATGCTGTCCGGCTTCCTGCTGCTCATCGGCACCATTCTCGGCATCGTCAGCCTGTTCCAGCAGCAGCGGAAAAAACTGTTCCCGATCTTGGGCACCGTGCTGAACGTCCTGCCTCTGCTCTTGTTGGTCTTCATCATGTCCTTCGGATTAATCGCCGGCATTTAACGCGGCGCGGGCCGGCGCAGACGGGGGTGGATCGCCGCCGCCGCTGCCTGCCCGCACATATCCTCCCGCCTGGTGAATATATTGAAGTTACAAGGGGGGGATAGCCCGTGAACGAACCTCTGTTTATCATTTCCAGGGAAGACTGGTCTCTCCATCGCAAAGGGTATCAGGACCAAAGCCGCCACCAGCAAAAAGTCCGCGAAGCCATCAAGGAAAATTTGCCCGACCTGCTGTCGGAAGAAAGCATTATTATGTCCGACGGCAAACAAATTGTCAAAATTCCGATCCGCAGCCTCGAAGAATTCCGTTTTCGCTTCAATTACAACAAAAGCCGGCATGTCGGACAAGGAAAGGGCGCAAGCCGTGTCGGCGACGTGATCGCGAGGGACCCCGCCTCCGGAGCGGGAACCGGCCAAGGCGCCGGCGACCAGCCCGGAATCGATTATTACGAGGCGGAAATCGATCTCGCCGAATTGGAGTCGATCCTGTTCGAGGAACTGGAACTCCCCAATCTCAAACCCAAACATCCGCAAAATGTCGAAACGTCGGACATCGATTTTCGCGACATCCGCAAAAAAGGCCTCATGTCCAACATCGACAAGAAACGCACCATCCTGGAAAACTTGCGCCGCAACGCCCGGGAAGGCAGACCCGTCATCGGCGGCATCATTCCCGAAGATCTCCGTTTCAAAACGTGGGAAGAAGTGCGGCGCCCGCATTCCAACGCGCTCATCATCGCCATGATGGACACGTCGGGAAGCATGGGCACCTTTGAAAAGTACGTTTCGCGCAGCTTCTTTTTCTGGATGCTGCGGTTTTTGCAGCACAAATACGACCATGTGGACATCGTCTACATCGCCCACCACACCGAGGCGAAAGAGGTGACGCGCGACGAGTTTTTCACCAAGGGGGAAAGCGGCGGCACGATTTGTTCCTCCGCCTATGAGAAAGCGCTGGAACTGATCGACAACCGGTACCCGCCGCAGCGGTACAACATTTATCCGTTCCATTTCTCCGACGGCGACAATTTGACCTCCGACAATGAACGCTGCGTGGCCTTGATTCGCGCTCTCCTCGAGAAATGCAACATGTTCGGCTACGGGGAAATCAACCAGTACAACCGCACCAGCACGCTGATGTCGGCCTACCGGCACATCAAGGATCCGCTGTTCCGCCACTGCGTCATTCGGGAAAAGGGCGAAGTGTACAAAGCGCTCAAAACGTTTTTCTCCAAAGCGGAAGGGGCGTGAACACCGATGGATGACGCGGAAATTCGCGAATTGGAACGGGCGATCGAAGAAATTACCGCGGTGGCCCGCGACTTCGGACTGGATTTTTTTCCGATGCGCTATGAAATTTGCCCGGCCGACATTCTGTATACGTTCGGCGCCTACGGCATGCCCACGCGGTTTTCCCACTGGTCGTTCGGCAAGGCGTTTCACCGGCAAAAGCTGCAGTACGATCTCGGCCTGAGCAAAATTTACGAGCTCGTCATCAATTCCAACCCGTGTTACGCGTTTTTGCTGGAGGGCAACACGCTGATCCAGAACAAACTGATCGCCGCGCACGTGTTGGCGCACAGCGACTTTTTCAAAAACAACGCGCGGTTTTCGCGATCAAACCGCGACATGATGGAAAGCATGGCCGCCACGGCGGAACGCATCCGGCATTACGAATTTGAATACGGAACAGAAAAGGTGGAAGCGTTTATCGACGCGGTGCTGTCGATCCAGGAGCACATCGACCCGAGCCTGATCCGCCCGGCGCGCCGGCCGGACAAACGTGAACCGGAGACCCGGGAACACCGTTCGCAACCGCGCGGCAAATACGAAGACTTGTGGGAGCTCGACACCGCTCCCGCGGAAAAAAAGAAACCGCCCGAACCGGTGAAGTTTCCGGAACGTCCGGAAAAAGACCTGCTCTTGTTCATCGAGGAGCATTCCACCGTCCTGGAAGACTGGCAGCGCGACATCATGACCGTCCTGCGCGACGAAATGCTCTACTTCTGGCCGCAGATCGAAACGAAAATCATGAATGAAGGCTGGGCTTCGTACTGGCACATTCGCATTTTGCGGGAACTGGATCTCACGCCGGACGAGACGATCGAATACGCGAAGTTGAACGCCGCCGTCCTGCAGCCTTCCACCAGCATGCTGAATCCGTATTATCTCGGCCTGAAAATTTTCGAAGACATCGAAAAGCGGTGGGGGCGAGAGCGCATGTTCGAGGTGCGGGAGCTCGACAGCGACATTTCGTTTTTGCGCAATTACTTGACCAAAGAACTGGTGGAAGATCTGGATTTGTACGTCTTTGAAAAGCAGGGCGCCGAGTGGAAGATTACCGACAAGCGTTGGGAACGGGTGAGGGACCAGCTCGTTTACTCGCGCGTCAACGGCGGCTTCCCGTACCTGCAAGTCGAAGACGGCAATTACCACGGACAGGGAGACTTGTACATCCGGCACTGCTACGAAGGCGTCGAGCTGGATATCAAGTATGTGGAAAAAACGCTGCCCTACGTGCAGCGCTTGTGGGGAAGAAAAGTGCACCTCGAAACCGTCGTCGAGGACAAGACCGCGCTGTTTACGTGCGACGGCAGCAAGGTGCACCGCAAGTTCGTGTCTTCGTAATCCGCCGCGAACCGTTCGGCCCCGCGCGACGCGCGGCTTACTCCGCCGACTTCATGCGCACGCTCAGCCAGTCGGTGCGGTAAAACCGCCGCATCACCAGGAGGCCGAACACGACGAGATAGAAGTACAGCGACAGCCACGCGCCGACGCTGCCCCAATGGAACACGAAAATGGCCAAATACGTCGACGGAATGAACAGGAATACGCCGAGCGCAAACGAAACGCGCAGCAAAAACGTCGTGTCGCCGATGCCGCGCAGGCCGCCGGCGTAATAATTGAGCAGCCCGTCAAACAGCTGCAGAAACGCCGACATCATGATCAGCCGCGCCGCCAGTTCGTACACTTCCGGTTCGTTCGAATACCAATGCGCGATCGTGACCGGAAACGCGAATTCCAGCACGCCGACCAACGTCAGAAAAATCGTGCCGAGCACCGCGACGTCCGTACCCATTCTTCTGGCGACGAGCGGCTTTCCTTTGCCAATATATTGGCCGACCAGAATTGTCGCGGTCGATCCGAAACCGAACGCCGGCATGAACCCGAGCGACATGACGCTCAGCGCCACCTCGTTGGCCGCCAGCGCCGTCGCGCCCAAGTAGGCGACAAAAAACGTAAACACGAGCATGGAAAAACTGATGGAAAACTCCTGCACGCCGAGTTTGCCGCTTTCCCGCAAAATCAGCCGCGCTTCGTTCCAGCGGAATTTCGCGCGGGAGCGCGTCGCGTAACGCGGATGCAGGCGAACGAAAAAGACGAACAAGCATCCGACGAGACCGATCAACTCGCCGATGAAAAACGCGAGCCCCGCGCCGTACAGTCCGAGTTCCGGCAGTCCGAAGCGGCCGTACGCCAAGCCGTACGTCAGCGTCACCATCACCGTATTCATCAACAGCGACAGCACCATCGGCGTGCGGGTGTCGCCGGTACCGCGCATGAACCCGTGAAACAAAAAACTGAAAATGCCGCACGACATCGCATAAAACCGTAAGCGCAGGTAGGAGGCTCCATCCGCCAGTTCCTCCGCGCTCTTGCCGCCGACGATGCGCAGCAGTTCGTCGGCGAACAGCCATCCCGCCGCCAACACGAACAAGGCCACCAGCGCGGTGACATAGAGGGCGATATAGGTGCGTTCGATCGCTTTCTTCGTCTCGCCGGCGCCGATGTTTTGCGCCACCAAATAATTGACGGTATGGCCGATGCCGGAAAAAATCGCCCACACGTTGTAAATGATCACGTTGCTTACACCGACGATGGCGATCGCCTGCCCGGCCACGCCGCCTTCCAGCCGGCCGACGATCATCAGGTTCAGCGTGCCGGACAGCGTCTGCGACGCGAACGAGATGATCGACGGGATCGCCAGCCACAATATCATTCTCCAGTTTTCCGTCCACTTCATGCGGTTCCTTCTCTCCAGCCGGCTCTTTGTTGTCTTCTGACAAATCCATTGTAATGGACAAAACCGCGTTGTCAATGGCATCCCTTTGCAAAGCAAAACAACCGGCAAGTTTTTGCCGGTTGTTGGCACGGCCTCCCGATGCCGGACCGCGCCGGCGAATCATGCGGGAAGCCGATATTGTGGCGGCGGCTCGTGCGTCCGCCCGATGTGAAGTTACCGGTTCAGCAGGCTTCCGACGTACCGCAGCAGTTCGTTGGCGCAAATCGGGCAGTACCCGTGCTCGTCGATCAGCCTCCGCGACACTTCGTTGATTCGTTTCAGCTGCTGTTCGTTGGGCGTTTTCGTCGACGTCGTGATTTTGACGACGTCCTTGAGATCGGCGAACAGCTTTTTCTCGATCGCCTCTTTCAATCTTTCGTGGCTCGAATAGTCGAACACTTTCTTTTTGCGGGAATAGGAGGACATGCGGATCAAAATTTCTTCGCGGAACGCTTTTTTGGCGTTTTCGGAAATGCCGATCTGCTCCTCGATGGAGCGCATCAGCCGTTCGTCCGGATCCATTTCCTCGCCGGTCACGGGGTCGCGCAGCTTCGTCCAGCTGCAGTACGCCTCAATATTGTCGAGGTAATTTTCGAACAGCGTCTTCGCCGATTCTTCGAACGAATACACAAACGCCTTCTGCACTTCTTTTTTGGCCAGCTCGTCATACTCCTGCCGCGCCAGCGAGATGAATTGGTAATATCGTTCCCGCTCCTCGCGGGTGATCGTCGGATGCTGGTCGAAGCCGTCCTTCAGGGAACGCAGCACGTCGAGCGCGTTGATGCACTTCATGTCGCCGCGCACGAGCGCGCTGGATATCCGGTTCACCACATAGCGCGGATCGACGCCGGACATGCCTTCTTCGGAAAATTCGTTTTGCATTTCCTTGAGATCGGCGTCCTTGAATCCTTCCACTTCCTCGCCGTCGTACAGGCGCATTTTTTTGATCAAATCCATGCCTTGTTTCTTGGATTCCTTAAGCCGCGTCAAAATCGTAAAGATGCTCGCCGTACGCAGCGTATGCGGCGCGATGTGCACATGCTTCATGTCGCTCTGCTCGATCAGCTTGCGGTAAATTTTTTCTTCCTCGCTCACTTTCAGGTTGTATGGAATCGGCATCACGATCATCCGCGACTGCAGCGCCTCGTTTTTCTTGTTGGCGATGAACGCCTTGTACTCCGCTTCGTTGGTATGGGCGATGATCATTTCGTCCGCGCTGATCAGCGCAAACCGGCCCGCCTTGAAGTTCCCTTCCTGGGTGAGCGACAGCAAATTCCACAAAAACTTTTCGTCGCATTTGAGCATTTCCTGAAACTCCATCATGCCGCGGTTCGCCTTGTTGAGTTCGCCGTCAAACCGGTAGGCGCGCGGGTCGGACTCCGACCCGTACTCGGCAATCGTGGAAAAATCGATGCTGCCCGTAAGATCGGCGATATCCTGCGATTTCGGATCGGACGGGCTGAACGTGCCGATGCCGATGCGCAGTTCTTCGGACAGTACAATGCGCTCCACGGGCACCCGCTCGATCTCGCCGTTGAATTCCGTGCGCAGGCGCATCTGGCAGGAAGGGCACAAACTTCCCTCGATTTTGACGCCGAGCTCGCGTTCCACTTCAGGACGCAGCTCCTTGGGGATCAAGTGCAGCGGCTCCTCGTACATCGGGCAGCCCTGAATGGCGTACAGCGCCCCTTCCTTCGTGCGGGTGTATCGCTCCAACCCGCGTTTCAACATCGTGACGATCGTCGACTTGCCCCCGCTGACCGGTCCCATCAAGAGCAAAATGCGCTTGCGGACGTCCAGCCGTTTCGCCGCCGAATGAAAATATTCTTCGACCAGGCGTTCGATGGTCCGGTCGAGTCCGAAAATTTCATCTTCGAAAAACTTGTACTTTTTTTGACCGTTGACCTCTTCCACGCCATGCCAGACGATCATATCGTAAATGCGGGCATGCGCCGTTCTGGCCACCTGCGGCTGCTCGCGAACGATTTCAATGTAATCGGCAAAGGTGCCTTCCCACACCAATTCCTTCTCTTTGTCCCGGTGCTCCTTGATGCGCGCGAAAATGTCCATTTTCACCCTCCTTTTATTCCGGTGCGAGACAAGGTAAGATTAGGGTAAATTTGAGTGTACTAAATAGTTATGCGCCGAAAAGAGTTTAGTTTACAAAAAACGTGGAGGAGTTCGATGGGAATTCGCAGCGAGACGGAGCTGTACGCGCCGGTCAAAGCGTTTCTGGAGCAGCGGGGATACGAGGTCAAAAGCGAAATTCATTCGTGCGATGTGGTGGCGGTCAAAGAGGGGGATGAGCAGCCGGTCGTCGTCGAACTGAAAAAATCGTTCGGACTGCCGCTCATATACCAGGGGATCGACCGGCTGGCCGTTACCGGACGGGTCTACTTGGCGGTGGAAGGGGACAACGGGCTCGGGCGCCGCGGGCGCAAGAAATGGAAGCGGGCCGAGACGCTGTGCCGCATGCTCGGCTTCGGCCTGATCGCGGTGCAGTTTTACCGGACGCGGCCGCCCGCGGTCCATCTGCTGTGCGAACCGGTTTCGGAGGAAGCGACGGCGCGGCGGACGGGACGACGCACGAAACGGCTGCTGGAAGAATTCCGAAACCGCCGTGACGACTTCAACACGGGCGGCAGCACGAAGACCAAACTGGTGACCGCCTACCGCGAAAAAGCGCTGGAATGCGCCTGGTGGCTTCGCGAAAAAGGCGCGCTCAGCCCGAAACAGCTGCGCGAGCTGACGGAAAACGCGCACGCCGGACGCATCGTGTACGACAACGTGTACGGCTGGTTCGTCCGCGAGAGCAAAGGCCGGTATTCGCTGTCCGAAGCGGGCAGGCGGGCGCTGGACGAATACCGCCCGGTCGTCGAGCGGCTGTTCAGCGCGTTGAACGGTTGATCGCGGGCGCTTCCGGGCGCGTCGCGATTCCTTGGCGCAGCAGTTCTTTGTGCATCCAGACCGCGGCGAGCGCGCCTTCGCCCATCGCCACCGTCAGCTGTTCGGAATGGACGCCCACATCCCCCGCGGCCCACAACCCCGGCACCGTCGTCATTTTGGTGCGCGGGTCGGTGACGATGTGGCGGTTTTCCAGCCGTTCGGCGCCGACGGAAGCGGCGAGCGCGGTGTTCACTTCGTTGCCGCCAAAGGCGATGAAGGCGCGTTCTCCCGCGACGGCGCCGCCTTCCGCGAGCCGCGCCGTCCGAAACCGCCCTTCGTCGTGTTCGACGGCTTCCAGCGTGCCGTTGACGACGTCCACCCGATGTTCCGCGAGCCGCTCGGCGAGGCTTGGGTCGATCGGTTTCCCTCCGTGGTTGACGTACGTGATGTCGTCGGTCCAATACAGCAGTTCCAGCGCCATGCGCGCGCCGCTGTTCCCCGACCCGAGCACGACGGTTTTCCTTCCGGACGTCTCGTACCCGTCGCAGTCCGGGCACACGTATACGCTTGTCCCGAGGCAGGCCTTAAGTCCCGGCACGTCGGGAAACCGGTCGATCACCCCGGTCGCGAGCAGCATGACCCGCCCCGCATAGGCGCCGCGTCGCCCGAAGGCCGTGAAGCCGTCCTCCGTTTTCGCAAGGCCGGTAATTTCATCGTCGATCCACACGACACCGAACGATTCCGCCTGTTTTCGACCTTTTTCGCGCAGTTCCATTCCGGATACGCCGTCCGGCCATCCCAGCACGTTGTTGTACCTCCGGCACAAGGTGGAACGGCCGTAACCTCGGTCGACGACCGCGACCCGATGCCGGTACCGGCCGAGTTGGATGGCCGCCTGCAGTCCGGCGATCCCTCCGCCGACGATCAATGCGTCCGCCTGCATCACTTGCGATCACCTCCCTCATATCATCTCCCGCTCAATCGCCTAAAATGTGTCACAGTTTGGCGTTTCTTTCTGCGCCGATGTCGGGTATAATGAGGGGTAAAGCCGTGATGTCCGGTTCGGCATTCACCACACCATGCATGTGAGCAAAGGGGGCAACCTGCGTGTCAACCGCATTCTGGATTGTCATGATCGTGATCGCCCTGCTGCTGGGATCGATTCTCACCGCGGCGTTCGAAGACGACAAAACGAAAGGTTTGTAAACAACAGGGGCCGTTCGTCCTCACCATATCGACTGCGGACGAACGGCCCCTGATGGTACCGGGACTAGCCGTACGTTATACCATGGAATGCATTTCTTCCATGCAGGATTTGCATATGTATTTTTCCCGGTATGCGATCACTTGTTCACGCGACAAGCAGAAGACGCACTTCGGCCTATATTTCTCCAGAATGATGCTGTCCCCCTGAACGAGAATTTCCACCGGGTCCCCTTCATTCATTTGATATCTGCGCCGAAGCGATTTCGGCAGCACTATCCTGCCGAGCTGATCGACTTTTCGCACTACGCCGACGGGTTTCAACGGTTTCACCTCACTTTGTCTCTCTATCATTTTTCACCATAAACCACGTTTTTCCTGCAAGCATTGACACGCGCGAAACTTTTTCGCGCGTGCGCAAGCGATCATGTCATGCCGAGAAAACCGTTTTGCCGCAGCGCCTCATACAGGATGATCGCCGCCGAATTCGACAAATTGAGCGACCGGACCTCGGTGGAGATCGGAATGCGCACGCACGTATCCGCGTGCGCATCGAGAATGGCCGCGGGCAGCCCGGCGGTCTCTTTTCCGAATACGAGAAAATCGCCCTCCCGGTAGCGGAATTCCGTATAAACGCGGGACGCTTTGGTGGTGGCGCAAAAATAGCGCGCCTGCGGGTATTGGGCTTTCAGCTCGCCGAACGAATCATGATAGTGAATTTTGACGGCGTGCCAGTAATCCAGCCCCGCGCGTTTCAAATAGCGGTCATCCGTGGAAAAGCCGAGCGGCCGCACCAAATGCAGATGTGTGCCGGTGGCGGCGCACGTTCTGGCGATGTTTCCGGTGTTGGCGGGAATTTCCGGCTCGACGAGCACAATGTGAAACGGCATGCCGCATCCCCTGCCGGATTATCCGTGACGTTTCCGGAACTCGCGCATGAAATCCGCCAGCGCCTTGCAGCTTTCGTAGGGCACGGCGTTGTACGTCGAGGCGCGCAGGCCGCCGACGCTGCGGTGTCCTTTCAGGCCGACGAATCCGTTCGCCTCCGCCTCCTTGACGAACTGCTTCTCCAGTTCTTCGGATGCGAGCCGGAACGTGATGTTCATCAGCGAGCGGCTGGCCGGGTCGGCTACGCCGCGGTAAAATCCGCCGCTTTCGTCGATGGCGGAGTAGATGAGCGCGGTCTTCTCGCGGTTTTTCTTCTCCATTTCCGCCAGCCCGCCGTTGTTCTTGATCCATTTCAGCACCAGATTCATCATGTAGACCGAATAAACCGGAGGCGTATTGTACAGCGACTGATTTTGCGCGTGCGTTTTGTACCGCAGCATCGTCGGCAAGTCGGCCGCGTCGTGAATCAGATCTTCGCGAATGATGACGAGCGTGACGCCGGAAGGACCGAGATTTTTTTGCGCGCCGGCGTAGACGAGCCCGAAACGGTTGATATCGAACGGCCGGCTGAGAATGTCGCTGGACATGTCCGCCACCAGCGGCAGCCCGTCAACGGCAGGGAAATCCTGATATTGAATGCCGCCGATCGTTTCGTTCGACGTGACATGCAGATAGGCCGCGCGCGGCGAAACGCGGATTTCCGAAAAATCCGGAATTTTCGTAAAGGCGCTGTCCTGCGCGCTGGCGGCAATTTCGACTTCCCCGATCAGCCGCGCTTCTTTGATCGCCTTATCGGCCCAGCTTCCCGTATGCACATACGCCGCCGTCTTTCCTTCGCGAAGCAGGTTCATCGGCACCATCGCAAACTGCGTGCTGGCGCCTCCCTGCAAAAACAAAACATGATACGAATCGGGCACCTGCAAGAGTTCGCGCACGAGCGACTGCGTTTCCTCGTTGACTTGTTCGTACTCCTTGCTGCGGTGGGAAATTTCCATGATCGACATGCCGATGCCGCGATAATCGACCAGTTCGTCCCGCGCCTGCTCGAGCACCTCAAGCGGCAGCGCCGCCGGTCCCGCATTGAAATTGTATGCTCGCTTGGCCATGACCCCACACCTTTTTCACACGATGATTTCGTACATAATAATAAGGTTAATGATAGCAAGTTTGTCGGTATTGTTCAAGAAATGTCCGAAAGAGTCATGAAAATGAAAAAAAATACGCCGGACATAATCCGGCGCAAGAGGAGGAAGAGCTGTACGTAAGCAAATCGGGATATTCAGCAATCGAAATATAAGGAAAACTCATGCGGGTGGACGCGAATCGCCACATCTTTCGCTTCCGCACGCTTGATGGAAATGAAGTTGTTGATGAAATCCTTGCTGAACACGCCGCCTTCGAGCAGAAAATCATGATCCGCTTCCAGGGCGTCCAGCGCCTCGTCCAGGCTTGCCGGCACGCTGCGGATTTCCCGTTTCTCCGCCTCGGACAGTTCATAAATGTTCTTGTCGAGCGGTCCGAAACCGAGCTTGCGGGCATCGAGCTGCTTCTTGATGCCGTCAAGTCCGGCGAGCAGCATCGCTGCGAAGGCGAGGTACGGATTCGAGGTCGAATCCGGCGTACGGAACTCGATCCGGCTCCCTTTCGGCGTCACCGCCGCAATCGGTATGCGGATGGCCGCCGAACGGTTCCCCTTCGAAAACACCAGGTTGACCGGCGCTTCGTATCCGGGTACAAGCCGCTTGTACGAGTTGGTGCTCGGGTTCGTGATGGCGATCAATGCCGGCGCATGGTACAGAATGCCGCCGATGTAGTACATCGCGATGTCGCTCAAATTCGCATAGGCGCCTTTTTCATAGAACAGCGGGGTGTCGCCTTTGAAGATGCTTTGATGCGTATGCATGCCGCTGCCGTTGTCGCCGTAGAGCGGCTTCGGCATGAACGTCGCCACCTTGCCGTACTTCCGCGCCGTGTTCTGGACAATATATTTGTACTTCAGCAAATTGTCCGCCGTTTTCGTCAGCGTGTCGAAACGGAAGTTGATTTCCCCTTGACCCGCGGACGCCACCTCGTGGTGATGGCGTTCGACGCGCAGGCCGGATTCGATCAAGAGGCGCACGATCTCGCTGCGGATGTCTTGTTGCTGGTCGGTCGGCGCCACCGGCACGTACCCGCCTTTGGTGCGCACCTTGAACCCGAGATTGCCGCCTTCTTCCCTGCGATCGGTGTTCCACACCCCCTCGTCGGAATCGACTTCGTAAAACGACGTGTTCATGCCGCTTTTATAGCGGACATCATCAAAGATGAAAAATTCCGATTCCGGCGCAAAGTAGGCGGCGGTACCGATGCCCGTCTGCAGCAGGTATTCCTCGGCTTTTTGGGCGATGCTGCGCGGATCCCGGTCGTACCGTTCCCCTTCCGGCGTGTAAATGTTGCACATGACGTTCAATGTGACATGAGCGGTGAACGGATCCAAATATACGGAATCTCCGTCCGGCATCATGACCATGTCGGATTCCTCGATGCCGCGGAACCCCGGGATGGACGAACCGTCGAACGCAACGCCGTTGACGAACGTATCTTCGTTGATTTCACTGGCAGGAAGAGTGACATGATGCGCTTTTCCGGCGATGTCGACGAAGCGGAAATCGACAAACTCCACATTTTTTTCCTTGATCAGTTCCAGCACTTTTTTTCCCGGCATGATAACCTACCTCCCCCAATTTCCGAACATTCATACGGTAATCCATATACAATGTTCATTTTTTACTGCGTCTTTGACGCTATTATAAAGCGACCGGAGGAAATCGTCAATATCCATGTAAGGTTTTTTTGATTCGTATGTAATGTTATCTAACATGAACGCTCTAATATTTGGAAAAACAAGAAAATTACTGCGAATGAAACTTGTTTGACCGCACACGCAAAGCGGTATGCGATGACCGCGGGCAGCCGCATCCGACAATAAACGACATGCCCGCTCGGCGTCCTTCCGTATACCGGTCCATTCCTTCTCGACACGTCGTCTTCCGACAGCTTGCCGAATGTCCGTTGGACCCTCAACCGCGCGCGCTGGCATCGCTGCGTGCGTTTCCTTTGCCAGTTGACCTGAAAGACCTGACGGCTGACGAGGTGATCGAGCAGTGGCGCAAGCAAGGCATGAAGCGCTGCGGGGGCCCGACCGGGAAAGCAAAAGCGGTGGAACTGCTTCGGGCAGCTGCTCAGAGCATTGGCCATCGTCGCGCATGGGACGAGGCACGTCGGGACTTGCAGTGGCTTTTGGGGATGTATGAGCAAACGTTGGCCAGAATGGAGGAAAGCGGGCACGCGATCGAGGCATTGCTGAGAGAGCTTCCGCAGGCCAAGCTATTGCAAAGCATGGGACTGGGCATGATCGCCCAGGCGGCCCTGTTGGGGTTCGGCGGTGATTTGAGCCGTTACCAGCATGGCCGGCAATTGCTGCGCCGCGCGGGGCTGAACCTGGCGGAGTGTACGTCCGGCACGTTCAAGGGGAAGATCAAGATTTCCAAACGCGGAGACCGAGCCTTGCGTAAGCATCTGTACCTTGCCATGCTGCAATTGGTTCGCCATCATGCGGACTTCAGGAGGTGGCATGAGCGAAACCTGCAGAAGGGCATGAGCAAGCAAAAATCCATCTTCAAGCTGATGGGGAAGCTGGCGCGCATGGTAGTGGGAATGGTGCGCAAAGGGGAGATGTACCGCCCGGGAGAACAAAGCCAAATGGCGGCGTAATGCAAGTGTGAAGCAGATATGGGCCTGACCTGACTCTTACGAAGATTGACTCGTTCGCAGGAATTCCGACAAAGAAAGCACGAAGGACCGAGTGCGATGTCCATAAGGGCGAATCGACCCGTTATCTAAACGCTATCGGCCTCCACCCCCTGGACAGGTATAACGAAGGAATGTAAGGGCAATGGACCCGTTGAGACATGGGAGGGTGAACCTCCAGGGAACAAGTGGAGCGTGCAGGATAGGACCCTTTC
>Ga0207811_10287_pt1 | contig 30696 bp, 24 predicted proteins | sample CeladaPassaD2F04_FD_187493 | JGI IMG/M metagenome (GOLD analysis project Ga0207811, IMG submission 187493) | Cellulose-adapted microbial communities from the Joint BioEnergy Institute, USA - Passage D2F04 (SPAdes) (version 2) | ecosystem: Engineered > Bioreactor > Continuous culture > Unclassified...
CGCCAAAGAGTATCAAAAAAAATATTCGCCGACGGCATCCCCGCGACCATGTTCGGCGTGGCCGATATTCGCAAGGAGTACGAACGGTTGAAGGAAAAAGGCGTGCGCTTTACGATGGAACCGACCGAAATGGGGCCTGTGACGATCGCCGTCTTCGATGACACGTGCGGCAATCTCATTCAGATCATCCAGATGTAACTCATGATGGCTATAAAATTGTGCGGACGCCCTTCCAACCCGGCACCGGTTTCGGTACCGGGTTCGTTATGATTTAAAGGTCTTAAGAATCGAGATAAAAGACGGTCCGAGAAACAACGGTTTGAAGGATTCGAGGAGATTGCCGAAATAAACGTCAACCATAATGTTCAAGAAGTTCACGGGACAATTCGCATATGCGATGGACGACCTCCCGGGGCTCCATGACTTTTGCTGCGGTGCCCAACTGGAAAAAGAAACGGGAAACGAATTCGATCTCCGTTCGGTCGATGATGGTGTCAATGTGACCAAGATCTCGATTGTTCACGACAATATGCGGTTCCAGCCAAGGCTGGCTTCGGCATTGGCGGCATCCCTCCCTGGTCAGCTCAACATACAATCTTACGGGCGCGTTCGGTTTTTGCTCCGTATATCGGTGCAACCAATCGTGCAATGTCATTTCGGGGGAATGCGTTCGCTCCAGTTTGCGCAGTTTCCCGATCCGGTCCGTCCGGAACAATTTCACCGTGTGACGGGCGAACTCGAAAGCGGGCATGTACCAGAAACCATCGTAGGAAAAAATGCCGAGGGGGGCCACTTCTCTTGGGAAGTTTCCCGACTTTGACTCGTAATCGATGATGACGACCCGGTTTTCCGCGGCCGCTTCGATGATATCCTTCAGGTGGGGAGAGGGGACGCTTCTCTTGATGTTCCAGAAGGAGATGACCTCCCCAAGCCGATCGATTTTCTTCCGCGTATCCGGCGGCAGGTTGGCGCGCAGTTTGTTGGAAACCGAGGCGATGTCGATGTCAAAGGGGAGCGATGCGTAATATTTCAACGCCTGGAAGGCGAAAAAAACGGATAGCACTTCATTCTCGCGGAACAGCACGGGGGGCAGCAGCCGGTTGTCCAGCACGCGGAAGCCGCCGCTGCGGCCGGGCACCGCATAGATCGGCACCCCCATTTCTCCCAGTTCCGACAAGTAGCGGTGAGCCGTCCGCAAAGACAAATGGAATTCGTTTGCGACGTCCTGTGCCGTAAATTGGCGTTTCGCATTGACATACAGGATCAAGTCAAACAGCAGCTTGGCCTTGGACACGGCGAATCCCTCCTCCTTGATAAAACATGCCAACTACCGACATGTTAATGTGATAAGTTGGGATTGGCAAGGAGAACAATGGTGCATGGAGGAGGAGACGATGAAAACCATTCCGAAAACCATGAAAGCTGCGGTTCTTGACCGGTTTGGCGGTCCGGAACAACTGACATGCCGGGAGATCGACGTGCCGGAGATTGGACCCGACGAAGTGTTGATTCAAGTTGACTACGCCGGGGTTGGGGTGTGGGACGCCTTTGAACGCGAGGGCGGGTATGCGAACATGCTTCAAATGAATCCCCGATTCCCGTATGTGTTGGGTTCCGAAGGTTCGGGAACCGTCGTCGCGCGGGGAAGCAGGGTGACGAATGTGGGCTTGGGAGACCGGGTCTATGCGACGGCGTTTTTGAATCCGAACGGCGGTTTTTATGCGGAATATACGGCCGTGAACGCCAAGTGCGTGCTGCCGGTTCCGGACGGATTGTCCATGCCGGAGGCGGCCGTCATTGCCGGCGTCGGACTGACGGCGCTGCGGGGGCTGGAGGATGTCCTGGCGCTGCGTCCGGGGGAATCCGTCGTCATCTTCGGCGCCAGCGGAGGCATCGGACACTTGGCGGTGCAGCTGGCGAAATGTCTCGGAGCGCGCGTGTTCGCGGTGGCATCGGGGGAGGACGGCGTCGCCATGGTGAAACGGCTCGGCTGCGACGCGGCGGTGAACGGCAAGGAGAGAAATGTTTGCTCGAGCATTCTTGCGTTGGCTCCGGATGGGTTCGACGCGGCGCTGTTCACCGCCGGGGGAGAAACCGCCGACGCGCTGGTCGGCTGCATACGAAAAGGCGGGCGAATCGCCTATCCATACGGAATACAACCGGCGCCGAAGGAAACCGCGGACGTCGTAACGGCGGGATATCACGGCGAACCGGATCCCGACATCCTGGGGAGACTTCACCGTTACATCGAAAAGTACAAACTGCGCGCGCACATTAGCCATACGTTTGCCCTGGAAGATGCGCATCAGGCGCACGATGCGCTGAACCGGCATTATTTGGGAAAAATCTGTTTGAAAGTCCTCTCTTAAGGGAGGACTTCATTTTTTCGGCTTCGCGTGCGTCGAAGCGATGTCGTGTCCCGCTCTGTTCGGCCGCCGGCTGGACTCCGCCGTTGTTCGGCGCGCCGTCGATCGATCCGGGGAACGACGGCGGCACTTCGGACGGATTTCGCCGTATCGGGCACACGCCGAGCGGAAAATCGCACCAGCATACAGGACAAGGTTCAGGCCCGGCTGACGTTCCCGCCTCATCCCGTACGATCGGCGTATACGTGCACCCGGTTTCTGCCGCCGCGTTTCGCCGTATACAGCGCTTCGTCGGCGCGGTGCAGCAAATGCTGCAGCGACTCGTCGGTACGGCCCGACGTTTCGGCCACGCCGAAACTGGAAGTGATCCAAATGACCGTTTCTCCCGCCGTCAGCGGCTGTGACGCAATGTTTTGCCGCAGCCGCTCGGCAAATTCTTTCCCCTCCGCTTCCGTACGTCCGGATAAAGCGAGCACGAATTCCTCTCCGCCGTAACGCGCGAACAGCATGCCGTCCTTCAGCATCGATTTGCAAATCCGCACGACGTGCAGCAGCGCCTGATCGCCTGCCGTGTGGCCGTACGTATCATTTACCGTCTTGAAATGATCGATATCGAACAAAATCACCGTGAAAGGTTCGGCATTCCGCTTGGCGCGATGATAGTCTTCTTCGCACCGCTCGAAGAACGCCCGCCGGTTGTAAATTTGCGTCAGCTCGTCATAATACGCGTGATGCTCCAGCTGTTTCTGCAAGCTTTTGAGTTCCGTGATGTCGGTAATGATCATCACCGTTCCCGCCCGGCTGCTGTTGACAGTGCGCCGAAGCGGCGAGATGCGCACTTGGTAGAAGCGTTCTTCCGGTTCGCGCGAGACGACTTCCAGCTCCTGCGGAGACGCGTCAAGATTTGGAGCGGGGAGCGCCGACGCGCCGAACAGCGCGGACCAGACCAGATGCAGCGGCTTGCCGAACATGGACCGGTTCAGCCGGTGAAACATGTGCCGGCAGCCCTCATTGAACTCGACGAGCCGGTCGGATTTGTCCAGTACGAGGACGCCGTCCCGTATGCTGTGGAAAATCGTTTCCTTGGCGATCGGAATAATGGTCAGCAGGTGGGAAGACACGATCGTCCTCCACATCAGGATGGCGGACAAGCCCACCACCATCGGCACCGGGTCGAGGCCGGCCGGCGTGACGCCGACCAAATACAGGAAAGACGTCACCATGGGAATCAGATGCGCGCCGATCAGCGAAACGAGCTGCGGACGATACGTCTTGGCCGTATCCTTCCATCGCGAACACAAGAGCAGGAGGCCGCTAAGCAGACACACGAACGTAAACGAACCGTGAATGATATACGTCACGCCGACTTCAATATCGTTATACGGGGCGCCGAACGTCTCGTGAACTTGATACTTTTTGTAGTGGAGATGATGCAGTTCGTTGGTGGCGTTGCTGAGCAGACTAAGGGTGGGAATGACCAGCAGCGCGGCAACCCTCGCCCTCGTCACCCTGTAACCCAAATATTTCAATACGAACATCAGCCCGAACGGCGGCGCGAACGGCATGCCGAAATACTGCATGACGCTCCAGAATCGCAGCTGCTCCAAAGTGGACGACGTCAGGCTGAACGCATAGGAAAAACAATAGATCGTCGTCGCCGCCGTGGCCAGGATAAAATATGTGAAAATTTTCTCATAAAGGTGCCGCTTTGCGACCACATAGCATCCCATCAAAAGGTTCAGCACACCCGAAGCGACGACCAGCGTCATGTAGGCGGTTAATGGAGAATCCAAATCGATCCCACCACTCGGCAAATGATGTTGAAACCGTGCTGCATATTTCGGGTTTATACTTAATTCATCGTCTTTCCGTCGGCTTTGTTTAACTGGTCGGACAGGATCCGGCCGCGGTGCAAATGACCGTTCGTCCTGTAATACGGCGATCGCCGCAGGATGTTCCATCGGCTGTTTTTCCGCGCAGCCAAGGGGATTCAACTCAACGACAACCGTCCATCCCTGTTTAGAACTTGTTGAGACGGCTATGTCATAATTCCTGATAAAGGAAAATGGGTCTTTTGTCGTATGGAGGAATGCGAATGGAACGTTTGGATATGGGTCCTTTTACCGAGATGAAGTTTATGGAATTGGTCCGTACGGTCGATGACGCGGCGGCGGAGACGGGGTATCTTTTTGAAAGAGTGCGCGCGAAAAACGAAATTCCCCTGGCGGAACTTCGCCACAACCTGATCCCGGTCATTCAGGAAGTGGCGGCGAATCATCCCCCGTTGTTCGCGCTCGTTGCCGCGCTGCAGGCCAAGGAGGATTATACGCGCCGTCATCATCTGGCCGTAGGCATACTTTCCCATGTCCTCGGCCAATATCTGGGTTTGGAGAACAAAGAGCTTCGGCAGTTGACGACGGCGGCGCTGCTGCATGACGTAGGGAAAATGCTGATTCCGGAACAACTCTTGCACAAGACGGACAAGCTCACCCCGGAAGAACGGGATTGGATGCAGCGCCATACGGTTCTCGGTTTTAATATGCTGAGAGAGACGATCGGCGTGACGCACCGGCAGGCGCTCGTGGCGCTGCAGCACCATGAGCGAATGGACGGCAGCGGATATCCGTTCGGATTGACGAAGGAGAGAATCGACCTTTTCAGCCGGATCGTCGCGGTGGCCGACATGTTCCATGCGATGATTTCCAATCGGGTGTACCGGGCCCCGTCCCCGTTTTATGAAGTGCTGTTTCAAATGCAGCAAGCCGCGTTCGGCGCACTGGATCCGGTGATTGTCCGTCTGTTTTTGAGCAAAATGATGAACTCCCTCATCGGCCAAACCGTGATGCTGACGGATGGAAGAGAAGGAACCGTCCTGATGGTCCATGCCCACGACCCGACCCGCCCCCTGATCCAAGTTGAAGAGCGTTTTATCGATCTGAGCCAGGATTTGTCCGTTCAAATCCAGCAAATTTTTTGACATCCCGTGCGAACGCAGAGGCCGTTTGCGTCACTTTGCGGCTGCAGACGAGCCCGGCGGCAGCATGGACACCCATGATCCGTCCTTTAAATTCCAAAATTATATATTTTTTACGAATTAAAGAAAAAATGGGGGTTTTTGTGTTGAGGGTCATTTTGATTGATGACGAGCGTCTCGCATTGCAGCAGTTGAAAATGATGCTGGAAATGATCGGCGGCGTGGAAGTGATCGCGACATATCAAGATCCCGCCGAGGCCGTCCGCGGGGCCAAACAGCTTAGCCCCGATGCGGCTTTTATCGACATCCAGATGCCGGAGATCAACGGAATCGATGTCAGTTTGCAGCTGCAGGAGGCGATTCCGAAAATCGAAATCGTGTTCGTGACGGCATTCGACCAATATGCGGTGCGGGCTTTCGACCTCAACGCGATCGATTACATTTTGAAACCGGTCCAGAAGCATCGTCTGGAGCAAACCGTCGCCCGAATCCAAAAACGGAAAGATCTGGAGCGCGGCAAGGGCGGAAGAGTCGGCGTACCGAGGCTGTGCTTCATGAACAACATCAAGGTGCACTGGCCGGGCCAAAGCCCCGAAATCATCAAGTGGAGAACCGGGAAAACGAGGGAACTGTTCGCCTATTTGTTCCATCACCGAAACAGAACCATTAACAATGAAAGTTTGCTGGATCTTCTCTGGCCGGAGATGGATGAAGAGAAAAGCATCCAGCTTTTGTACAATTCCATCTATCATATCCGCCGCGCGCTGAAACAGTACGGCATTGAAGGCGTCTCGTTGAAGAGCGTGCTGTCCGAAGGGTACATGATGGACTTGAACGCCGTGAAAGCGGACGTGATTGAATGGGAAAACGAAGTCAGGACGCTTCCTCCCCTCGGCGTTTCCACTTACAAGGAATACGAACGCGTGCTGGATCTCTATACGGGAGACTATCTGGGGGACTCGGATTATGTATGGGCCGAGCAAGAGCGGCAAAGGCTGCGCCAGCTTTGGAGCGATTGCGCGTTCAGCTTGGGCGAGTTTTTCATCAAGAAAGGATGGATCACGGAGGCCATTCGCGTCTACCACCAAATTCAGCGGCACGATCCGGCGAACGAACAAAGTTATTTTACCCTGATGAAGCTGTACGCCGCTCTCGGCAACACGGACGCCGTAAAAAAACAATATCACGCGGTCACGCAATATTTTATAAAAGAACTGGACGCCGCTCCCGGGGAGCACATTACCGAATGGTATCAACGATGGCTGGAAAATGTTCATTCTTCCTGAGCAGCCGTCCGCCGGAGGCATCGGGGGCGGCCCAATGCCTTGTGCTCCGCGGGGAAACGCCCGGAAGACGGCGCGGTTACGTTTTGATCACAAAAGAAACCGTTGTGCCCTGCCCCCATTGGCTCTCGATTCGCAGGCCCGTGCCGAACCGACGCTTCAGACGAAAATCCACGTTGCGCAAAGCGATGGCGTTGAAGGAACACGGCGGATTACGCAATTGCCGCAGCATTTCTTCCGGCATGCCCATTCCGTCGTCGGTGACGGACAATTCCGCACAGCCTTCGCGGGCAACGAGTTTGATCCAAACGCCGCCCCCTTCCAGCCGTTTCATCACCCCGTGCTTGATCGCGTTTTCCACCAGAGGTTGCAGCGTGTAAGGGGGAATTTTCCAATTTCCCGGATGCCCGACGTCCCAATGAATTTGCAGTCTGTCTCCGTATCGGGCTTTTTCAATATGCAGATAGGAACGCACAAGCTGCAGTTCGTCTTCCAGGGGAACCAATGCGGCGGCATGCTGAAATTTGTATTTCATACGCAAAAAATTCCCGAAATGCGCGATGAGCTCCATCATTTGATCGGGATCCATGTAATGCAGCGCCGCGATGGAATTTAACGTGTTAAAGAAAAAGTGCGGTTCGATTTGCGCCTGAAGCCATGCCGCTTCCATGCGAAGCCGTTCCCTTGCGGATTGCTTGAGCCGGGTCAACGCCCTGACCCTCGCCCGCAGTTCCCGCGGATCCGTCGGTTTGGTCATATAATCGTTGGCCCCGGCACGGAATCCGTTCTCGAAATCTTCCGATCGGCTGCGCGCGGTCAACAGCAGGATCGGCAGTTCCGACAAATCATAACGCGTCCGGATGCGCTTCGTCAGTTCATACCCCGACATGTGCGGCATCACGACATCGGCGATGACCAAATCCCATTCCCGGGTGTCGAGGACGGCCAGCGCTTCCGCGCCGCTCGTCGCCGTGACGACGTCATATCCCGCAAGGAAAAGCATCGACTCCAACATGTGCAAGTGGAGAGGATCGTCATCAACCGCCAAAATGCGGAAGCGGCCGTGATCGGCGACCGGCGGCGTTTCCGAATTCCCAAGGCTGCGGGCGTCCGCCTGCACGTCCGCATGCGATGTCGGATCGACGGCGTTTTTCCTCGCGACTTCATTCGCCTGCGGGAGGATGCTCTCTTTAAACCGCGACACATCCGGCAGGCCGTCCGGCATCAGCGACCTCTTCCGCTCGATGGACATGATGCGCATGATTCCCATCCTTTTTCGACACGGATTGAACAGACCGCAGCTCAAGGCGGCGGCGCCTGCGGCGTGCGGCGCGGGCTGCTGCCGAATTCGCCGCGTCGGCGCCGCATCCCGATCCAACCGAAAGTATTATACAGGGTGGAACTAATCAAACTCTCAACAATCTGCGCCGGATTTGCGGGAAGACAAGCAGCTTACGCCGGATTTTCAGACAGACGAGCGGCGCATGCCGGATGCGCAGACCGACAAGCGGCGCATCGCAGACCGCATAGCCGACCACATGTCGCAGACCGCATATTGTTAAAAGATTGTTGAGATCCCTAGGGTAAGATGGAAAGTGAGAAAAAGCGCCCGCATCCCGTGGGCGCGTGGATTTTTGCAAGGAGAACCCGAACGATGGAGGAGAAAAAACCGGTTATCTTGATGGCGGGCGAAACGCTCGACGATCTTCGCATTCTGGCGCATCATCTGGAAGCGGATTATTACGTCAAAATGGCGGAGAACGGGGAGGAGGTGCTGCGGGCGGGTCTGTCCCGCAATCCCCCGGACCTTATCATCCTGGACATTGCGATGCCGGGCCCGGACGGATTCGAAGTATGCCGCCGTTTGAAAGCTATGCCCAAAACCAGGGACATCCCCGTCATTTTTATGACGTCCCAAGATCGGGAAGAGGACGAGGAATACGGTTTGTCCTTGGGGGCGATCGACTATATCACCAAACCTTTTCGCATCCCGATCGTTCGCGCGAGGGTGAACAACCATGTGGAGCTGAAATTGTACCGCGATATGCTGAAAAACAACAGCATGAGCGACCATCTCACATTAATTTCCAATCGCCGGGGGTTTGACGAGATCATCCTGTGGGAATGGAACAAAATGCGACGCAGAAATCGCGATCTTTCCCTTATCATGATCGACATTGACGATTTTAAAAAATATAACGACACGTATGGGCATTTGGCCGGAGACGATTGTTTAAAGCGGGTGGCGGAGGCGCTGAAAACCGGCGTCCGCCGGGACACGGACGTGGTCGTCAGGCGGGGAAGCGAAGAATTTGTCTGTATCCTTCCCGAAACGGGAAAAGAAGAAGCGATCGACATTGCCGATCGCCTTCGCCTGCGGGTGGCGGATTTGCGCATTCCCCACGCCGGTTCACGGATCACCGATGTGGTGACCGTCAGTCTCGGCGTATCGACGATCAGGCCGAAGGCCGATACCGGCGTGACGGCATTGATCGAACGGGCGGACCGGGCGCTGTATCGCGCCAAATCCAACGGCGGAAATCAGGTGTACCGGATCGGAAGGGAGCGGAACCGGACGTCCGAGCATGACTTTGAAACGTGACGCGGCACCGCGCGTTCAGCCGCGCAGTTTGCGTTTGGGCAGTTTCCAGCCGCGGGCGATCGTCAGCATGCGCAGCGTGACGATGAGCGCGAGCAGGGCAAACAGTTCCCATCCTTCTCTGCCGAAACCGAGTCCGACGATCAAGCCGGCGAGCATCGCCCACATACCGTAAATTTCGTCGTGAAAAATGAGCGGTTTGCGCCCGGCGAGCACGTCGCGGATCACGCCGCCGCCGCTGCCGGTCAACAGCGCCGCGACGACGACCGCAATCATCGGACGCTCCATCTCCACCGCGTACAGCGCGCCTTGAATGGCAAACGCCGCCAGACCGACGGCGTCGAAAAAACGCCACTGCTTCAAAAAACGAAACCATAAATTCGGGATGAAAAAAATGAGCGTACTCGCCGCGAGCGCGGCCGCGAACAGCCCGCCCTGCTCCCACAACGCGGACACCGGCACGCCGATGAGCAGGTTGCGCGTCGCGCCGCCGCCGAACGCGGTCACCAGCGCCAGAAGGTAAACGCCGAGCATATCGTATTCTTCTTCCATGGCGACGATCGCGCCGCTGACCGCAAAGGCGATCGTGCCGACAATATTCAGAATCTCCCAGCTCAAATGGCTTCCTGCTCCTTTGCCGTTTTCTGAATCCATTCATACAGCTGCTTCCAGAGCGGATCGGCTTGCGCAGCGCCGTCGGTTTGCGCGCCCGGATGGTGAGTGTCCGTCATATGCGCGCCCGATGTTTTCGCGTCCGCCGTTTGTGGGACAGTCACTTGGGCGCCCGCTGACAACGCTTCGGCTGCATGCAAGTTCGAAGTTTGCGTATCCTTTTTCGACATGTTTCGTTTCAATCCTCCACCCATTGTTTCCGCAGCGCGAACAAGTCCCGCAGTTCGTCCGTGGACAGTTCGGTGATCCACCGCTCTCCGGCGCCGACAATGCGTTCGCTCAAATCGCGTTTGCGTTCGAGCAGTTCGTCGATGCGCTCTTCCAGCGTGCCGAGCGTGATCAGTTTGTGCACCTGCACGTCCTTCGTCTGCCCGATGCGAAACGCGCGGTCGGTCGCCTGATTTTCCACCGCCGGATTCCACCAACGGTCGAAGTGGATGACGTGATTCGCGGCGGTCAGGTTCAGCCCGGTGCTGCCCGCCTTGAGCGACAGCACGAACACTCCGGGACCCGTTTTTCCGTCCGCGCCCCGCTGAAACCGCTCGATCATCTCGTCGCGCGCCGCTCTCGGAACGCCGCCGTGCAAAAACTCGACCGGTTCGCGCAGCGCGTCCGCGAGCCACTGCCGCAGCAGTTCGCCCATGCGCACAAACTGGGTAAACACGAGGCAGCGTTCGCCTTCCGCGCGAATGTCGCGCACCATTTCCAAAAGGCGCACGCATTTGAACGACTGTTCCGGGCGGACGTCCCGCGCGTGCAGGCGTTCCCGATTTTCCTTAAGCAGGGCCGGATGGTCGCACACCTGTTTGAGCCTCGTCATCGAGGCGAGAATTTGCGCCCGGCGTTCCGCCGCGGGCAGCATGTCGACCGCTTCCAGCAAACGGAGCACCACCGCTTCGTATTGCGCAGCCTGTTCCGCCGTCAGCCGCAGATAGGCTTTCGTTTCGTATTTTTCCGGCAGATCAAGCTGTATGGCGGGATCCTTTTTCACTCTGCGCAGGACAAAAGGCTGAATCAGCTTCCGCAAGCGGGAAAGCTTCTCGCCGTTTCCTTTGGCGATCGGCAGCTCATACCGTTTCCGAAACGCGGTCTGCCCGCCCAAATAGCCGGGATTCAGGAAATCGAAAATCGCCCACAGTTCCGCAAGCCGGTTTTCCACCGGCGTGCCGGTCAGCGCGAACCGCTGCCGGCCGCGGAGACGGCGGATGGCGGAAGACTGTTTGGTCGACGCGTTTTTGATGTGCTGCGCCTCGTCGAGGCAAATCGACGACCATTCGACGGACTGCAGTTCCTCGCGGTCGGGATGCGCCAGCGGATAGGTGGTCAGCACGAGATCCGCGCCGCGGATCGCTTCACGGAACCGCTCTCCCTTCGCGCGCCTGGACCCGTAATGCACGTAACAAGTCAGGTCCGGGGCGAACTTGTCCAGCTCTTTTTGCCAGTTGCCGAGCACGGACGTCGGGCAGATGAGCAGCGCCGGAGCGTCGGGCGATATTTCGCCCGCGTCCTGCATGTGAAGCAGGTAGGCGATCCACTGCACGGTTTTTCCGAGCCCCATGTCGTCCGCCAGGCAGCCGCCCAAGCCGAAACGGCCGAGCCAAGCCATCCATGACGCGCCGGTCAGCTGATATTCGCGCAGCTTCGCCCGCAGGCGGGGAGAAGGCTCGATGCGCGGCATCGACGAACTGTTCCGCAGGCGCTCCATCCAGTCGGACAGCGGCCGGTCCGGTTCCACTTCCAGCACGGGATCGTGCGGCTCGGCGGTCGCTCCGGATTTCTCGGTCGGTTCTTCGCCGAGCCATCCTCCGCTCAAATGCGCTTCCAGCACTTCCCGCAGCGTGATGCCGTGTTTGCGCAGACGCCGGATTTGCGCCTGCAGACGGTCCAAATACGCGGGATCGAGCACGACCCACCGATCTTGCGCCTTCCACAGCTTCCGTCCGTTCCTTACCATTCGCAAAAACAGTTCCGCGCTGATCGGTTCGCCGCCGACGGACACTTTCCAGTCGAACTCGACGAGCTGATCCAGGGAAAACAGCCCGGATTCCGCGCTTTGGCGGGGGGTTTTCACCGCCGCGCGGACGGACGGGCGCGTGAAGCGGGCGACGTCCCACCAATCCGGCAGCAGCACGGATTGCCCCGCCGCGGCCAGCCGCAAACATCCTTCGGTCAAGAGCCGCCAGGCCGCGTTTTCGTCCAGATGGCTCCGCAGCTTTCCGCCCCGCTTCCGATCTTCGAGTTCCGGCACGAGCCGGATCCATTTGCGCACGGTACGCTCGTACCGGTCGGCCCAATAAGGTTTCCATTCGTCCGGGGCCGTATCCGGCGGGTTTGCTGCGGCCGCCGCGGCGGGCACGTCCAACTGCCGCTCCGGTTGGGAGGCGTCCTGCAGCACCAGGTGAAGCGGCCACGCATCCCCGCCGTCCCGTTTCGGTTCGCAAAGGCGCAGCAGGATGCGAAACGGACATTCATCGGCGATGAATCCGACCTGTTCCAGCCAGATTTCCTCCGGCACGTCCGCATCGGCCGCCGCACGGCCGAGCGCCGGATAGCGGTCAAGCAGCCGCCGAAACAATTCGCGCGCGGGCGCATGCGCCGACAGCAGATGCCGCAGCCCGGCGTCCAGCATCATCTCCGCGCGCCGGCGCAAGGGGGCGTCCACAGACGATTCCTCCGGCGCCGTCAGCTTCCACCGTCCGGTTTCGCCGTCCCAGCGGGAAGCGTCCGGCATAAACCGGCCGTTTTCCAGTGCGGCCAAACAAATTCTCGCCGCCCGCCGCCACTCGGCAAAACGGTCCGTCCATTCCCATTCCGCCATTTCCATCGGTCGCGGGTACGCGAGAAAGCCGATCGCGGTCCACGGATCCAAGATGACGCCGATGCGCGAATCGATGTCGGTATAGGTCAGCACCGTGCCGTAAAACGTCGCCGCATGCCACGCGAAAAGCGCCTGCTTCCAGTCGGTCACCGCCGGATCCGCATCGCACCACACAAAGAAGCGCCCGTCGTCCAGCCGTTCCGCTCCGACCTGCAGCGGACCTGCGGACATCATGCCAGTATTCCTTTCTGCAGTTCCGTTTGGAACAAGCGCATGCGTTTATATCGATGGATCAGTTTTTCCATGTAAATTTCCCACTGCCGGCGCTTGTCCAGGCGCGCGTACAGCTGGCGCAGCTTCTTCAAATAGCGGACCGCCTGCCGGTAACCTTCGCGGTTTTTTCGGGAGACGCTCTGTTCGACCGCTTGGTGAAACCACGGAAGCAGCCATTCGGGTTGTCGTTCTTCCCACATTTTCCATCGTTCCGGTTCCATTCCGAGCGGCGGCAATTTCAGCGCCATATGCAGTTCCACCCACTCTTTGCCGCGGAATTCTTCTCTCAGAATCGACTCGTAATAGGAATAACTGTAGGGCAGCATGCGCCGCATCGCGGCCAGGCACGCGTCCGAAAACCCGAGCGTGCGGGCGTACATCCAGCTGTTCAAATAATCCGGCAGCTCGTCCCGGTGTTCCCGAACGATGCGCTCTTCATACCAGGACAGCCACGATACGAACCGTTCGTTTTCCCGACGGGACTTAAAAGTGCGCAAATAGAGCGCCCCCTGCGCGAACGGAAAATGCCCGGACGCATCGAACCAGCGCCAGGCTTCCTCATCGCGCCCGTCCATCACGGCGAAGTGGCCCATCGCCTTGCGGGCGAGCGCCGCCGCGGAGCGGAGCAGTTCGTCGCTTTCCAACAGCCGCGCAAGCCGCTCGCGCTCCCGCCGAACTCTCGCCGGCGCGTTCAAGATCGTGCCCCAGAGCACCTGATATAGGTAAAACCATTTGTCCAGCCCGCGCCCGGCGAACACGCACCGGTACAAAAAATCGGCCAGCGCGTCCAGCGCCGCTTCATACGGCTCCGCGCGAAACCGCTCCCAATGGCCGTTGTATGGTTCGAGGATGCGTGTCACTTCGTCGTAACCGATGTCCAACTGGTGCATCGCTTCGGAGGCTCGCGCGTAAGAGTAGCCCGCGCCCCCTTCCTGAACGGATCCGATCCACTGGCGGATGGGGTACAGGGTGGCGGCGATGCGGAACAAATCCCGCATCACCGGGTCCGGATGCGCGGAATCGCCCAAGCGGCGTATCATTTCCCGATATTGCTCAAACCGTTGTCTGACCGAAACGTTGGCGAATCGGCGCCACACTGGGTCCATCATGTGAAACCAACGGTCCATCAATCCGCTGCCGCTCGCTGTGGGCGCATGCGCCGTGTCTGTGTCGTGTCCGCCAACCGTTGGCCAAACCAGTTTCCGGACCTCATCATGCGCGCTGAAGATGCCGTCGTCGCCGCTGAAGATCCCATCGGCGGAACCGGCCGTCATTTCGGCGGGCCCGGCCGCGATCGCTGCAGAACGCGGGGAAGACCCGGCCTGGGGGAGCGCACCGGAAGCATTCCGCTCCGTATTCCGCAGCGAGGTGAACGTTCGCCATATGGTTTGCTGCGTAAATCCGCTCTTGCTTAAGAGTTCAATGGCGGCGGCCATCACATGGGCGCACATTTCCGTCCCGCAGTCGCAGCGGCTGGACGCCGGCCGCTTGGTATCCAGCATGACCAGATGCATCGCGCCGCGATCCAGCACCTGGGTCGCCGCCTTGTCCGACCGGTACCGGATGGCGTCCACCTGCCGCTGCCGCCAAATATGCCATCCGCGTTCGGCGGCCGCCTCACTGCACGAAACGAACATCAGCTCCATCCAATGCCTGTCGACCATCGGTCAGCCTCCGACTTCCCATTTTCCCCTCAATATATCACAAGGAAAATAGTCGCTCAAATAGAACGTCATCAAGGCCGGCATGATCCTCCGACAGGATGAATCCCGTATCGGCTGCACATCCATAAAACCAATATTACCGAGCCGTCGGCAGCTCGAAGGCCATGCAAGCTTCGCCCTCCGCATCGTTATACGCGCGGACCGAGCCGCCGAGTCGATCCGCCAACCGCCAGACGATGTAAAGCCCCAAACCGGAGTGGCCGTCTTCGCTGGTTCTTGCTTTGTCCTCCCTATAGAAGCGGTTGAACATTTTGTCCAGGGTCTCCGGACTGAAGGCCGGCCCGTTATTGGCAAATTCAAACCGGACCCGCTCTCCAACCCGGTTGACGGATACACGAATCGTCCCCTTCTCCGGCGTAAACCGCAAACTGTTCGACATGATATTGTCGATGATTCTGGCCAACATTTCCGGGTCCGTCCACAACCGGGCTTCCGCATCCACTCCCGACCAATCGATGATCAGGCGAATATCTTTGCGCTGCAGCTGCACTTCGTACGTCAACAGGGCGCGTTCCACGAAAGAGCGAAGAGGGACCGGTTCCGCGTTGACTTCCGGATGGGCACAGTCCAATTCCGAAATGTCCTGCATCCCTTTCAGCAGCGAGGAGGCTTTCGCCGCATGATCCCGAATCACCTGAAGATAGCGCCGGAGCTTGTCCCGATCCAGCTTGTCGAACTGCGTCCGCTCGCAATCCATTAGCGATTCCGTATAGGCGGAGATGACCGAAAGCGGGGTTTTCAAATCATGCGCAATCGCCTCCACCATTTCCGCCCGTTCCTGTTCCATGCGCCATTGGGTCGTCAGCGAACGCTTCAGCTCATCCTTCATCTCCGAAAACGCGCCGGCCAATTGGCCGAGTTCGTTGTCGGCGCGATAATCGATCTCAAAGTCCAGGTCCTTTTCTTTGATTTTGTTGGCGGCTTCCATAAGCAATTGAAGGGGGTGGTTCACACGGTTGGCGAACATGCGGGAAAAGATGAGTGTGAACAAAATCACGTATAAGATCGGACTGATTAATACCGTCCCATAGAACAAAAGAACCCACAGATTCCCCGTTTTCGTAGCGCCGGACATCCGCAACTGATAGGACAGGATGGCGGCACCTTCGATCCGGCCTTCCTTCCCGATAATGGGCACGGTATAAATATAACGCCCTTGTTTGCCGAAGGTGGTGTTCATTCGTTCGTACATCTCTTTCCGTTCCTGGAAAACGGGGTTCGTCAACGTGCCGTACAAGGGACGGGCGTCGGCATTGACAATCTGGTATTGGATGCCTTCCAGGGGGATGACCGTTTCCAGTTGTTCTCTGGCATCCGGCTCCAGCAGATCGGTGTTTTTCGCATGGATGAATCGCCGGATTTCCGGCAGCTGCAGTTCATAGTAATTGGCCGGACGGACCAGCTTGTTTTCCGTAAAAACGAACATGACGATCGCGACCCCATAAGTGATGACGGTGGCGACCAGACTGGCGACGATCATGAAAACCATCATCCATCGAAATTGCTGTTTTAACGGTTTGTGTTTCAACATCGTCGAGTCCTCGCTACTTCAACGAATGGTTTTGTTCCATTTATACCCGATTCCCCAAACCGTCTGGATGAACTCCGCCGAATCGTCTATGGCCGCCAGTTTGGATCGGATGTTCTTGATATGTTCCACAATGGTGGAGGCGTCTCCTTCCGCGTCATACCCCCATATTTTCTCGTAAATCTGCTCGCGGGAAGACACTTGGCCGGCATGCAGCGCAAGCCATTCCGTTATCTCGTATTCCCGCCGGGTCAGATGGACTTCTTGCCCGTGCAAGATCACCCGCCGTTCTTGCATCAGGATTTTCAACGGCCCAAAGGACATCATATGGGAACGGGACTCTCCGGAACGGGAGCGCGCCCGCGCTTCGCGCCGCAAATTCGCTTCCACGCGGGCGAGCAGTTCCCGGAGGGAAAACGGCTTTACGATATAGTCGTCGCCTCCGATCATCAGCCCCTTCACCCGATCCCGCTCCGAATGTCTGGCACTCAGAAAAAGAATCGGGCACCGGACTTCATCGCGAATGCTTCGGCATACCTCGAAGCCGTCCAGTTTGGGCATCATGATGTCCAGGACGATCAAATCCGGCTCGCTCTCCGCCAGTTTCACGCCTTCCATCCCGTCAAAAGCGACGAGGACGTCGTGCCCCCGCCGCTCCAACTCGTCTTTCAACAACAAGACCAGTTCCCGTTCATCGTCGATGATCAGAATTCGGCTCACACCCGCATCCCTTTCCCCTTATTCTTTGTTGTCCGGTCAATCTCCCGTCTTGCGACCTTCCCAGCGTTGAAACCAAAACAGGCTCCCGATCACGGCCAAAGCGGTTGCCGCTACGGAAATCGCGGCACCTTCCCACCATTGTGACCGAATGAAAGAAACGTAAGGTTCCGTATCCGGAACGGTCATCCATATCCCCACCATTTGCGACAATCTGGGTCCCCATGCCCAGGGAACCCATTTCCAGATGGCGTCGCCGATGACCGATGAGCCGACAATCGCCGCCATCAGCGAACCGGCCGCCCCTGTTCCGATCGTGGCGCCGAGACCCGCAGCGAAGCTCAAAAACAGGTGGACGGCGACAAGAAACAGGACGCCGAGACAGATGCTCCCGACTCCGCCCAAATACAGCCCCAACATTTCCGATTTCATGTTTGTGAAACGAGCGGACCCCAACAGGAATACGGCGGCGGAAAGGAAGGTTCCCGCGATCGTCATGAAGGCGAGCATCGACCATTTTCCGATATAGATGAGCGGTCTTGACGCCCCCGTCCCCAGCATGGCGGCAAACTGTCCCGCTTGTTCTTCCTGCGCGCCGATCAGTCCGGACCATACCCCCAGAATCATCGGCAACAAAACGGACCACCCTTCGATAAAAACGCGATAACTGCGAATCGCCAGTTCCGGTGAATCGGGGGATGAGGCAAAATAGGCGGTCAATAACAAAGCGTATCCCGCGGGAATCCACACCGCGGTCCAAAACAAGACGGATCTTTTCAACTTCAACCAATCGGATCGAAGGAGGCGCCAGAACATGATTTAGTGCACCTCTCTGCGCTGGAATCCCCTCGCGGTCAGGACCGCCGTTGCGAGCAGGAACAAAGCCGCCGCCGCAAGGCCCATCGGCACCGCCGACGGATCCGACAGCGGATCGCCCTCGGGCAGAAGCACGCCGTTCGGATGCACGCCGATAACGGGCGCCATCAACCGGGTGGGCCAGCTCCATGGAACCGCAATCCAATAGGGTTGTACGGCTGCAATCACGCCAAGCAGCAGACCGGCGAAGCCCAACACGATCGTCGCGAAGGGTCCCGCAAAAAAGGCGACAAACAGATGAAGCGGAATCAAGGCCAGGGACACGAGCCAGAGCAACAGGCTCGATAAAACGACGGTGCCGATCTGTTCCATGCCGATGCGGGAAGCGATGAGGCAGGCGACAATCGCCGCTGCGATCAAAATGATGGACGAAAGCAGGGTGTGAAATCCGATCGCGCCGATCTTGCCGTACCACAGGATGGACGGAGCCACATCATGGGAACGCAGGAGGCGATATTGGCCGGCTTTGCGTTCGCGAAGTTCGGCGAGGGCGCACAGCACGGCCGTGCCGACCGGGATGAAGATGACCGGCCACCAGTTGAAGATCATCGCCAGCATGAGGTTCGACTCCAGGCCGCTTTCCGCCGGAAGATACAATCTGGAAACCGCCGCAAACAACACAAAAAACAAAGGGGCCGACAGCGCCAGTTTCCGGGCGAAGCTGCGTTTGTATTTGAGATTTTCCGATCGAACGGCTTTAAGCATGCCGACGCCCCCCGTCTTTTCCGCGGCCGACCACTTCGAAAAACACCGATTCCAGATCGTCTCCCGGCCGGATTTTTTCCTGATGGAGCAGTTTTCCTTCGCTGATAATGCCGATGTCGTCGGCGATTTGCTCCACTTCGGACAATACATGGCTGGACAGGATCACCGTCATGCCTTGTTCCGGAAATGCCCGAATCAGACGGCGAAGCTCCTGAATGCCGATCGGATCCAAGCCGTTGGTCGGTTCATCCAGGATCAAGAGCTTCGGCGTTTTTAACAGGGCGATCGCAATGCCCAGGCGTTGCTTCATGCCCAACGAAAAACGGGAAACTTTCTTTTTTCCGGTATCGGTCAAATCCACGACTTCCAACACTTCGTCGATTCTCTGATCCGGAAGTCCGAGAAGCGTTGTATGCACCTTGAGATTTTCGCGGGCCGTCAAATTTCCGTACAGGGCGGGAGATTCGATCAATGCGCCGATGCGTCCCAGGTCGCTGCGCTTCCAGGGCCGGCCTTCGAACAGGATCTCGCCTTCCGTCGGACGGATCAAGCCGGCGATCAGTTTCAAGATCGTCGATTTCCCCGCCCCGTTCGGCCCCAGCAGCCCGTAGATCGTCCGTTCCCTCACTTTCATTTCCACCCGGTTGACGGCGTAATGCTTGCCGTACCGTTTGCTTAATTGTGCGGTTTGCAGAAGGAATCGTTCCATCTTGTTTTCACCCCTTCAGGCATGTTCGGATGATCCTATCCTAAAAGGGAAAAATCAAGATACGCTAAAGGAAATACGCTAAAGGAACGCTTTCGAACGGCATTTTCTACGCGAGCGTCGTCCGGTTTCGGCCTTTTTGCTTGGAAGCGTACAAACAAGTGTCGGCCAGCGTCATCCAAGCTTCCAGGGACATGCGGGAATCTCCCAGTTCGGCGACTCCGACGCTGATCGAGTAGGCGGGCCTGTTCGCGGGTTCGCCGGATGCGACCGGGTCCGCCGGATCCCGCTGCAATTGCCGGCGCATGTTTTCGGCGATGCGATAAGCTTCGGCGCCGGCGATTCCCGGAAAAAAGACGGCGAATTCCTCGCCGCCGATCCTCCCGGCGACACCTTTGTCGCGAGTGAAATCTTCCAACAGCGCGGCAAAATGCTGCAGCACGCGGTCACCGGCGATATGCCCGTATTGATCGTTGATGTTTTTGAAATAGTCCACGTCGATGAGCATCAAGCTGATGGGGAGTCCGGACGTTTCGCATTCCTTCTTGGCTTCATCGAGCAGCTCAAGAAAATGAAGCCGGTTGTGCAGCCCCGTCAAGCCGTCCGTGGTCGCGCGCCGGATCAGCTCGTTTTCATAATTTTTCCGTTCCGTAATGTCGCGAAAAATCAGCAGCGATCCCGTATGCCTGCCGCGCACCCGAATCGGTATGTACCGGACTTCAAAATGTTCATCGCCGAGATCCGCTTCCGTTTTGCTCTCTTCCCGTTTCTCGCTTTGCGCCAGCAGGTTCGGCTTGTCCGCAAACAAATCCGCAAGATAGGTTCCGACCAAGTTCTGTTTTCCGCTCCCAAACCGGATCTTTTGGGCGGCCGGATTCGCGTCGATAATCCGATCCTGCTCGTCCACCACCAAAATGCCCTCGGACATATGTTCCAGCACTTTTTCCTTGGCCAAAGGGCGCACTTGCAAAAACTTGTACATATGCAGCGCGTAAAAAATGAGCACCGCAGACGGCAGCGCCGACGCGGCCACATTCAACCGCAGCCCGTAAAAGGAATCGGTCAGCCGCGGCAGCACGAGAGGCAGAAACGCGGCCAACGCCAACAGGAAATATTGCGTTCGTTGGATTCCGATCGCTTTTCGGTAATTGAGCAAGAGCAGTCCGAATCCGGATAAAGAGATGGCGTAAATCAGGAGATAGAACACATTGCCGAGCGTCGTCGTTTCCGTCCTGATTCGTTCGAAATCCCCGTAGGGTTCCACCCAAACCCGCTCCCGAATCAGATGGTGGTAACCGTCGGTAAACAATAAAATCCAATAAACGAGCATGATGCCGCTTAATATGACGATGATTCGGGCAAGAACTTTGCCGGATGCGCCCATATTGACCATGATGATGCCCAGCAGCAAGATCGGGGAGTAATATAGGGGGATTTGCTGCAGATTGCGCCACACCAATTTCTCGTCCACCCCGTCTGCCAGCAGCTCGCCGATGCTCAACATCCCCTGGGCGGAAAACAGCGCCATCATGACCATGAGAAATACCGCTCCGGGCGATTTGCGAATACGGAACGTGTAGATGAACATGAACAAATAGACGAGCGCGCTGAGCATCGTGAAAAACGGGTAGTTGCCGTTCAGGTGCATGTTGTCCCTCTCAAGGATTCGTTTGGATGTTTCCCCTGCTTTTCATGATAACGAAAACGCGCGCATCTGCCCATCTTCCATTTATCGTTTCGATTTGTAAAATTCGTGGTACAGCTTCATGAGCGCGCGCTTCTCGATGCGGGACACGTAGGACCGGCTGATGCCGAGTTCCTTGGCGATTTCCCGCTGCGTCCGCTCTTCTCCGCCCGCATCGAGGCCGAAACGGCCGATCACCACTTCTTTTTCGCGTTCATCGAGAATGTCCAGGTTGCGAAAAATTTTGCTTTTCTCGATTTTCAGCTGCACTTTGTCGACGACTTCGTCGGTATCGGTTCCCAGGATATCGATTAACGTAATTTCGTTGCCCTCTTTGTCCGTTCCGATCGGATCGTGCAGGGACACATCCTTGCGCGTTTTTTTCAGGGAACGGAGATGCATCAAAATCTCGTTTTCGATACAACGAGCCGCAAAGGTGGCGAGCTTGGTTCCCTTGTCGGGCTGGTAGCTCTCGATCGCCTTGATCAGCCCGATCGTGCCGATGGAAATCAAGTCTTCCTGGTCTTCGCCGGTGTTGTCAAACTTTTTGACGATATGCGCCACCAGTCTCAAATTGTGCTCGATCAGCCGATTGCGCGACACCGTATCGCCTTCCGCCATCCGCGCGAGATACTGCATTTCCTCTTCTTCCGTCAGCGGCTGCGGAAACACGTTGTTTTTGACATACGATACGAGCAGCATGAGTTCTTTGATGAACAGCGCGATGGACGCAAACAAACCGGGCACTGAGCTTACCCCCCACAGAAAGGTAAGGAGAATGTCCCCGGCATCGGATCCCGAACATTCTCCTTTCACGAATGCTACATTCTATGTGGGCGTAGACCCAGATGTGCCTGTACGGCGGGTTTTTTTGATGTTGAAGGGGGAAGTTGAAGGGGGAGTCGGAAAGCGGCGCGGAAAACGCATTTTGTGTGAAATAGCGCATAAATGGACCGGGGAAGACGGCAAGGAGGCGCTTTTTGTTTGAATTTTCACATAAAAGGGACCGGTATATACGGGTAGGGGTATGCGATTTGTGTAAAATTTCGCACAAAAGGGATTTCGCGGCGCATTCCAAGGAAAATTCGTACGCGATCCCGGCCAAGCCGGACATGACTTGCAGTGAAGTCCGGTCGGGGGAAAGGCCAAGCCGCCCCGTAGCTGGCAGGCGTTGTCGGGGATCGAAAGAGCAGCGCGGAAGTATTCTCCGGTATATGGCGATCGGCCGGATGACCTTTCTTCTGGCTTTTGAGTGTGTTATGTTATACTTTTCGGTAGTGCGAAATGAAGCGCTCCAGTGTGACTGAAGCCTCGATGTTCATAAGATAAAGGGTAAGCGGTTTGACGAGTTTCGAGGTGGGGCCGTGTCATGGCCGGAAACACGGAAGGGCTTCCCCTATAATGTCACATGGGAGGAATATGAGGCGGATTACGGAAAAGGTGCAGCAGCATGAGGAGAAGCAATGATAAAAGGAGTTGGCCAAAACAGCAGAATCGGGAGGGTAATCCATGACAGTGGAATCGCAACATGATATCGAAGCGCTCAAGGAAATCGGCAGAATCGTCGCACTCACGATCCAAGAGATGAAACGCCAAGCGCGGGTCGGAATGACGACCAAGGAACTGGATGAGATCGGAGGACAATTTCTGCAAAAGCACGGGGCCGTTTCCGCGCCGAAAGCCGTCTACAACTTTCCCGGCCACACGTGTATCAGCATCAACCATGAAATCGCGCACGGCATACCGGGCAATCGGAAAATTCGGCCCGGCGACTTGATCAACATCGATGTGTCCGCCGAACTCGGAGGCTATTTCGCGGATGCGGGGCATTCTTTTACGATGCCTCCGCACAACCGTGTACTAACGCGTCTTTGCCAATACACGCACCAAACGATGATGAAGGTCATTTCTTCTCTCAAACACGGCGTGAAGTTGAATGAGATCGGCAGGATGATCGAAACCGAAGCCGAAAAAGGCGGCTACAAGGTCATCAAAAACTTGTGCAGTCACGGGGTCGGAAAATCCCTGCACGAAGCGCCGAACGAAATTCTCCCTTTTTATGACAAGCACGATAAACGGGTGTTGAAAGAGGGAATGGTGATTACGATCGAGCCTTTCTTGTCGACAGGGGCGGAATACGTGGTGGAGCAGCCGGACGGGTGGACGTTGTGTGTGCCGGACCGCAGCTTTGCGGCGCAGCAAGAGCACACCATTATTATTACAAAGGACCGGCCGATCATTGTGACCGCGGCGTAAAGTCTCTGCAGGGAAGCGGGAATGGCGACGCCCGAATCGTAAAAGATGTTTCGATGAAAATGTCCGTCTAGTTATGCGCATTGCGACCAGCATTGTTCTGGTCGCTTTTTTCTAAGGCTTGACTCTATCAGTTTGCAGCAGACCTTCAATAAAGGATTATCCAGTTTTTGTATATTTTGTAGTACAATGAGAATCAAACGTTATTTAGTTTTTATGAAAGGAACCAAAATCAATGAATGGAAGTTTTACAATACGTATGGCAACGATAGCAGATGCGAAGGAAATTTTGGAAATATATGCACCTTATGTAAAGAACACTGCAATAACTTTTGAATATGATGTTCCTTCTCTTGAAGTATTTGCTGATCGAATGAGAAAAATATTAAAAAAATATCCGTATATCGTAGCTTTAGATCATCATCAGATTATTGGTTTTGCATATGCTTCCGCATTTAAAGAGCGAGCCGCATATGATTGGACCGTTGAAACTACTATATATATAAGACAGGATTACCGAGGAAAAGGCATAGGGAAAAAGTTGTATTTAACTTTGGAAGGAATATTAAAAAGGCAAAATGTTCTTAACCTGAATGCGTGCATAGCATATACATCTATTGAGAATGAAATTCTCACCAACGCCAGCACATATTTTCATGAGCGTTTGGGATATAGGAAAGTTGCGCATTTTACAAAATGCGGATACAAGTTCGGAACTTGGTATGATGTGATTTGGATGGAAAAAATGATCGGAGAACATTCGACCAATCCAAAACCTTTTATTCCGATATCCGAATTGAAAGAATTACCGTTATAAAATAAAGTTGGATTCGGAATCTATGCAAAATGTGAAAGTGGCTTACGTCAAGGGGGTAAGCCACTTTTATTCGCATATATCGCTTATTTCATCTAACGCGGCCTTTTCTTAATATTCGCTGACCAACCGTTGTCATGACTGTGCTTTATCCATACGAATTCAATGATTTTTATGTTCTCGGCTCCGCTTCAAATCCTTGTCGCAGCTCGGCCCGGACCTCGGCCGCGGCTTGTACAAGATGGCGCAGGCTGGCCCAGGTTTCGGCTTCGCCGCGCGTCTTCAATCCGCAGTCCGGATTGATCCACAGGCCGTCGGGTCCGATGGCGCGGACCATCCGGCGGATCGCCCGCTTCAACTCCTCGACGCCGGGAATGCGGGGGGAGTGAATATCGTAGACGCCCGGGCCGACCCTCGTCTGAAAACCGCTCTGCCGCAGCGTCTCCACGATTTCCAGATCGGATCGCGAAGCTTCAAACGTGATCACATCCGCATCCATGGCGTCGATTTCCCGAATCATATCGCCGAATTGGCTGTAGCACATATGCGTATGAATTTGCGTTTCCGGCTTGACGCCGCTGTGCACGAGCCGGAAAGCCGGTATCGCCCAGCTCAAGTATTGTTCATGCCAATCGGATTTCCGGAGCGGCAGCTTCTCCCTGAGCGCCGCTTCATCGATTTGGATGATATCGATGTGATGGGCTTCCAGATCCAACACTTCGTCGCGAATGGCCAGCGCGATTTGGAAGGCGATTTCTTTCGGGCTGAGATCTTCCCGCGGAAACGACCAGTTCAGGATCGTGACGGGTCCGGTCAGCATGCCCTTGACCGGTTTGTCCGTCAGCCGATCGGCATACGTCGCGTATTCGACCGTGATCGGTTTGGACCGGCGAACGTCTCCCCAAATGATCGGCGGCTTGACGCAGCGGGTGCCGTAAGACTGCACCCAACCGTTGTCGGTAAAGACGAACCCTTCCAGACATTCCCCAAAATATTCGACCATGTCGTTCCGCTCGAATTCGCCGTGCACGAGCACGTCCAGACCGATTTCTTCCTGGCGTTCGAGGCATTGTTTGATTTTGTCGAAGATGAACCGCTTGTATTCCGTTTCCGAGACGGCCTTCTTCTTATAAGCCGCCCGAATGGCCCGCACATCGGAAGTTTGCGGGAAAGAACCGATGGTGGTGGTCGGCAGCAGCGGCAATTTCAATTTGCGCTTCTGGATCGCTTCCCGTTCCGGCAAAGCCGGCGACCGGGTGAAGTCGCGTTCCGTCAAAGCGGCGACTCTCGCCCGCACACCCTCGTCCGGAACGTGGCGGGCGACCGCGAACCGTTCCTCATTGCGCTTGTACCATTCCGTGTCGAACGGATTGGGGGCGGACAAGATGCGCTTCAGTTCCGACAGCTCCTGCAGCTTCTCCTCCGCGAAGGCAAAGTGGCGGGTATAGTCCGGGGACAGCCGCGTTTCATGCTTGATCGAATAGGGCACATGAAGCAAGGAGCAGGACGGGCCGATGACGACATGCCGGGCATGGCGTTGAATGTCCCGCAGCGTCCGCAGGGTCGTCGCGTAACGGTTCGCCCAGATGTTTTTGCCGTTCGTGATGCCGGCGAACAGCGTTTTGTCTTCCGCAAAACCGTGCCGCCGCAAAAGGGAAAGGGTTTGCGCGCCTTCCACGAAATCGAGGCCGATGCCGTCGAAGGGCAGCGTCTGCAGCGCCCCGTAACAGTCGCGGACGTCGCCGAAGTACGTCTGCACCACCACTTTCACGCCCTTTTTGGCGGACAATACGGATTCGTATAACTCCGCAAACATGCGGATATCCTCCGGCGTCAAATCCGTCACGAGGCAGGGCTCGTCGAGCTGAACCCATTGGGCGCCCAACCTTGCGAGCCGGTCCAGGACGTCCCGATAGGCCCGGGCGGCATCGGAGAGAAAATGCTCCGCCCGCTTGCGGCCGGGGTATTTGGCCAGCTTGAGCAAGGTGAAAGCGCCGATCAGCACGGGCTTGGTCTCCAGCCGCCGCTGCTTGGCTTCCCGGTACTCGTCGAAAATTTTGCTTCCGGTGACTTGCCATTGCGCGGTATCTTCGATTTCCGGCACCAGGTAATGATAATTGGTGTGGAACCATTTTTTCATGGCGAGCGCTTTGACGTCGCCCCGCGGTCCCTGATACCCTCTGGCCATCGCGAAATAGGTATCCAGCGGGGCCAATTCCAGCGCGCGGTATCGCTCCGGCACGAGATTGAACAGCACCGCCGCGTCGAGCACGTGGTCATAAAAAGAAAAGTCGTTGGACGGAATCCAATCGATCCCGTGGGCTTTCTGCACGTTCCAGTGGGCGCTGCGCAGGTCGGCGGCGGTTCGATGCAGCGCTTCAACGCCGATCTCCCCTTTGAAATATTTCTCGACGGCCACCTTCAGTTCCCTGGACGCGCCGATTCTCGGATATCCGATGACGGACGTCTGTACCATTTTCCACCCTCCCGTGTTGGTTGACCTGATGGAGTGAACCTGATTTGAACGAGCATGTTTCGTTGAGGCCGCATGGAATGATTTGAGCCTGATTATAGCGGATCATTTCCGTCATCAGGTAATATCCGGTTGCTATTGCGAGAGATAGTTTTTTTCTATAGTCCGGCGGCTTGACGGGGAAAACGGCGATCCATCAAGGAAATCAATATATAGCGTGACATTGGAACGCGGCATACTATATCTTGTGTCCCCATAAAAAATGTGGTAGGATGAACTCATCTCTCTCAACTGCATATCGTTGTTTGGATCGGGTACTGCGAAGGCGGTTTAATAGGGAAGCCGGTGCGAATCCGGCGCTGTCCCCGCAACTGTGACGCGGACGAACGTTCACATCCACTGTGCGGCCACGCATGGGAAGGGAACGGGAGGAAGAAGCGAAGCCAGGAGACCTGCCCGATCGAAACATCGTTTCCTTTCTTCGGGGATTGAGAACAGGAACGGCTCGCGCATGCCGCAGTTTGCCATGCACGCCTTCCGCCATCGGTTTTTGGACAGGCGGGCGGACATCTGTCATGCCATGCCCATGCCGTTTTGAAGCATCCTCGAAGAGAGGGTGCTTTTTATTTGGTTGGCTTACATAAAGGAGGAACCGCCCATGAAGCTGTACACGAAAACCGTCTGTCCGAGATGCCTGTGGATCAAATCCGAAGCGCAGCGTTCCGGCAAGCAAGTGGACATCGTCAACATCGATCACGACGAAGCGGCGCGCGAACGGCTGGTGCAGGCCGGCATCAAAAGCGTGCCGGTACTCGAAGCGGACGGCCGATTTTGGACCGACACCGAGGACATGATGGAGAAGCTGGGGGTGGCGAACGGATGATCGCCTATGCGAGCCGCACGGGCAATGTCCGCTATATCGTCTCGCAGCTCGGATTGCCGGGGATCGAAATCGGCGACGATACGACGATCGCACAACCCTTCTTGCTGATGACTTACACCGACGGATTGGGAGAGGTGCCGCCGGTCGTCCGGCGTTTTATGGACCGATGCGGCGCGTTTTGCATCGGGGTGGCCGCGAGCGGCAACCGCAATTTCGGGCATCGCCATTTCGGCAAAGCCGGGGACACGATTGCGGCCGAGTGGAACGTTCCGCTCGTGAGAAAGCTGGAGCTGCGCGGATATCCGCAAGATTACGAGGCGATCCGGCGATTTTACTTCGAACAAATCGGGGAGGGGAGCCGACATGAAATCGTATTTGCGACTTAACAACGAAGTGCTGCACCGCTATCACCGCACGGGAAAACTGGATTTGGCGAAGGACAAGGAAGCGGCCAGACGATATTTCCTGGAATATGTCAACGTCAAGATGCGCTATTTTATCGATGTGGAAGAAAAAATCCGCTATCTCGTGGACGAAGGATATTACGAAAAAGAATTTCTGGAACAGTACGACATGCCGTTTATCGAGCGGCTTTTCCAGAAGGCGTACGCGTATCAATACCGATTTCCGTCCTTCATGAGCGCGAGCAAATTTTATGACGGCTATGCGATGAAAAGCAGGGACGGAGCGGAAATATTGGAAAAATATGAGGACCGCATCGTCATCATCGCCCTGTATTTGGCCCGCGGCGACAAGGAGCTGGCGGAACGGGCCGTCGACGCGATGATGACCGCCTATCAGCCGGCGACGCCGACGGCGCTCAACAGCGGCAAACGGTCCCGGGGGGAACTGGTCAGCTGTTTCAAGCTGTCGATGGACGATTCGATGAACAGCATTGCGGCCAATATCGGCTACTGTCTGGAATTGTCCCGCCTCGGAGGGGGAGTGGGCGTCAATCTGACGGATATTCGCCCGCTCGGCGATCCGATCAAAGGCATCCACAACCGCGCCAGCGGCGTCATGCCCGTGGCCAAACTGCTGGAAAACGCCTTTTCCTATTCGAACCAGCTTGGACAGCGCAACGGATCGGGCGTCGTGTATTTGAACATTTTTCACGCCGACATCGAAAGCCTCATTTCCGCCAAAAAACCGAACGCCGATGAAAAAATCCGCCTGGCGACCTTGTCCACCGGCATCATCGTGCCCAGCATTTTCTTCGAGCTCATGAAGCGGGACAAAGATATCGTGCTGTTCAGCCCTTACGACATTTATCGGGTGTACGGCAAGCGAATGTCGGAAATCAGCATGAGCGAAATGTACTATGAACTGCTGGACAACCCGAACATTCGCAAGCTGAAGCGGATCAACGCCCGGAAACTGTATACGGAAATCAAAAAAGCGCAGTTCGAATCCGGCTATCCTTTTGAAGTGTTCGATGACAACGTCAACGCCCGGCATCCGCTGCGCCGCTTGGGACGGGTGAAAATGTCCAATCTGTGCACGGAAATTTTGCAGGTGCAACAGACGAGCGTCATCCATGACCATGGCGTGGAAAACGAATACGGCATGGACGTGTCCTGCAACCTCGGCTCCATCGACATTCACCAGGCGACGCAGACGGATTTCGAAACGCTCGTGGATACGGCGATGCGGCTTTTGTCCAACGTGTCGCTCATGACCAACATCCGCAACGTGCCGTCCGTCAGCAAGGCGAACCGCCTCATGCATTCCGTGGGGCTCGGGGTGATGAACCTGCACGGCCACTTGGTGTCGCAAGGACTGGAGTACGGTTCGGAGGAGTCCATCCAATTCGTCGACGCGTTCATGGAGGCGCTCAATTATTATTCCTTGCTCGCTTCGATGCGGCTCGCCCGGGAACGGAAGGAGACATTCTTCGGTTTTGAAAAAAGCGATTATGCGGACGGCTCGTATTTTGATCCGTATATCCACAAGGAGGACCGGGAATTGCCCGAGCCGGTGCTGCGCGCATTGGGAAAGGTGCCTTTGATCACGCGGCGGATGTGGCTGGAACTGAAAGAACAGGTGATGGAGCACGGCCTGTTTAACGCGTACCGGCTGGCGGTGGCTCCGACGGGAAGCATTTCCTACATCCGGAACTGCACGGCTTCCCTCGCGCCGATCACGGAAAGGGTGGAAATTCGCGATTACGCGGACAGCCGCACCATTTACCCGATGCCGTTTTTGAACGACGACAACCAGCATTTGTATAAAGAAGCCTATGAAATCGACCCGTTCCGCATGGTGGATCTGTACGCGGCGGCGCAAAAACATGTCGATCAGGGCATTTCCATGACGGTGTACGTGACCGATCAATGGACGACGGAACGATTGGCGCGCCTGTACATCTATGCGTGGATGAAGGGAATCAAAACGGTGTATTACGTGCGGCAGCGGCTGCAGACGATCGAGGAGTGTGTGGCATGTTCCATCTGAACCGATTTGAGGCGGTGAACTGGAACCGCAAAGGGAAGGAACTCGTCCAGGTGTTTTGGGATCAGCAGTGGAAGCAAATCTGGTTTCCCGAAGAAATCGCCGTGAGCAAAGATGTCAAACAGTGGAGCGGGTTCGAGCAGCAGGAAACGTACAAGCAGGTGTTGGGCGGGCTCACGCTGCTGGATACGATTCAGACGAATATCGGGATGAACGAAATCGCCCGCCATGCGCCCGATCTGCAGGAAAAGGCGCTGTACACGGTATTCGCCGCCTTTGAAGCGATTCATGCGAAATCGTATTCGTACATTTTCACGACGCTCTGCACCAACAGCGAGATCGATGCCGTCTTCGAGTGGATTCGGCGCAACGATTACTTGCAATACAAAGCGAGCCGGATCAGCGAAGTGTACCGCTCGATCCGGGAAAACGATCCGGTTTCCCTGTGGAAAGCGATGTTTGCCTCGGTCATGCTGGAGTCGTTTCTGTTTTATTCCGGCTTCTTTTATCCGCTTTATTTGGGCGGCCAGGGGATATTGCGGAACAGCGCGGAGGTCATTTCCCTCATCTTGCGGGACGAGTCGATTCACGGCGTCGCCGTCGGCTATTTCGCGCAGCAAAAGTTCCGGCAATTTGCCGATGATCTCAAGGAGCAGCTGACGGTTTGGGGCTATGAATTTTTGCTCGACTTGTATCACAACGAGATGGATTACACGAACGACGTGTACGCGGAAACCGGGCTCGGCCCGGAGGTGAAAAGTTTTGTGCGCTACAACGCCAACAAAGCGCTGATGAATGTCGGGTTTGACGTCATGTTTCCCGACGAGGAGATCAATCCGGTCGTCATGAACGGCATCCGGAACGAAGGTTCGACCTACGACTTTTTTTCGCAAAAAG
>Ga0207811_10293_pt1 | contig 30206 bp, 25 predicted proteins | sample CeladaPassaD2F04_FD_187493 | JGI IMG/M metagenome (GOLD analysis project Ga0207811, IMG submission 187493) | Cellulose-adapted microbial communities from the Joint BioEnergy Institute, USA - Passage D2F04 (SPAdes) (version 2) | ecosystem: Engineered > Bioreactor > Continuous culture > Unclassified...
GCCCGTTTGATAAACATACCGACGACCAGCGCCGCCGCTCCGACGATGAACGCCCACCAAAATGCGCTTTGGATACCGGCACTGAATCCGCTAAGCTGATCGGATAATGCGGGGGTGTTGCCCAGTGATTCCAGATAGTCGTTGCTTACTTTGGATACGATGCCCGTAAACGTGACGATTCCGACGGCACCGGCAATTTGCATGAGGGTGTTCACAATCGCCGCTCCGTGCGGAAAAAGATTTCTTGGCAATGTGTTCAGTCCCGCCGTCTGGACGGGAGTTATGACCAATGGGATTCCAAGGCTCAACAAAACGTTCATCGCGATGATATATAACACCGTCGTGTCCTTATTCAACCAGGTGAATGCCCACAGCGAGAGCAAAATCAGCACAAAACCCGGAACGATCAGAACTTTCACGCCGTATCGGTCAAACAGCTTGCCGGAAATCAGCGACATGGCGGCGTAAACGATACCCGGCAATAACCCGCACAATCCAACTTCAAACGCGGTCATCCCCAGCACGATCAACATAAACTGCGAGAGCAACAACCCTGCGGAGAACATCACCATCATGAGCAGCAGGACGAGAACCATCGCAATACTGAACGTCGAATACCGAAATGTCCGCAGCTCCAGGATCGGTGCAGTAATGGACAACTGCCGGTAAACGAACAAGACCAATGCAATGCTTCCAACAATAAGTGAACCCCATGTTTCGGACGAGAAGTTTGTCGCCGCAGCGCTTAATCCATACACCAATCCTCCAAATCCTACGCAAGACAACACGATGGAAAGATGATCGACTTTCGGTTTGGTAATGTCGGATACGTTGCGCAAATAGGCCGCCGCGAACAACACCGAAAAAGCCGCGATCGGAATGAGGAGATAAAACATCCAGCGCCACGAGAGCCAGTCGATGATCAATCCCGCTATCGTTGGACCGATCGCGGGAGCAAACATCACGACCAGTCCAATCATTCCCATCGCGCTCCCCCTGCGTTCCGGCGGAAAAATATTCATCATCGTGTTCATCATTACCGGCAACATGAGTCCGGTTCCAAGCGCTTGCACGGCTCTTCCAATCAATAACACGGAAAAAACGGGGGCTATGCCGCAAACGATGGTTCCGACAAGAAAGAAAATCGTCGCGGACAAAAACATTTGGCGAGTCGTAAACCACTGCTGCAGCAATGCGGTGACAGGCACGAGTGTTCCAACAACGAGCATATATACGGTGGCCAGCCATTGAACGGTCATGAGCGGGGCGGAAAAATCCCTCATCAGATCGGGAAAAGCGACTTGAATCATCGTTTCATTCAAAACGGCAACGAAAGCCCCGATGATGAGCGCCACGACAATACGTGTACGTTGGATGTCGGTCATGGCGACAGATGCGCTTGCAGGATTCACGTTTTAACCTCCTCCAGCATGCAGCGTATTTTTGATTGCTTGCAGCGTTTGTAATGCGAGTATATACAACGCGATAACGAATGGGCCAACACAAAAATTTTGTGCATTAACAATAAAAATATATATAATAAAATATGTTAATAAGCACGATGCATAGGAGGATGGTCTGTTGGAGCTACAGCAATTACGATGTTTTGCGGCCGTCGCCTCTGAGCTTCATTTTGTCCGAGCGGCGGAAAAGCTGCATATGGCCCAGCAAGCGGTAAGCTATCAAATTAAACAGTTGGAATCGGAGCTGGGCGTGAAATTGTTTGAACGCACCACCCGTAAAGTGACATTGACGATGGCAGGGGAAGCGTTCCTGGACGAAGTGAAACAAATCTTCGTGCATTTGGAACGAGGAGTGGAGGAAGCCCGCCGTGCGGATCGCGGTGAAAGAGGCCGACTGATCATCGGTTATGTCCATCCGATGTCTTACAGTGTTTTGCCTGCCGCGGTCAAAAGATTTCGCAATCGGCATCCGGATGTAAAAGTGGTTTTGCTCGAAGCGAGTCCTGCCGAGCTTGAGACCAAACTGCTTGCCGGCGAAGTCGATGTCGCCTTCAATATCAAAGCCGTCGGCCAAAATGGTCTGCCGGCCTATGAATGGAAAACGTTGTCCATCGAACCGATGACCGTGGCGGTTCCCAAATCTCACCCGCTGGCCGGCGTTCATGAAGTGAATTTGAAAGATCTGGCGGACGAGCCGTTCATTCTCGTGAATCGCCGGGGAAATGCGCTTTTGCACGATTGCTTTCTTTATGTATGCCGGCAAGCGGGATTTACGCCTCGAATCGTTCAAGAGACCGACAACGATCAACTGGCGCTCGGATTGGTATCTTCTGAAATGGGCGTCGCCGTGGTGTTTGCCAGTTTGAACAAACTTTACGAAAATCGAGTCGTATATCTCCCGTTGGTTAAACCGCGTTTCGAGCTGGAATTCGCCATTTATTGGAGACGAGGTCATTCGCTTTTGCTGGTAGATCATTTTATCGACGCCGCATTAAGCAATGGAGTCGGCTAAACCGGGATATACAAGACGATGCCGCATTCGACTGCTTTTCAGGAGGGGTTAGCGACAATCGACATGGAAATAAAATACATTTCGTCTCGACATATGTTGTTTCCGGTGTCCACCTTCGGAATTTGAACTTGCGTCGTTATTGCGTGTTTGATTTGGAAGCGACCGGGCCGGATCCCGATCATGATTTCATTACGCAAATCGGCGCGGTCATCATCGAAAATGGTGCTATCCAAGAACATCAGACCTTTGAGACGTTGGTCAAGCCGCCAAAACCGATTCCTGAAAAGATCGAAAGATTGACGGGCATATCCAATCACGAACTGGAAACCGCCCGAAGTTTCGCCGAAGTGTTCGAAGAATTCCGGGAATTTTGCAAAGGCAGCGTATTGGTCACTCAAGCCGGATACGAATGGCCGACCGATCATCAAGGAACCGGTCATCGTTACGAAGGCGCTGTACACTTATTTATATCCGGATGTCTCGGAAATCGTCTCCACCAATTACCTGATCCGTCAACTGGGCATATACGACCAGGATATTCGACGGCACCGCGCATTGGGCGACAGCATATTGATTGCAAGGATTTTTCTGAAGCTGCTTGAGGAGTGTAATGCCAGAGGTTTGCAGAGCATATCCTTCGACGACCTTCAAGTGAAACGCGTAAATTTGGATCCGTTACTTTAACCGTCGACTCGAAGAAAGGCCAGCCAACGCATCGTCGGACAAGAGCCGCCTCTATCCCGGAGAAAAAGTCGGGTCCAGCGCCGTCGCAGCCGGGCAGACGTCCTTTTGGGCGTAATGTCGGGGAAGGTTCGCGAATGCGAGCACAAAACGAAACCGGGGGAACCTCAATGGAGGATCTAAAAGACCAATTACTTTCCGCGATTCGTTTAACCGGAACCGATCCGAGGGATGATCAAATCATTATGGTGGATCGTGGAATTCCGCATAAACCGAGAACCTTGCCTTCAGGAAAAATGGGCGTTTATTCCTTCGTGTACCAAGGTCAATTTTTAAAGATTGGCAAAGCCGGCCCCAATAGTCATGCCAGATTTCACAGTCAACATTACCATCCGACGAATTCCCGCAGCAATTTGGCCAATTCAATATTGAACGATCCTGAAATGAGAGAGTTCAACTTGACGCCGGAAACCATCGGTGACTGGATCAAGAAGAACACGCGAAGAATCGACGTTTTGTTGGACGCCTCTTTGGGGATGTTTGTGTTAAATTTTGTCGAAGCCTTTTTGCATTTGGCGTGTAAACCCAAGTATGAAGGGTACGAAAACCAAAGAAACGTTATTCAGCGGGATGGAATTTGATAAATATTTATGAGGGAGCAACGGGATATGAAGATATGGAGAGTAGAATCGGATGATCGTAACATTGAGGCATTATACATCGATGACTTCGAGATAATAGAGAAATATATTTCACCCAATTTTAGAGGGGGACGTATCGACAATTGGGAACCCATAAAAGTGGAAAGAGCCGGCCGAAAGAGAAAATGTGATGTGTATAAATTTGCTTTAGGGCAACTGGTTGTTAGTGAAAAAGCAGTCCAAGTTCTTCAATCCCTCATGTCGGACAAAGTACAGATACTTCCCATCGACTATGAGGGAATCAAAACCTTGTATGTCTTGAACGTGATCAACATGGTGGACTGCTTGGATTATGACAAATCGGTATTACGGCGCTGGGAGGACCCACATCTTCGTATCGGATAAATTCAAAGCGACCGTCGAAGAAAACGGTTTGATCGGTTTCAAGTTTACGGAAGTGTGGGACTCCGACGAAAAGGCCGTACAGGAAAGAAAGAGAAGATACCAGGAGAAATTGGCAGAAATACGGCGGATTTATGGTCCGGAATACACGTTTGACGAAGCCATTAAGCTCCTAGATCAGGGGAAGGCGTTTGTTTCGGACCAGTGGAAATTGCAAAAAAACAAGAAAGGCGACATTGTATTGGGACGGCTTGTGGAATCCACTTGCGAATATCTTTTTCTCGTGGTCGTGTACTATCCCCCGATTCTCATCACCTACAAATGGAAGGAAACCGAACCGTCCGATGTTTAAAAGCTGGGTTCGGTCTTATCATATCGGCAATCGATTCCTAATGAACTTTTCGGGAGGCTTCTTTAGGCTGTATGACCAAGATATAATCGATGGTAGCAAGATCGCCAAGTATTGAATCCCTGGAGGTGCCGTTCCAACGAAGAGAATGCTGGATGCACATAATTCAACGGCGTTCGGGAACGACGAGGATTTGCTGGATATAACGCTGACCCGGTTGGCCGGTTTGATCCATGCCCATGCTCCGCATGACGGCATGTTTAGCCTGCGCATCCCCGGTTTGTATGTCGGTCGATACTCGCAAGCCGCCGCGAACAAAATGAAAACTTTCTATCTGCCTTCATTGTCCATTGTCGCGCAGGGAGCAAAGACCGTTACGATGGGGCGGGAGGTTTATCCGTTCGGCAGGGCGGACATGTTCGCGTTTCCCGTCGCCATGCCGATCGAGATCAAAACCTTGCAAGCGAGCCGCTCCGAGCCGTTTCTTGGTCTAAGGCTGGAACTCGACCCGCAGAAAATCGCCGAGCTCGTGCTGAAAGTGTACCCGCAAGGCTTGCCATTCGTCCGTCAACGAAAAGCGGGTTATGTCACGCGCGCCGATGTAGGCATTCTTGACGCGGCGAGGAGGCTGATGGAGTGTCTGGCGCATCCCGGCGATGAGACATTGCTGGCCCCGCTCGTAATTGACGAAATTCTGATACGGGTTCTGCGCAGCCCGATCGGCGTTCACATCGCGGAAATGGGTATTGCCGATTCCGGCGTCCAGCGAATGGCCAAGGCGATTGCCTGGATCCGCGAAAACTTCGCCCAGCCAATGAAGGTCTCCGACTTGGCCAAAATGGTGCACATGAGCGAATCTTCATTCCGTGAGCATTTCAAGGCGGTCACGTCCATGAGTCCGCTGCAATATCAGAAGGCGCTGCGCCTACATGAAGCGAGACGCCTCATGTTATCCGGATCCATGGATGCGACCACGGTCAGCGGATTGGTGGGGTATGTAAGCGTCTCCCAATTTAACCGGGATTACAGCCGGTTTTTCGGAAGTCCTCCAAGGAGAGATATCGGCAGATTGCGTGAAATGAGCTGAATCAGGAGAACCGTAACCCGCGGCCTTCAGGCGATGTGGGTTATTTTTTTTGCTTTTCGGCGAAATAGGCAAGAACGGCGGCGGAACGGGCAAACATTCGGACGCGGCGCCATGTACAATGAATCCAGCCTAAAGGTTTGAAATCGGCGTGTTGAATGGGGATGAAAAATGGCGATTCACGATGAGATGAAAAGCCGGCCGCTGACGGCGCGGTATTCTTTGATCACGGCTGTTCTGGCCTGGTGTGCGCTTGTTGTCGTTTCGGGTTTGTACATGACGTTGCCGATGGGTTCCGTATTGGAGGTTGCGTTTCATGCGACATCGGCGGAAGTGGTATGGACGAACAGCGCGTTCTCTCTCACTTACGCGTTGGGCTTTCTGATATTCGGTCCCCTATCGGATCGTTACGGCCGTTGGCCCGTGATGTTATCAGGGTTGTTCGCGCTCGGCGTCCTCTCTCTCCTGTCGGGGTTGGCGCCCAATTTAAGCGCCCTGATCGCGTTTCGTTCCGTCCAAGGCTTGGTCTCGGCGACTTTCGCGCCGGTCGTAATGGCCTACATCGCGGAAATGTTCCCGGAGAATCGCAGAATTACCGCGATGGGCTTCGTCAGTTCGGGATTTCTCTTGTCGGCGGTCGTCGGACAACTTTTCAGCAGTGCGGTCAGCGCAAAGCTGGGCTGGAACGAGGTGTTTTATGTCCACGGGGCGTTGGCTCTCGTGACCGCCGTGCTGTTCGGTAGATGGGTTCCGAAGGGAGAAATGCGCCGATCAGCAGCAGGGATGATCTCCATATACAAGCAGATACCCGATTTGCTCGCGCAAGGATCGCTGGTACGATGCTTTCTGATTAGTGCGACGATATTGCTCTCGCTTGTCGGCATGTATACCCTGTTTGAACATGATCTGACCAAAGCGCCGTTTGAATTGACCGCCAGCCGGCTGATGCAGGTGAGAGCCGCCGGATTCGCGGGAATGATCTTGTCGCCGTTCGCCGGACGATTGGCGGCGAAATTCGGCATCGTGCGGGTGCTGCAGTCCGGACTTGCGCTGGCCGCCGCGGGACTCGGCTTGGTCGGATTCAGTTCAAACCTTCCCGTGTTGGTCGTTTTGAGCATCGTGTATATAGCCGGCATTTCCCTTATCATTCCGACGCTCATATCGCTTATCGGGATCCTCGCGGGGGACAAACGAGGCATGGCCGTTACCCTGTATTCGCTCATTTTGTTCATCGGGGCGTCGGCAGGGCCGTTGATCACGGTGTATCTTCTAAAAGCCGGCGGCAGTTTCGTCGCGTTTGAAACGCTGGCGGCCCTCCTTATTCTGTCTTTCTGTTTATCGTTGTTCATTCGGACGCCGGCCAATTCCCGGAATACGCAGGGTCGCCACGATTAACCAATATCCAACATCCGGCAAATGAGTTGGGGGTGATGGTTTCCACGCAAAAGATCGCACTCGTCATAGGAGGTAGCCGCGGGCTCGTCGCTTTCAATATCGCTTTGGGCAGGGGAGGAGAAGCGGATGACATCGGAGGAGTGGTGGCCTAATTTGCGCATCGACGAGTTCGGTTGGGGGAATGGGATGAGCCTCGAAGTATCCGGCGGGCAGATGCTCTAATCGCCGCTCGTCTTTCATGAAAGAAAGAGAGCGGCGACAATCGGTCATTTGAAGATCTGGATGAGCGCCATCAAAAGCAAACCCAGTATCATGAAAGCCGTCACAACAACATAATAAAAGATGCGAATCGGCAAAGGAAGTTGGGAAGGGACGACTTTACTATTCGGCACGCCGATGATTTTATTTAAATGCTCTGCTGCATCGTTAATGGGCTCCGCGACGTGCTCCTCCTTGCGTTCGTCATGTTTCAAATCACCACTCCCTTTAATCAGCGACCAACATCTGCTTCCTTCATTTTGTCTTTCGTATGTTTAATCAACGGTGTGCGGATGCGTGGGCCGCCGTCGCTTTTCGTCAGCGGCCTTCGTCGTCGGCGGAAGGCCCGTAGAGGCCGGGTACCGGTATGTTGAGAAGCCGCAAATAGACGGTGAGCTGCGCCCGATGGTGAATCAGATGGCTGACGACGAAATGCCGAAGCGCCGCCGCCCGCGGCATGCTCAGGATGACGTGGTCGCCCCTGCGCAGCGTCCAAATTTCCTGGAGTTCGTCTAAACCGATATCGGCCATCGCTTTTTCCACTTCACCGTATCTTTGGTCAAACTCTTCCAGAATCGCCGCCCGGCTCGTCAGCGGTTCCCGGCGCGCCGGAATGGTCGCCAAATCCAGTTCCTTGCCACTTTGGATGAACATGTGCCATACCAACAGGTTGACGACATGCGTGGACAGTCCTCCGAGACTCATCGATTTCTCATGCGGTTTCCAGGACAGATGCTCATCCGGCAGCCGTTCCAAGACGCGCCGCGTGTTTGTCCATTCTTGCAGGACATCTCCGACGATCAATTCTCTTGCCATCGCGGATCCTCCACCTTTCGACTTGATCCGTTTTTCTAAGTATTACCTTACAGGTATTTCCACGAAAATCAACTGTTTCCGTTTACAGCGGTTGCAGGAAAATCCCGGCGCCGGAAAACGGCATGAGAATGTCTGTGCGGCAGTTTCATAATGGAGTTTTTGTACGAAAAATGATACAAAACAGTTTCGTGCGCGAGCGGACGAAGCGTTTTTGTATGAAAAATGATACAAAACAGCGCCGTGTGCAACCGGATGCAGCGTATTTGTTCGAAAAATGATACAAAGCGGCCCGATTCACGGTCGAACAAAACGTCTTTGTATGAAAAATGATACAAAACATCTCCGTCCACAACCGGACGATCATGCCCGAATGGTTGTGCGGCGGTGGAACTGTGGCGCGATGGTCGGATTTTGGAAGCGGCGGACAGCGGTGAAAGAGGTGCGGCTCTGACGGAAAAGCGCCGTCGCAAAGAATTACGGAAAACGCTGCGGGGAAGAGGTTTTTCACCTTTACACAGGTTTTCACGGTTTTACAGCGCATGCAAATCATGCTACATTTTGTACAGCGCTCCTCTTCACCGTGCCAATGTTTGCAGCGCCGTTTTTGAATGCATGATGTCCAAAACCATCGTGGAGAAACGGAATTTGTTCCAATAGGAAAAGGCGGCGCTTCTCCATCGGCCGGAAGGAATGGACGCTTTGTCGGAATTGGGCAATGATGACACGGAGCTCAATGGCGCACAACAAGATTGACATCTGGAGAAGGTGGCATCACGCAGCATCATGAATGAACGGAAGAAACGGTTTGAATGGGAGGAAAGCGGACGAAAGGGCCGGACTGCGGTTCCGGAACGTTGGTCGGAATTTGCTCCGGAGGCAGGGGAGCGGCATCGAATAGCGGGCGGAACCGTCTCCATGAAGGTACGGGGCAAGGTGCGGGGCAAAGTACGTAACGATCGCTGTGGGAGCGGTATGGACAACAGATCGGCTTTCAGATGGCGTTGGCTTCTGGCGGCGGCTGTGCTGTGGTGCGCGGTCATTGCCGTCGCCGGGTGCGCGGTCAAGTCCGATTCCGGGATCGTCGACGCCGTCGTGGAGCGGGTTATTGACGGCGACACCATCGCCGTGAACATTCGTGGGCAGGAAGAGAAAGTACGCCTGCTGCTCGTCGATACCCCGGAAACTTCGCATCCGGATAAGCCGGTGCAGCCGTTCGGACCCGAGGCGAGCGAATTTGCGCGGGAAGTGCTGGAAGGGCGCGAAGTGCAATTGGAGTTCGACGGCCCGGAGCGAGACAAATACGATCGCCTGTTGGCCTACGTGTGGGTGGACGGCAAACTTTTCAACGAAATGCTGCTGGAGCAAGGTCTCGCGCGCATCGCCTACGTTTACGATCCGCCCTACCGATATTATGATTTGTTGACCCGAGCCCAAAACCAATCCAGGAAAGCGCGAATCGGCATCTGGAGCATCGAAGGATATGTACGGGAAGACGGATTCGACGAAAAGGCGGCCGAGATTGCGGAAAGCGGGGGTTCGTCGGCAGGCGGGCAGCCGGCGGCGAAAGGGGTCGACTCCGAGGCCGGCGATGGCATATCGGCGGGAGGTCCCGGCGAAGACAATGCCGGCGACGGTGATACCGGCATCGCAGTCGGAGCCGGGGACGATGCGGTTCCGTCTTGTCCGGACCCGAAAATCAAGGGAAATATCAACAGCCGCGGCGAAAAGATTTACCATTTGCCCGGAGGCCGATATTACAAGCAGACGAAAGCGGAACAATGGTTTTGTACGGAGGAAGAAGCGGCGGCCGCCGGGTTTCGCGCCGCCAAGCGCTGAGAATGCGACGAATGGAAAACCGCGATTTCACGTTTGCCGGATACGGCCGGAGAGGCAAGCCGTTGGCTGTCGGCGTGCGGCTCATCAGGAGCCGCACGCTTTTTTATGGCGCGAATTCCCCTGTTTCCTTCATCGTAAACGATAATCAGCGTGCATTTTCATACATGTTGAACGTGTTTTTCCCAATTCTCCGATTTTATAATGGGTAATAACCAAACCGAATTGTTAGCGCTTACAACATGAATGCAACCGCAGCAGGAATGGGGGAAGGGCGTTGAAACTCGTCACGTTTACGCATGAAGGGAACCGCCGCATCGGCGGCGTCGTGGGAGACCGCGTGGTCGATTTGAATTACGCCTGTCAATGGTGGCTGAAATCGTCCGGCAAAATTCGTTACCGGGAAATCGCCGATGCGTACGTCCCGCCGGACATGATCGGCTTTCTGCAGGGCGGGGACGAAAGTATGCGGATGGCCGTCAACGCGGTGGAGTTTGCGCTGGCATCTTCCGGCAACACGGACTGGAAGATCATACACGAATTGTCCGGGCTGCGCCTGGAGGCGCCGGTGCTGCGTCCCGGCAAAATCATCTGCGTCGGTCACAACTACCGGGAACACATTTTGGAAATGGGCAGGGAACTTCCGGCCTATCCGGTGATCTTCGCGAAATTTGCGAACACGATCATCGGGCCGCAGGACCGCATTCCGTATCCCGAAGTCACCCACCAGCTGGATTATGAAGCGGAATTCGCCTTTGTCGTCGGAAAGCGGGCAAGGAACGTGACCCGTGCGGAGGCGTTGGATTATGTGGCAGGCTATACGATCGCCAACGACGTGACGAGCCGGGATTTGCAGCGGCGCACGCTGCAGTGGCTGCAGGGAAAAACCGTCGACGGCAGCCTCCCGCTCGGCCCGTGGCTGGTGACCAAGGAAGACTTGCCCGATCCCTATGGGTTGAACATGGAACTGAGGGTGAACGGAGAACTTCGCCAGAAGACGAACACGGGCAATTTTGTGTTTAACGTGCATGATCTGGTCGAGTTTCTATCGCAAATCATGACGCTGGAGCCCGGCGATCTGGTGCTGACGGGCACTCCCGGCGGTGTCGGCTTCGCGATGAACCCGCAGGTGTTCCTGCAGCGCGGGGATACGGTGCGCATTGACATCGACGGGATCGGCACGCTGGAAAATCAGGTGGAGTGAGCATGGGGGGCGAAAACATGACACAAAGCCAATCGCTTCATTATTGTCGTCAAGTGGAGGAAAAGCTGAATCGCATGCTGGAACTGGCGGACGGTCTGGACGAGGAAACGCTGCGCCGCAAGCCGTCGCCGGAAAAATGGTCGGTGATGGAAGTGCTTTGTCATGTGGAAGAGATGCTGGAATATTGGATGGAGGAATTGCAGCGGGTTGTCGCCAACCGGGGCGGATCATGGGGCAGAGGGCTGCAGGATGAGCGGCGTCTGGCCGCCGTCGCCCGCGCGGATCAGCGAACGCTGGAGGACGTTACGGCCGGACTGCGGAAAGCCGGAACCCTCGTGCGGGACACCGTATCCAAATTGAGCGATGACGATTTGGCGCTGGAAGCTCCCCATCGCAACGAAAAATTCGGCGTTAAGCCGATGACCTTTCTGTTGGATCATTTTGTGGTGGACCATCTCGAAGGGCATATCGGACAAATTCGGCGAAATCTGGAGTCATTTTCCGGTAACGGCCCGGAATAGTCCCAGGGAGATACGGAACCGGAATCACTTCATGGAAATGGAGGGAACGACTTGGAAACCGCTGATTTTTTGAAAAGCAAGGAAGTCGCTGAATTTTCCAGGGAGTTGGAGCGGGTGAACCTGGGTCCGCTTTGGCACGCGATCCCGGAGTTGATGCATCGCGAGCCGAAACCGAAGGCGATACCTTACTTGTGGAAATGGGACTTGCTCCACGCCAAACTGATGGAGGCCTCGACCATCTTCACGCCCGAACGCGGAGGCGAACGGCGCGCGATCTACATTCAAAATCCCGGTCTGACTTACCGGCAGCCGTGGGGATGGGCTTCGGCGACACAGACGCTGTATGCGGCCATTCAACTGATATTGCCGGGGGAAGTCGCACCCTCGCACCGACACACGCAAAACGCGATGCGCTATATTTCCAAAGGAAAAGGCGCCTACAGTATCGTTCATGGAGAGCGGCTGTACATGGAAGAAGGGGATTATCTGATTACGCCGGGAGGTTTGTGGCACGGCCACGCCCATCCCGGAAACGAGCCGATGTTCTGGCTGGACGTACTGGATATTCCGTTCATGTACGGCATCGACGCGACCTTTTTCGAACCTTATCCGGAAAACATCCAGCAGCCGGAACTTCCCGACAACTATTCGCCGCGCCGCTATATGGGCGGATGGGTGCGTCCGATCTCCGACCGCACGGAAAAGATCGCTCCGCTTGGTCTGTATCGTTGGAAACAAACCGAGGCGGCGCTGGACGGATTGAGCGAGTTCGGCCCGGACCCGTTCGACGGCATCGCGGTCGAGTATGTCAATCCGTCGAACGGCAAACCCGCCCATCCGACCATCGCGGCCTGGATGCAAAAGCTTCCCGCAGGCTATTCCGGCTCTGCCCACCGCCACATGCATTCCGTGATCTATCACGTGTTCAGGGGCAGCGGATATTCGGTCATCAACGGGATCCGTTTCGACTGGTCGCAGGGTGATTTGTTCGTGCTGCCGCCCTGGGCTTGGCACGAACATCACAACCCCACATCGGAGGACGCGCTGCTGTTTTCCGCCAGCGATCTGCCGATTATGGAAAAGTTGGGCCTGAACCGGGAAGAGGCGTTAGAGAGCGGTCAGCAGCAGATCAACGGGGAATTCGAGCCGATCCGTCCCTAATAACCGTTCCCTAAAATCCGGACGGATTCGGAATGCGCATGGAAAGCGCAAGCGGAACATCAATCGCCTTCAGATTCGTATTTGCGGATGAGGGCGGTTTTTTTTCCGCGAGAGGAAGGGAGAGAAGGACATGCTGCGGTTTGATCGGGAGGTCCTCCTCATCACCGGCGGGGCGGGAGGCATCGGCTCCGCGGCGGCGCATTACTTTCTGGAGCGCGGCGCGCGCGTGGCCATCGCGGACACGGACGCAACCAAACTGGAACAGGTTCGGCGCGATCTGCGAGCGTACGGCGACCGGCTGTTCGGCATCGAGGTAACGGTCGCCCATCCCGACGGAGCGAACCGAATCGTACATGCCGCCGTGTCCAAGTTCCGGACCCTCAGCGTATTGATCAACAATGCCGCCGTCGTCCGCGACAATCTCGCGCTGCGCATGCCGGCGGAACAATTCGACGAGGTCATCGCAACGAATCTGAGCGGGGCGTTTTATTGCGCGAAGGCGGCTGTGCCGCATATGATCCGCGGCGGAGGCGGGCGGGTCATCAACATGATCTCCGCTTCCGCAATAGCGGGGAATCCGGGACAGTCCAATTATGCCGCGGCCAAGGGAGGCCTGCTGGCGATGACGCTGACGTGGAGCAAAGAATGGGCGAAGTACGGCATTACGGTCAACGCCGTCATTCCCGCCGCCTGGACGGGCATGTCCGAGCAAATCCCGGAGCGTGTGCTGCTCGGTGTGTTCGGCGAAGACAAGGTTCGCGAAATGCGCTCGCGCAAACCCTCGCAGGTGGCGCCGCTGCTCGGCTATCTGGTGTCCCCGGCCGCGCGTGACGTCACCGGCCAATGCCTGTCCATTGCGGGACGCCGTTTGTCCGTTTGGGGATACGGAAAACCGGTGCTGGAAATGGAATCTCGCGACGAGCGATGGGACGAAGAGGAAATCGCGGAGCGCATCGAAGCCATGGGGCCGCCTTGGCAGCATCCGGGGCCGTCCGTACTGTAATGTTCCAATAATGATCATCCGGCAAATATATGCAAAATTCGTTCAATTGAGACTTGTCCTTCAACTTTATAAAAGCTATCATATGTTTTACCCCCATGACGGCGAACTTTTCGCAACAGCTTCCCGAAAAAGCTTCTCGAAAGGCGGGATTCCGTTGGTCCACTCGTCGAAACAGAAGCAGATCATGGAAAAAATCGACACGCATTTGCGGAAAACGGCGCGAAGAATGGTGCACTTCGACACGTTGGACGAAACGCTGCACTATTTGATCGACTCGTTTTACGAGCAGTACAGCTGCGACTACATGGCCATCCTTTATCTGGAGAATCACAGGCTGGTGATGAAAGCCAAAAAGGGGGAAGCGCCGCAATTCGAGCTCGGGTTTCCGCTGGACATGAACGTCTGTCTGCCGCGCATTCTGGTGGAGCCGCTCTGTTCTTTCGACGTCATCAAAGGGAAAGAAATCTGCCCTTTTCTTGCCGGTCTGGAACAGGAACAGTTCCAGACCTGGTTTACGATCCCGATCCGCCATGAAGACGGAAGCAGCGTGGGGCTCGGGGTCATCGGCTTTCGGTCGTTTGTCCCTCTCGTCATCGGAGCGGAGAAGCTGTTTGAAGAATACGGCAAAAACATTGCCGCTTCGTTGATTGTGGCGCAGCAAAGAGAGTCCGAGAAAAAGAAAATCGAAGGGTTGGAATGGCTGAGGGAGAACGTCTATCTCGGAGGGTCTTCCCTCGAGCAAATCGTCGAGAGCATTACGGAACGCGCGGGAAAAGGGACGAAGGCGAAAGCCGCATTTGTGTATCTTTACGATGAAAGCGCAAACAGTTTGCTGCTTCAACGGCCGTCATACGGGGACATCCGGGAAAGGGAACGCATCGATCTGCAGGAGATCTACGATCTCAAACGGTTTTTCCCTTATTTGGAAAAAACCGGAGGGGAAGAAATCACCATTCCGTTGACCGTCAACTTGAAATTGATCGGCGTGCTGCACGTCATCGGAAAACAGCGCGGTTTGTTTACGGCGGAAGATTTGGATCTGTTGCAGTTTTTATCCTCTCACGTATCCGCACTGATTGAAAACGCCCGACTGTACACGAGTGAAATCGAACGCAAGACACGACTGGAAGTGTATATGCATCATCAGCAGGAGTTGGTCAAGCAGACCATTGAAGATGAAGGGTTCGCCGGCATAGCCGGGTATTTGTCGAAGATGCTGAATTGTTCGGTGTTGGTGTTCGACCGTTTTTTTCATTTGATCGCCAAGGCGGTGCCGGATCACGAACAGCCTTTGCTGGACGCGGTTTTGCCGGCGGTGCGCGCGGAAAAGAAAAACATCGCCAAAAATCCGCCGTCGGAACAATGGATTTCCGATCACGAAGGCCGGGAAATGGGCATTTGGAAAGTGACGAGCGGCGGAGATTTGCTGGGTTATCTCGGCGTGTTGAAGCGGAAAAAAGAGTTGGACATTGTGGTGCGCATGTCGCTGAACCACGCGCTGAACGTATGCGCGGTCCAGTTCATCAAACAGAAACGGGTGCTCGATGCGCTCGAGCAGGCGCGGGACGGCTTTTTCAGCCAACTGTTCGCGGAAAAAATGAAGGATACGCAGAAAATCATGGAGTACGCCAATCTGCTGAACTGGAACATCAGTGAACCGCACTCCATCGGGCTGATCTCCATTTCGATCGCGTCGGCGAAAGAGCAGCCGGTCAATCTGCTGGAAGAAGACGCGAAAAAGACGCGGATTTGGGACCGCATCCGCGATCATCTGACCAGAACGTGCCCCGGAATGATTTACACCCGCAAGGACGGCTACTATATGGTCATCGTTCCGCAGGAAATCGCGGTCGGCGATTTTTGGTCAAAATTTTACGGGCGCGTCAGCAAACTGATCCGCGAGGAAGACGAGCGGGTTTCCGTTTACATGGGCATCAGCAAGGAGGCGAGGAGCCTCGAAGAATATTCCCTGCGCTACAAACAGGCGCAGCAAACGCTCACGATTGTTTGCCACCGGTTCCCGCAGCGCGGCTACATGCATTTCGAAGAGCTGGGAGCGTACACGGTGCTGTATCATCTCGGCGATCCGCTCGTCGTGCCGCTGTTTCTGAAAACGTACCTCAGTCCGCTGCTTCATCACGGCAAAGGAAAAAACCGCGATCTGTTCGATACGCTGCGCGTCTACCTGCAGACGAACGGGAATATCAAAGAAGCGGCGCAGCAGCTGTTCATTCACCGCAGTTCGTTAAAATACCGGCTGGAGCGTATCCGGGATTTGCTCAACATCGACATCGACCACGCCGAACAGCGGTTCAATCTGATGATGGCATACAAGCTGCACGATCTTTTCGGCGATGAGACGATTGCGTTATGACATACGAAAAAAGACGGCGTTGTTCATTCATGGTGAACGTTTCATTCGTTTCCGGGACGCTCTATCATGGAACTGTACCCAGGCGCCAATCCGCGTAAGACCGTCGGTGCAATCGCGTGTACAGTCGGCCTGGGGGGTCGTTCATTGCCGGCTCGGATTTCGGGAAATGCCGGCAGGATCAATGCATGGGCAATCGATTCGGAAAGGAGCAAATCAAATGCGCGGCGTATGGGACTGCAAGGTCAGATTCGCGGAAACGGATGCGGCCGGCATTGTATACTATCCGAATTTTTACAAATGGATGGATCAGGCCACGCATGAAATGTTTGAGGCTTACCGGCTTTCCACAAGGAAGTTGCTTTCGGAAAACCGGGGCATTCCGCTCGTCGAGACGCATTGCCGATTCAAGCATCCGCTCAAATTCGGCGACCGGTTCCGGGTGGAATCTAAGGTGACCGAAGTGAGGGACAAGGTGTTTACCATCGAACATCGGATTTGCAAGGGAGACATCCTGGCTGCGGAGGGATACGAAATTCGGGCTTGGATCGAAAGGTTCGGCGACAAGCTGAAGGCCGTGTCCATCCCCGAAGACGTTCGCAAACTGCTGACGGAATAAATGTGCAAACCAAACTTTACGAGGGGGACCCGTCATGTCCAAACTGATCACGATTCCGGAACCGCTGCGGTCCAGCCGACAAGGCGCCCAAATGGAAGCGCTTCTATCGCGCTTGTCGAACATGCCGTGGTTTGCTTCCGCATCGCTGGAGGAAAACCGCATGCAGGCGGAAACGGCGCTTTCGGCATTCGGATGCGCCCTGCAAATGGAGAAGATCCAGGTTCGTTGGTTGACCAAACGGGAAGTGGCGGACGCGGTCAAAAGCAACGAACTGGCAACCGATCCGCTCTGGCGGAAGCTGGCGGACATCCCCGCCCGCATTCGGCGGGCCGCGGAGGAAAGAGAACGGGAGACGTGGCTGGCTTTCGCGCTGGACGACGTGCCCGAGCACGTGTTTCACCGCGCATATGACGGAGCTTTCCGGGCGTTTCAATCCTGCGGGGAAACCGTCGTGTTCCACGCCGTGGGCACGGCGCTGTATGTCAGCGGTCTTTCGGCGGCTTATGAGATGCTGTCCGATGTGCTGGGAACCAATCCGTTTCTGCCGCTGATCGACGCGATGGAAACCGGCCATTTTCCGGTCGCCGTCCTGGATGGGCGGATATGCGCCTGTTGACTCCGCCGCCGCACGGATGTGGTCTTGCATACCGGATGGACGGTGATTTTCCTCACGGTAAACAAATCCGGATTCTCAAATTCCTATATGAGAGCCATATGGCTCGGAAATGGACTGTAGTACAATGCGGGTAAGCGCTTTCAGATAGAGGTGAAAGAGGTGAGAAGGAAGCTTGCCGTGGGACCCGCGCGCTGCCGGAAAATCCACAAGGACGAGGGGGAAACGACATGACGGAAGAGCGGCTCACCCACGATTTTGATCCGCTGGAGCCGGAAACGTTCACGAGCGCACACGAACGGTACAAAGACATGAGAAGAAAATGTCCTGTCGCTCACAGCAACGAGTTCAACGGATTTTGGGCGTTGTTCAAATATCGCGACATAGAGCGGGTGCTGAAGGACTACCGCAATTTTGTCACCTCCGTGCAGAATGTAGTGCCCAAAGTCGCCTTCACGGGCCGCCGCCCGCCGCTGCACTTGGATCCTCCCGAACATACGCCTTATCGCCGCGCCATCAATCCTTTTTTTTCAAACCAACGAATGGACATGTTGAAGAACGACGTGCGCCGCATGGTGGCGGAACTTTTGGAACCGCTGCTTCAGCGCGAAGAAGGGGACATTAGCGACGAGTTTGCCCAGAAATTGCCGGGTTATGTGTTTGCCAAGCTTTTCAACTTGACTCAGGAGCTGGCGATGGACATCAAGCGTTGCACGGCCGTGTACAACCGGGCGGTACAAAGGGCCGACGACCGGATGGTGAAAGAAACGAGCCTGAAGCTGTATGACATCGCCCGGCGCATGATCGCCATGCGCAAGGCGGAGCCGCTGGATCCGGCCGAAGACATCGTCTGCGCGCTGCTGTCTGCGACGCATAACGGGGAACCGCTGCCGGAGGATATGGTATTGGGCACCGTTCGCCAACTGATGGTCGTGGGCATGATTGCGCCGAGCGTGTTTGTGGGGAATATGGCGGTGCATTTGTCGGAACATCGCGATTTGCAGGAGCGGCTGCGCAGCGAGCCCCGGCTGATTCCCGCCGCCGTCGAGGAATATTTCCGGCTGTTCTCACCGTATCGGGGATTTGCCCGCACCTCCAAAACGGATGTCGTCATCGGCGGCCGACTTATCAGGAAGGACGAACCGATCGCGTTGGTGTTCACCTCCGCCAACCGGGACGAAGACGTCTTTCCCGAGCCGGACCAATTCATCCTGCATCGTCCGAACATTCATCAGCACATCGCGTTTGGATCGGGGCCGCATCAATGTCCCGGAGCGCCGCTTGCCCGCATGATGATGATCGTCACGCTGGAGGAACTTTTAACGAGGACGAAATCGTTCGAAGTGGCGGGGGAGATCCGGATGACCCGGTGGCCCGAATGGGGGACGCTGTCGGTGCCGCTCAAATTCGTCAAAGCTTGAACGCGCTTTCGGAGGTGAAGCCGAAAGATACGCACAAGGAGGGAGCAGCATGCCGGAGGCCATCCGCATCGATGTGAACGTGCCGATGGAAATGCGCGACGGGACAGTGTTGCGGGCGGACGTTTACCGTCCGGAAGGGCGCGGCCGATGCCCGGCCATCCTGATCCGCACGCCGTACAACAAGGAGTGGTTCAACCAAAGCTTGTTCGACCCGGTGGCCTTTGCCCGCAGCGGCTACGCCGTGGTCATTCAGGACATCCGGGGAAGATACGCGTCGGAAGGCGAATGGAAGCGCACGCAGATGTTTGAGGTGGAAGGCGCGGACGGATTCGACTCGGTGGAATGCATCGCTCGGGAACGTTGGTGCGACGGCCGTGTAGGTTTGGGCGGCGGTTCTTATTTGACGGCGATGCAGTGGATCACGGCGATGGAAAATCCGCCGCATCTGAAAGCGTTTGCCCCGTATGTCGGAGACATCGCGACCCATATTGCCCCGCCGCCGGAGACCGGCGCGGTTTCCTTCTACTCCGCCGCGAATGCGCTGCCGATCACGGCGATGGATCTGGTGAACCGGATGGAGGCCCGCGGCGAAGAGGTGGGAGAGTTGCGGCGGATGCTGGAAAGGGCGATGAAGGAGCCGGATTGGGTGCTTCGGTTTCTTCCGTTGAAAAAACATCCGCTGGCGCAATGGGAACCGATTCGCGAAATGCTGGAGCAGCGGCTGACGCCGGTTTCACCGGAAGAGCTCAATCGACGGCGGAAATACGAGAAAATATCCGTTCCCGGATTGCATATCGGCGGTTGGTTCGATCAGTTGGAACCGGCGGTGTTCGCCAATTACCTGTGGATGAAAGAACGCGGCGGCACGCCCTATGCGCGGGAACATCAGCACATTTTGGTCGGGCCGTGGGATCACGGCAACCCTCGCGGCTTTCTCGGCGATCTGGAGTTCGGACCGGCCGCCGCCGACATGCCGGGGATCCGGCGGTACGTGCTGTCTTTTTACGACAAGTATTTGCGGGAACAAGACATCGATTTGCCGGCGGTGCGCTATTTTGTGATGGGAAGCAACGAATGGAGAACCGCCGACACGTGGCCGGTCCCGGGCTCTGCACCACAGCGCTGGTTTTTGCGCAGCGGGGGGAGGGCGAACACTTCGGCCGGCGACGGATGGTTGAGTTTGCACGAGCCCGGCCCGGAGCCCGCAGACGAGTTCGTTTACGATCCGCTTCATCCCGTGCCTACCGTAGGCGGGCGATTGTTGGCGATGAACGGCATGGTGCCCGGACCGAAGGATCAGTCGAGGTTGGAAACGCGCGGCGATGTGTTGTGCTACACTTCGCATGCGCTGAAGGAAGACGTCGAGGTGACCGGACCGGTGACCGTCAAGTTGTATGCGTCCACTTCGGCGGTGGATACCGATTTTACCGCCAAGCTGACCGACGTGTATCCGGACGGCCGTTCCATCCTCGTCACCGAAGGCATTCAGCGGGCGAAATATCGAAAGTGGGGACGTCCGCCGGAACCGGTCGTTCCGGGAGCGGTGGAAGAATATACGATCATGTTGGGCAACACGTCTTATTTGTTCCGACAAGGACACCGGCTGCGCCTGTCGATTTCCAGCAGCAATTTTCCGCTGTACGACCGCAACATGAACACCGGACGCGGCATCGGCGAGGACGAGCGCGGCGTGAAGGCGGTGCAGACGATCTTCCATGAACACGGCATGGCGTCGTATCTGGAAGTGTACACCGTTTCAAAAAAGGAGTGAACCGATATGCCCGTGATGCAGCTCGGCGACGCGGAATTGTATTACGAAGAGTTCGGAAGCGGCGACGAGGTGATCGTATCCGCGCAAATGCATTTTGACCCCGACGGATATACCCGCTTGCTGGCGGAGCGAAATCCCGGCTTTCGCATCTACCAGATCACCTTGCGCGGATACGGAAAATCCACGCACATCTACGAGGATTTGGGGCCTCGGCTGTTGCACATTTGGGCGGACGACGTTTACCGGTTTTCGCGCAAACTGGGGCTCGAGCGATTCATTTACAGCGGCGTGTCGCACGGCGCGGGGGTCGGCTGGCGGCTGGCGCTCGATCATCCCGAGGCGCTGAAAGCGTTCGTTTCGATCGTCGGCGCACCGCACGACCGAACGGGGGGTGACAGTTCCGAGGCGAGGCGCAGAACCCAGGAAGGCGCGGACGATCCGAAAGCGTTCGCGGAGTCTTTGCGCGAGCGTCCGCTGCTGTATGCGGTGCCCACGAAGGACCCCCGCCGACTCGAACGGCGCCGTCTGGCGCAGGAAAGAGCGATTGCGAGATTCGCTTCCATGAAACCGGAAGAGTTGAGGCTGAACCAGCGCAAACCGTTTCCCGAAGCGAAAACGAACGAAGAATTGGCGGCCGTTCTCGCACGGGTGAGCGTGCCGACGTTGCTTCTGTGCGGCGTGCAGGACGACATCATCTCCGCTGAAATGTCCTTGTTGGCGGCCCGGTCGGTGCCGGGAGCGAAGGCGGTGTTCTATCAGGATCACAGCCACACGCTGCCGGGAGAAGCGCCGGAAAGAATTTGCATGGAAATCGAGCTGTTTGTTCGTGAATTGAATGAAGGGTGGATTTATCTTGAAAATTCGATGATGAGGGGGAAACAAACATGAGCATTCGCACAAGAAACTTGATCCGCATCGTCGCCATGGTGTCATTGGCGGCCTTGCTCGTCCTGTCCGGATGCAGCGGCAACCGAAACGACGGGGCGAACGGCGGCGGTGAAAGCGCCGACAACAACGGCGACGGCGGAGGCGGCCAGAATCAGGGAGACAGCGGCACAAAGGATTCCGGCGGATCGGGAGGCAAAAAGTACGGCGGCACGTTGAAGCTGGCCATGAACAGTCCGTCCGCGAACTTGGGCAATGTCGTGCAGTCCCGCACCGTTCAGGAGGTGCTCATGGCCGCGCCCGCCCTGGAAACACTCGGCCGATACGACCCGCAGGGAAATATCGTGCCTTGGCTGGCGGAAAGCTGGGATCCCGATCCGAATGCGCTGACGATCACTTACCACCTGCGCACCGGCGTCAAGTTTCATGACGGCACGGATTTCAACGCCGACGCGGTCAAATGGAATTTGGAACAAATGATCTCCGCCGGCAGAAGCGAATTTGTCGACATTGATGCGGTGGAAGTCGTGGACGACAAAACCGTGCGCATTCGTTTGAAACATTGGAACAGCAGCATGGTGGAATCGATCGCCAACTTTTTGTGGATCATTTCACCTACGGCTTACGAAAAGAACGGAAAGGATTGGGCGGCAAAAAATCCGGTCGGAACCGGCCCGTTTGTGATCGAAAGTTTCGAGCAGGACGTCGTCATCAAATACAAAAAATTCGACGGTTACTGGCAGGAAGGAAAGCCGTATCTGGACGCGATCGAGTGGCATATGATCGCCGATCCGCTGATCGCGGCCGCTTCGTTCCGCAACAAGGACATCGACGGCTACCTCGGCGTACCTGCCGATACCGCCAGAGATTTGGCCGGCATAGGCAACCTTGTGAAGCTGCAGTCGGGATTGGGAGCGGTCGGATTGGGCTGGATTACCGACAGCGGCGATCCCAATTCTCCCTTTGCCGACGCCCGGGTACGCAAGGCATTGGGTCATGCGATCAATGTCGAGGAGCTTGTGAACGCGCTGTCGGGGGATTTCTCCATTGTGACGAATCAATGGGGCGTGTCCACCGTATGGTCGTACAATCCCCAAGTGCAGGGGACCCCGTACGATCCGGAGAAAGCGAAACAACTGCTGGCGGAGGCGGGGTACGGCAACGGGTTGAAAACGACGCTGACGGCGGTGCAAAACAACGAACAATGGGCGACCGCCACCCAGGGATATTTGAAAGCGGTCGGCATCGACGCGGAGATTCAAATTGTGGACGACGCGAAATTCAGGGAAATGACCGGCAACACGGGAACCTGGGACGGCATCATGCAGTACAATTTCCGCGGCGACGCGGACGTGGCGTTGTACATGCCGCGCAATTTCGGCGTCAACGGACCGCTGTACGCCCCCAACGTCGCCAAACCGGACGATGTGCAGCAACTGCTGGAGGAAGTGAAACGGGCGCCCGATCAGGAAACCAAGACGAAAATCGCCCACGAACTGCAGCGGCTCGTATTTGAAGAGTACGCGTTGGCGAAGCCCCTGTTTATTTCCACCTCGCCGGCCGTGCTGCATGAAGAGGTGAAAGATACCGGGATCAATGAAACCTATATGACGATGTACAGACCGGAAGACGCCTGGCTGGACCGTTAATCGGCGGCGCGGCGGGGACATCTTCGCATCGAAGGAGTGATGGGATGAGCGGGAAAACGACCGTATTGTACAACGTGGGGGACATCATCCTCGGCCCCGATCCCGACTTTTATTTCACCGAGGTTTCCGGCGTCCTCGCCGGTGCGGACATGGTGGCGGGACAGCTGGAAGTGACGCATACCGCGCGGAATCCGCAGGCGTTGCGGCTCGGCCGCGATCCCGAGCATTTGCGGCCGCTGGCCGCGAACGGATTCGACTTGGTGACCATGGCGGGCAATCATCTGATGGATGCCGGCAGGGAAGGCGTGGAAGATACCGTCGCCTGGCTGGACCGGCACGGCATCCGGCATGTCGGAGCGGGGATGAATATCCGCGAAGCGCGCCAACCGGCCGTGATCGAAAAAAACGGCGTCACGATCGGGTACCTGAACTACAATTGCGTCGGTCCGAAGCGGACATGGGCGGGCGAAGACCGTCCCGGCTGCGCGTATCTGAACATTATCACCCATTATGAGCTGGAACATGAAACGCCGGGGGGGCCGCCGACGATCTATTCGTGGGCGGACATGGACAGCCTGAAGGCGATGGAAGCGGACATTCGAGCGCTCAGGCCGCAGTGCGACGTGCTCGTGGTCGCCTTCCACAAAGGCATCGGGCATACGCCGGCTGCGATTGCGCAATACGAACGGCAAGTATCGCATGCGGCCATCGACGCCGGCGCCGATTTGGTCGTCGCCCATCACGCCCACATTCTTCGCGGCGTGGAAATGTACAAAGGAAAAGCCGTTTACCACGGCCTGTGCAATTTTGTCACCTGGGCGCCGTACCTCTCGCCTTCGGCGGATCCGAACCCCGATTCATGGGTCAGGCGGCGGATCGAAATTTTCGGATTCGAGCCGCTGCCGAATTACCCGACGTATCCTTTTCATCCGGAGGCCATTTACACGATGATCGCGAAAACCGTCATCCGGGACCGGCGGATCGTGCAAAACCGTTTCTTGCCCTGCGTGATTCAGCCGGACGGCCGGCCGAAGGTGTTCGGCAGAAGCCCGGAAGGGCAGCGGGTCGTCGACTACGTGAAGCAAATCACCCGAAAAGCGAAGCTGAACAGCGTTTATCAGTGGGACGGAGATGAAGTGGTCATCTTGCCGGCCGAAGGAACGCAGAGCGGTTGATTCAAACGGGACGTATGCATTTGGGAGGCGCAACAGATGAAGGACAACGAACAGCCTCGGAAGCCGGCCGTCGACCGCCGGGCCCTTTTGGCGAACGTCGACATGGACGCAATCAGGGGCCGAATCCCCAAACTCCCCGACCCCGAGCCGCTCGTTCGCTGCAGCGGGAATATCGCGGGAAAAACGCACACCTGGGTGATGTACATTCCGCCCGGCTGGAGCCCGGATCAACGTGTTCCGCTGGTGGTGGGACTTCATGGCGGCGGCGGCAACGGCGCCGCCTTTGCCGCCCAAACCGCCTTTCCCATGGTCGCGGACCGCGAAGGGTTCCTGTTGCTGTTTCCGGAAGCGACGCTGCGGTACGAAGACGAGGAGGGGATCCACCATGAGTGGAACGCGTTTTATTTGAACGATCCGCGGGAAGACGAAACCGTCTGGTTGAAAGAACTGATTGAGCGGGTGTGCGGGGAATACAATGTCGATCGGTCCCGGATTTATTTGTTCGGCCATTCCAACGGCGACGCGATGGCTTGCCAGCTGGCGGTGACGCACGCGGACCTGTTCGCCGCCTACGCCGGGTTGAACGGCCCCGTCCATCCGAACAAGATCACCGATAGGTCCGGTGCGCCGATACGACCGGCAGTCCCGCTGCCTTATTTGCGGTGGCACGGCGAGCGGGATCCCCTGAACGGAGGGGCGGGCATTCCGCGCCGGCAGCTGAACGCGTTGATCAACCGATATTGGATTCACCACAATCGCTGCAACGTTCAGCCCCAATTTCGGCTCGACGGCAAAGTGGGAACCGCCATCTTTGAAAGCGAGTGCCGGGCGGAAGTGCGGTTTGCGGAGTACAAGGGCGGCCCGCACGCGCTGAACCTGGAGGTCGCCGCCGTCGTCTGGTACGAGTTCTTTCAAAAGTACGCCCGCGGGGAAGACGGCGCGATCGTGCGCCGGCCCGTGTCCGATCCGGCCCCGGCGGATCGGAATGCCGTCGTTCTGGCCGACAAACGGTCTTTGGTGATGAAAAATCACGAGCGGTTTGCGGTCGATCCGCAGCGTCCGGACGTCCGTTTGTTCTCGCGGGCGGATTCCTTGTTTGTGCCTGCCCGATTGTTCGCCCGCCTGTTTGGCGCCGAAGTGCGCATCGCCGCAGATTTGTCGCGGGCGGAAATCCTGCATCGCGGACGTACGGCCGTGGTCATGGAAGGAAATCCCGTCATGTGGGTCGATCATCGCATCGTTCCGTTTTCGGTTCCGCCCGTACGGCGAAGCGGCGATCTGTGGTTTTCCGTGCGGGAAGTGGCTGAACAGGCGCTGGGCAAGCACGTATCGGCGTTTGACGGAACCGTGTACATCGGCGATCGCCCCCATGAACTCGGTGCCGCTCTGGCGGAAACGATGGCGGCCTCGTTGGCGTCATTATGAATTTGATCACAGTGTAGGAAAATTTAGGTCGTTTTTCGTTTATGATAAACGTTTCTGCAACAAGCGTGTCTGTTTATAATGGGGGGGTGTTCGGGAGCCATTTATCACAGGAATGAAAGCGATTGCACCTCTTTATCCATTACCGAAGTAAAGGAGCGCTGCACCTGTGGCAACGTTCATCGTGCGCAGATTACTGCAAACCGTGCTCATTCTGTTCATCGTCAGCCTCTTCGTCTTTCTGATCATGCATATGCTTCCCGGCGATCCGGTCGCCATCATGCTGGGGGACCAGGCCGGCGTGGAAGAAGTGGAAAAGATTCGGAAGGAATTGGGCCTGGATCGGCCGATATGGCAACAGTACGTGAACTGGCTCGTGAAAGCGGTGCAGGGCGATTTCGGACGTTCCATTACGTACAACGAAGAAATCCGCGATTTGATTGCGAAGCGCCTTCCCATCTCCTTTCACATCGGCGCCAGCGCGTTTGTGCTGGCGATTCTGATCGGCATCCCCGCCGGGATGTTCGCCGCGGTCAAACGGGGGAGCTGGGTGGATTCGCTGATCACGGTGACGGCCAACTTCGGCATGGCCGTTCCCGTGTTCTGGCTGGGCATACTCGGCGTCTATTTGTTCGGTCTGAAATTGGGCTGGCTTCCGGTGCAAGGGTATACGTCCCCGTTCGAGGATTTTGGCGAAAGCATGCGCAAAAGCTTGATGCCGATCGTGCTGCTGTCGCTGGGCACGCTGGCGACGATGGCCAGACAGACGCGATCGGCGATGCTGGAGGTCATCCGCCAGGATTACATCCGCACCGCGCGGTCCAAGGGGTTGAAGGAACGGGACGTGTTTTTGAAGCACGCGCTGCGCAACGGCCTCATCCCGGTTGTTACGCTCCTCGGCATGGGTCTCGCCAGTCTCGTCGGCGGGTCGGTGTTTATTGAGCAGGTGTTCAATATTCCCGGCATGGGCCGATTGATGGTGCAGGCGATATTCGGCAAAGACTATCTGGTCGTGCAGACGGTCGTATTGATTGTGGCCGGCGTGGTCGCACTGGGCAATTTACTGGTGGACATCGCTTACGGCTTCATCGATCCGCGTATCCGTTACAAATAAAAGGAGGGGATCCGGATGCCCGCGCAAACCGCGGAAACGTTGCCGTCGACAATGGAAATGCCGCCCAAGACCAGCGGCGTTCGTCGCTTTCTGCGCGTATTTCTCGCCCGGAAGGTCGTTGTCGTCGCGCTCGTCATTTTGATGATCATGGTGTTGGTCGCCGTATTCGCGCCGCTCTTGGCCCCTCATGATCCTTACCAGCAAAAACTGACCCATTCGCTGCAGCAGCCGTCGTCGGAACATCCCCTGGGCACGGATTTGTTGGGGAGGGACGTGTTGAGCCGCATCATATACGGAACGCGCATATCGCTCATGGTCGGCATCGTCGTGGTTTTCATTGCGGGCGCCGTCGGCATGACCATCGGTCTGTTGTCCGGCTACTTCGGCGGCGTGCTGGACGCTTTGTTGATGCGGATCATGGATGCGATGATCGCCGTCCCGATGATTGTTTTGGCGCTGGCGTTCGGCGCGCTGCTGGGCGGCGGGATCGTCAATGTCATCATCGCGCTGGGATTGGCGATCGTGCCGGCTTACGCCAGATTGATGCGGGGACAGGTGCTGTCCGTCAAAAATTCGGATTATGTGATGGCGGCCATGTTGACCGGGGTCGGCAACCTTCGCAACATGCTGGTCCATGTGCTTCCCAACTGCATTTCCCCGCTGATCGTGCTGATCACGATGAATCTCGGACTGGCGATCTTGGCGGAAGCGGGGTTGAGTTTTCTCGGTTTGGGCATTACGCCGCCGGAAGCTTCCTGGGGATCGATGGTGAACGACGGATACCGGTACTTGCTGACCAATCCGCTCCTGTCCATCGCGCCCGGCGTTGCGATCCTGGTCGTCGTGCTCTCCTTCAACATCGTGGGCGACGCGTTGCGCGACGCGCTGGATCCCAGACTCAGAGGTTTGGAATGAAAGAGCCCGCTTCGCGCCACTTACGGTTCCATGTGTAGGAGGTATACGGATGAACCACCTTCTTGAGGTTATCAATCTGAAGACGGAATTTTCCATTGACGGCACAACGGTCAAGGCGGTGGACGGCGTTTCCTATTATGTCGACGAAGGGGAGATCGTCGCCTTCGTCGGGGAAAGCGGCTGCGGGAAGTCGGTCACCCAGTATTCCTGCCTCCAACTGATTCCCAGTCCTCCCGGCAGGATCGTGGACGGCGAAGTGTGGTTCGAAGGCGCCGATCTGCTCAAATACGCGCCAAACAGCGAGGAAATGCGCAGCGTTCGCGGCGGAAAGATCGGCATCGTCTTTCAGGAACCGATGACGTCGTTGAACCCGGTGCTGACCGTGGGCAGGCAAATTTCCGAATCGTTGATGCTGCATCTGAACTTGTCCAAAGCGCAGGCGCGCGAGAGAGCCATCGAACTGATCAAGATGGTGGGCATTCCGGATGCGAACCAGCGCGTTGACGATTATCCGCACCAGTTCAGCGGAGGCATGCGGCAGCGGATCATGATCGCGATGGCGATGGCGTGCAATCCGAAACTGCTCATCGCCGATGAAGCGACCACCGCGCTGGATGTGACCACGCAGGCCCAAATTCTCGAGATGCTGCGCGGCATCGTCAAGAAAACCAAGACGGCGCTCGTGTTGGTCACGCACAATTTGGGAATCGTCGCCCGTTATGCGGAACGCATCTATGTCATGTATGCGGGGGAAATCGTGGAATCGGGCACGACCAAGGAAATTTTCGCCAATCCGCGTCATCCGTATACCATCGGTTTGATGAAAGCGGTGCCGCGTCTCGACGATCCGAAAGACCGCAGACTCGTCGCCATTGACGGCACCCCTCCGAATTTGGCGAACAAGCCGGCGACGTGCCCGTTCCTGCCCCGCTGCGCCTATAAGACAGACGCATGCTTCAAAGCGCCGGCGCCGAAGCTGAGGGAAATCCAACCGGGGCATTGGGCGGCATGCCATGTGAATATTGAACACGCCGCCGTCGGAGGCGGGGAGCCCGTCGCCATGGTGTCGGAATATGCGGCCTCCGCCGAGACGCGCCGAATCGACACCGGCGCCTCGCGCGAAACGATCCTGGAAGTTCGTGATCTGAAAATGTATTTTCCGGTGACCAAAGGTTTGCTGCAGCGCAAGGTGGGAGAAATCAAGGCGGTGGACGGCGTCAGTTTCGAAATCCGCAAAGGAGAGACCCTGGGGCTGGTCGGCGAGAGCGGCTGCGGGAAAACGACGGTCGCCCGCACGGTGCTTCGCATGTATGAACCGACCGCGGGCCGGATCATTTTTCAGGGCACGGACATTACGCGCATGTCCCAGGCGAGGTTGCGTCCCCTGCGCCGCAACATGCCGATGGTATTTCAGGATCCGTTCAGTTCCCTCGACCCGCGCCAGACGGTCGGCGATATCGTGGGCGAACCGCTCAAGGTACATCGTCTGGCCAAAACCAGACACGAGTATGAGTCCAGGCTGGAAGAGCTGTTTTATTTGGTCGGCTTGAACCCTTCGGTGCGCAACCGGATGCCCCACGAGTTCAGCGGCGGCCAGCGTCAGCGCATCGGCATTGCGCGCGCATTGGCGAGCGATCCTTCGTTTATCGTGTGCGATGAAGCGATCTCCGCCTTGGACGTGTCGATCCAGGCGCAGATCATCAATCTGCTGGAGGACTTGCAGGAGAGGCTCGGACTGACGTATTTGTTCATCGCCCACGACTTGTCTGTCGTGCGGCACATCAGCGACCGTGTGGCCGTCATGTATCTCGGCAAAATCGTCGAGATCGCGGACTGGAAAACATTGTACGAACAGCCCCGCCATCCGTATACCCAGGTATTGCTGTCGGCGGTTCCGATTCCCGATCCGTTTGTGGAAGAAAAGCGAGAGCACATTGAAATCAAGGGAGAAGTGCCGAGTTTGTTGAACAAGCCCAAGGGCTGCAGTTTTTCCAACCGGTGTCCCCTGGCGACCAAGGAATGCGGTGAAGTGGAGCCGGAATTGCGCATGGTGGGAGCGGGTCATGCCGTCGCCTGCTTCAAGGCCTGATCTTTGCGTTCGGGGAGATCGGGGCGGAGGGGGAAGCCGATGAGCGAACGCGAAAGCCTTGCCGCACCGGAGCGGGACGAAAGGATATGGACGGCCGACTTTGTGTTCATGATTCTGGCCAACTGCTTTATTGTGAACAGTTATTTGATGTTGTCCCCCACGTTTCCGCTTTATCTGAAAAGTCTGGGGAACCGGGAGGATATCATCGGTTTTCTGAGCGGGATTTTCACCGTCACCGCCATGCTGAGCCGGCCGTTGGCCGGCAAAGTGCTCGACTCCGGCCGGCGGAAACAAGCGTTCGCGATCGGCCAAATCATTTGCGTTGCGGCCTGTCTGCTC
>Ga0207811_10306_pt1 | contig 28841 bp, 27 predicted proteins | sample CeladaPassaD2F04_FD_187493 | JGI IMG/M metagenome (GOLD analysis project Ga0207811, IMG submission 187493) | Cellulose-adapted microbial communities from the Joint BioEnergy Institute, USA - Passage D2F04 (SPAdes) (version 2) | ecosystem: Engineered > Bioreactor > Continuous culture > Unclassified...
TGTTGACGCTGGTTTCCCGTTCCGCCTTGACGCGAAAACGCTGGCGATCCCTTTGCTCAAGGATGATCTGATCCAACATCTCCAGCGCTGTCTTCATCGCGCTGGCGAACGCTTCCTGCATCTCCCGGAACATCCACTGCTCAAGCTCTTTCATTGTGGGAATGATTGTGGTAAAGTGCTGCACAGGAGCTTCCTCCTCTTGGTGTGTGTTTTGTGTCAAATTCACTTTACCAAGGGAAAAGCTCTTTTTTCTATGTTCGCTTTTTCCAGACTTTACCCCCACGCAAATTTTACTCTAACACCTGTCGATTCGGATGCGGTTGTGTCGAAGGCCTAAAAATATTTCAATCAAACCCTGATCAAAAACAAAACCCCGGCGCCCGGCCGAGGTTCATGGGTTTTACGGGTTTCCGACAGGTTGCGGCAGGCGGCGCGGCCGCTAGGTCCGCCTCGCCAGCAGCTTTTGGCGTCTCCGGCTGAGGACCGTAAGGCGGCGTTTCAATTGCGCCTGCCACTCCTCGTCATGAATCGCCTTGGCGAACGAAAGCAGGTCCAGCGCCATGTCGATCTGGTTTTGCACGATCTGGAGGTCGTCCTCGCTGTCATGGTTGACGCAATTTTCGTGGAGGGCTTTGTCCGATTCGTCCACATAGTCGCGGAAGTCAATCTCGGCCGCACCGTCTCCATGGGCGTATTCCGCCAAAATTTCGTACTCGCTTTCCACCAGGTAATGCACTTCGACCCGGTGGCAGACCGGACAGAACAGAATGGGAACGTTGTGAATCCGCGTGCGGTAATGCTTGAGCGTTCCCTTCATGCCGATCATGCTTGCTCCGCAACAAAAACTCATCGTCATTCCCTCCTCCGTCCGTTTTGCGGTGCGATTATTTCACATTATTCTTCCCGTCATGCCCAAATTCCTGCCGACAGCGGCAATTGGAAAAAAGAAAAAGCGCCGGAGGCGACCCCGGCCGCCGGGGCGGGACACCCCGGCGCAAGGAGACCGCCCTGCGGCGGCTATTCCGCGATCAGTTCCGCATGGCGGCGACGATCAGATCGCCCATTTCCTTCGTGCCGACGGCCTTGCTTCCGGCCGCGGCGATGTCGGCCGTGCGGTGCCCGGCGTCCAGCACCTCGCGGACGGCCCGTTCCACCGCATCCGCTGCGTCGTGGTATCCGAACGACAGCCGGAACATGAGCGCAACGGACAGGATCGTGGCGATGGGGTTGGCGAGTCCCTTGCCGGCGATGTCCGGCGCGGAACCGTGCACCGGTTCGTACAGGCCGAGGCTGCCTTCCCCGAGGGAAGCGGACGACAGCATGCCGATGGACCCGGTGAGCATCGCCGCCTCGTCGCTCAGAATGTCGCCGAACATGTTCTCGGTGACGATCACGTCAAAGCTGGCCGGCCGGCGCAAAAGCTGCATCGCGGCGTTGTCGACCAGCACGTGCTCCAGTTCGACGTCGGGGTATTCCGGCGCGATGCGGTTCACCGTTTCCCGCCAGAGCCGGGACGTTTCCAGCACGTTGGCCTTGTCCACGGAAGCGAGCTTCTTGCGGCGCTGGCGGGCGATCTCGAAGGCGCGGCGGACGATGCGCTCGATTTCCGGCACGCTGTACACGCACGTGTCGACGGCGATCTGGCCGTTTTCGGTGTCGCGGCGATATTTTTCCCCGAAATAGATGCCGCCCGTCAGTTCCCGCACCACCACCAGGTCGGTTCCCTTCAGCACCTCCGGCTTCAGCGTGGAGGCGTCGAGCAGGCAGTCGAACACGAGGGCGGGACGGATGTTGGCGTACAGGCCGAGCGCCTTGCGGATGCCGAGCAGCCCCGTTTCCGGCCGCAGTTCCTTCGGATTGTTGTCCCACTTCGGGCCGCCCACGGCGCCAAGCAGCACCGCGTCGGCGGCCTGGCACATCCGCAGCGTGTCCTCGGGCAGCGGCGTCCCTTTTTCGTCGATGGCGATGCCGCCGAACAGCCCGTGCTCGAACTCGAACCGGTAGCCGAACAGCTCCTCGGTCCTCTTCATCACCTTGATCGCTTCCGCCACGACCTCCGGACCGATGCCGTCCCCGGCGATTACGGCGATTTTCTTCGTTTCCGGCATGACATTCCACTCCCCTGACCGAAATGATTGGATTGATGTTGAAAAAACATCCTGACCGTCTGCTGCCATTATGCCGTTGCGGCTTCCTCTTTGGCAAGGGAGGCGAGCGCCCGCAGGGCCGCTTCGATCTCGCGCTCCACCGCCTGCCTGACCACGTCGCGGTGCGGGTTGTACTCCGTGTCCACCCCCGTGGCGTCGCCGTCGATGGCGAGGATTGCGCCGGCCCGCATGCCGCGCAGCGAGGCCACCACATAGAGCGCGGCAATCTCCATCTCCACCGCCAGCGCGCCCGCCGCGGCGTAAAGCTTCAGCGGAAGTTCCAGCACGCCGCTGTAAAACGCGTCCAGCGTCACCGTGATGCCTTTGCCGACGGGTCCGCCGCCCAGATCCCTGGCTTCGCGGTACAGCGCCTCCGCCACGCCGGGATCCGCCACCGCGGGAAAGCCCGACGGCACCAGCTGCTTCGTCAGCCCTTCCTCGCGGGCCGCCGCGGTGCTGACGATCAGGCTGCCTGACGGATACCGGTCGAAAGCCAGCGACCCCGCCGTGCCGACACGGATGAGGGTCCGCACGCCGGCCTTCGCCAGCTCCTCGAAGCAGACCGCCGCGCCCGCCGAGCCGACACCGTGGCTGACCACGGCCATTTCGACCCCGCCAAACGTGCCCACGAAAGTCCGGTACTCCCGCGCAAAGGCGAGTTCCCGGGCACCGCTCAGCTTCTCCGCGATCTGCGCGGCGCGAAAGGGATCGCCGCACGTCAGCGCATAGGCCGGCATATCCGCCGGATCCACCTGCAATATCGGCAGTTTCATCGGGAATCCTCCTCACATTGGACTTCTTCGGCGCCGTTTTGCCGAATGACACCCGGCGGGGTCTACCTGCCTTCGCTCCGCCCGGATTGCCGCAAATACGCGCGGTCCTTGAAGAAAAACATCGCCGCCAGCGTCATCACATACGGCACCATCATCGTGAATTGCGCCGGCAGAGAGAATCCCTGCAGACGGATGCCGAACGCGTCCGTGAGCCCGAAAAGCAGGCTCGCCAGCATGACGCCGAGAGGGTTGTTCTGTCCGAGCATGGACGCGACCAGGGCGATGAAGCCGCGGCCGGCCGTCATGTTTTCGGTGAACAGGGTCACCTGCCCGAGCGACAGCTGCGCGCCCGCAAGTCCGCACAGCATTCCGCTCAGCAGGATGGCGCCGATGCGGATGCGGTTTACCCGGAGGCCGACGCTGGCGGCGGCCGCGGGATGTTCGCCGGCGGCGAGCAGCCTGAAGCCCCACACCGTCCGGAACAGGTAAAACTGCAACGCAAAGGCCAACACGAAGGCGAGATAGACGAGCGGTGAATGGCCGGACAGCACGTCGCCGACAAACGGAATATCTTCCGCCAGCGGAAGGTTCCACCGCGGCAGTCCCTCCATGTTCCGGTCGTAGAACGACCCCTTGACGCCGAAGACGGCAAACAGGCCGTACGCCGTCAGCCCCGCCGCCAGAAAATTGAACGCGAGACCCACGACAATCACGTTCGCGTTCAGATGGACGGTCAGCACCGCAAACAGGAGCGCCATGACGGTGACGCACGCCACGGCGAACAAAACGGCCAGCCAAACGTTGTGGAAGAAATGGTTCCCCACGATCGCCGCAAACGCCGCCGTGAGCATCCACCCTTCCAGGGCGACGTTGAAAACGCCCGTGCGCGCGCATATGGCGCCGCCAAGCGCGGCGAGCAGGATCGGGGCGACCATGCGCAGCGTGGAATTGAACAGCGAAACGTCAAACAGCTGGTCCATCGGCAGCCCTCGCCTTCCTGCGCCTGATCAGCGCAAGCGTGAACCGGGCGGACACGAACAGAATGAGCGTCGCCTGGATGACGCTGGCGATCTCGAGCGGCACGTCGGTGTTGCGCTCCACGCCCAGGCCGCCGGTCTGCAGCGCCGCCAGCAGAATCGCCGCCGCGGCCGTGCCGAGCGGGTGCGAACCCGCGAGCAGCGCCGCCATGATGCCCGACCAGGCGTAGCCGGGAGAGGTCAGCGCGTTGTCGATGTAGCGGTACTGCGTGCCGAGCACCTCGGCGGCGCCGGCCAGACCGGCAAAGCCGCCGCTCGCCAGCATGGCGATGGCGAGCAGCGCGCCGCGCCGCACGCCGCCGTAGACCGCAAACAGCGGGTTGCTGCCGAGCATGCGAAGCTCGTAGCCTTTCACCGTGTGGCGGAGGAACAGAAACAAAAGCAGCGTAAGCACCACGGCGAACACGAACCCGGCGTGAAGGATCATCCCCGGAAACAGTTTCGGCAGCCACACCGCTTTCTCCAGCATCTCCGTCTGCGCCATCCCGCTGCTCCCCGACGTGTCCTTCAAAGGAAACGCGACGACATAGCTGCAAAAAAGACCGGCGATGTAATTGAGCAGAAGCGTGGTAATGAGCAGGTTCAGGCGAAATTTCAGGTCGAGCCAGCCGGCCAGCAGCGACCACGCGGCCCCCGCCGCGACGCCCGCGACGAGCGCCGCGATCGTGCGCCATTCAGGCGGTCCCGGCAGATACAGTCCGGCGATCGCCGCGCACAGCGCGCCGAGCAGCATCTGGCCTTCGGCGCCGAGGTTGAAAAACCCGGCGCGGAACGCGAGCGCTACGCCGAGGCCGACCAGCATGATCGGCGTCGCCCGGGCCAATGTGGTGGTCACGTAATAGAAACTGCCGAAGGCGCCCTTCCACATCTCCACGTACGTCTCGACGACCGATCCCCCGACGGCGAGGATCGCAATAGCTCCGGCGATGAGCCCGAGCAGCACGGCGGCCAGCGGGTGGAGCAGCCCCCGCAGCGTCCCCGCAAGGCGGAGCCGTTCGGGCCGGGACGTCTTGAGACGAAACCGCTTGCGCAACGCCTCCGGCAGAAACCGTTTTCGCCAACCGCGCGGATCAGACCCCGCCGGCCGCATGCCGCGTCCCTCCCGTCATCAGCAGACTGATTGACTCTTCTGTCGCCTCTTCCGCGGCAAGCTCGCCGACAATGCGGCCCTCGTACATGACGAGAATCCGGTCGGACAGCTTCAAAATTTCCGTCAGTTCGGACGAGACCAGCAGAACCGCGCCGCCTTCGTCGCGGCGCCTGACGAGCTCGCGGTGAATGGTCTCCATGGCCCCCACGTCGACGCCGCGCGTCGGCTCCGCCGCGATGACCAGCGGCGTTCCGTGCGCGAGCTCGCGCGCCACGATCAGCTTCTGCAGGTTGCCGCCGGACAGATGGCCGGCTTTGGCCTCCAGTGAACCGGCGCGAATCCCGTATGCGGCCACCCAACCCTCGACCGCCCTGCGAATGCGCCCGCGAAGGAGCACCCCGCCCCGTCCGAAGCGCGCGGTGTGACCCATCGCCGCGTTGTCGGCGACGCTCTCGCCAGCGGCCGCGCCCCACGCGTAACGGTCCTCGGGAATGTGCGCCAGGCCCCGCTCGCGAATCCGGCGCGCGGTCTCGCCGGTGATGTCATGGCCTGCCAGCAAAATCGCGCCCTCGTCGACGGTGCGCAACCCCGCGATCGCCTGCACCAGCTCGGTCTGGCCGTTGCCGGACACGCCCGCCACGCCGACGATTTCGCCCGCGCGGACGGTGAAGGACACGCGGTCGAGCACCGGCCGGGCTTTGCCGCGGCCGCCGCGGATCGTGAGATCCCGCACCTCGAGCACCGCTTCGCCCGGCGATGCCGGCCGCTTGTCCAGCGGAACGAGATCGCGCCCGACCATCAGCCGCGACAGTTCTTCGGCGTTCGTGTCGGCGGCGGCGAACGTCCCCGTCACCTTGCCGTCGCGAAGCACCGTGATGCGGTCGGCGGCGTCCATCACCTCCTGCAGCTTGTGCGTGATCAGGATGACGCTCTTTCCCCGGTCCGCCAAACCCCGGATCACGCCGAGCAGCTCCCGCACCTCCAGCGGCGTCAGCACGGCCGAAGGCTCGTCCAGGATGATGATGTCCGCGCCCCGGTACAGCACCTTGAGAATCTCGACGCGCTGCTGGACGCCGACCGGGCAGTCGGCGACCCTCCGCCAGGGATCGACCGGCATGCCGTATTCGGCGGACAGCCTGCGCACCTCTTCGGCCGCTTTCCGGCGGTCAAACACGACGCCCGAGGCGGGCTCGCGGCCGATGACGATGTTTTCCGCCACGGTGAACGACGGGAACAGCATGAAGTGCTGGTGCACCATGCCGATGCCCGCGCGGATGGCGTCGTCCGGCGAACGGAACGACACCTCGCGCCCGCGGAGGCGGATCGTGCCGGACGTCGGCTGCTCTTCACCGTACAGAATGCGCATCAGCGTCGTCTTGCCCGCGCCGTTCTCGCCGACCAGCGCGTGCACTTCGCCTTCCCGCAGCGTGAAATCGACGCCCGCGTTCGCCGTGACGCCGCCGTAAACCTTGGTGATGCCTTCCATCCGAAGCAGCATGCCGGCCTCCTCCCGATCGGGTTACCCACGATTACGATACAGGAAACAGCCGGCCGCGGGAAAGACAGCCGGCTGCTGGCGCTCTTTCGAAGCGGATCGGCAACGGTTCCTTCACAAACGAACCGCGGCCGCTCTTATTGCTGTTCGAGCGGATTGTTGACGACGATCGTACCCGACACGATGTCGTCGCGGATTTTTTTCAGTTTCTCCAGGTTGGCTTGTCCGATCGCGTCGGAAAGCGGCGAGGGCGACTCGGCGGTCACGAACGTGAGGCCGACACCGTTCTCTTTCAGGCCGTAATCGACGATGCCGAACGTGAAGTTGCCCTGCGCGAAATCCTTCACCGTCTCGTAGACGACCGTGTCGGTCTCTTTCAGCTGGGACAGGATGATATGTTCCGGATCTTCGACCGTGCGGTCGACGTCCTGGCCCGAGGTGTAGAAGCCTTTTTCCTTGGCCGCCTCAAACACGCCGTTGTCGCTCACGGCCGACATGCCGGCGATGAAGTCCGCGCCCTGTTCGAACTGGAGCAGCGCGAGCTCCTTCGCTTTCGCCGGGTCGGTGAAGCTGCCGACGTAGTGGACGAGGAATTTCGCCGAAGGATTCGTGTGCTTCAGGCCTTGTTCGAAACCGTCCGTAAATTTTTTCATGAGCGGGACGTCCATCGCCACCACGGCGCCGACCGTGTTCGTCTTCGTGATCAGCCCCGCGGCCGCGCCCAGCAGGAAAGAGGCTTCATGTTCGCGGAACGCGACGCTGCGGACGTTCGGCAGGTCGACGACGTCGTCGACGATGGCGAACGGCTTGTCCGGGTTCTCGCCCGCCACCTTCGTCAGCGCATCGACGGCGGAGAAGGCGGCCGTAATGATCAGGTCGTATCCGTCGGCGACGGCCGCACGCAGGTTCTGTTCGACAGCCGACGGGTCCGTCGATTCGATCGTCTTCACTTCGACTCCGAAGTCTTCGCCGGCTTTTTTCAGTCCCTCGTCCATCTGGGTGAAAAATGCGTTGACGCCCATCTTCTCCGGCAGCACAAGCGCGACCTTTTTCTTCGGGGCACCTTTGTTGTCGCTTCCCGCGCTGCCGCCGCAGGCCGCGAGAAGCGAAGCCAGCAGAATGACCAGAAGGACCACCAATGACGCTTTTTTCATGGTTCATTTCTCTCCCGTTTTCGCAAATTTTCGAGGGTGTACAATTCACCATTAATCCTAGTGGTGAACTGCGAATTTGTCAATCTCACGCGCGATTCGGTTTCCGGCAGATTTTCCGGGCCGCACGGCGCGTCGGGACAAAGCGGAAGACAAAGGCGATCCTGTAGTATCCTGCGCAAAGGAGGAGGTTGCAAAACCCCGGCAAAGCCCCCCACCGTCCAAACGATGGACGATTGCCCGAACGATCATGGGGGTCAGATCAATGTCACGTTGTTGCGGCGGCTGCGCGCGGGCATTTTCCGTTTCTCCGTCAGGCGGTTCAGCGCCTGGAGGTACGCGCGGGCGCTCGCTTCCAGAATGTCGGTGCTGACCCCGCGGCCCTGCACGCTCAGATCGCCCTGCCGCAGCACGACGTGCACCTCGCCGAGGGCGTCGGCGCCGTCCGTCACCGCCTTGATTGTATAGTTTTCCAGTTCGACCTTCTCGCCCGTAAGTTCATCGATGGCCCGGTAAATGGAGTCGACGGAGCCGTTGCCCGACGCGCGGGTCTCCTTGACCCCTTCGGGCGTCCTGATGCGGACGAGCGCGGAGGGACCGGCTTCGCTGTCGAAAGCCACGGACATCTTTTCCAGCGCGTACACTTCCGGCGCCTCGACGAACTTCTCTTCCACCAGGGCGCGAATGTCGTCGTCCGTAACCGTTTTCTTGCGGTCGGCCAATTCCTTAAACTTGGCGAACGCGGTGTTGATCTGCTCGTCGGTCAGGTTGTCGTAACCCAGGTCGAACAGCTTCTCCCGGAAGGCGTGACGGCCGGAGTGCTTACCGAGCACCAATTTGCTCTCTTTGAGGCCGATGGTTTCCGGGGACATGATTTCGTAGGTCGTCTTTTCCTTCAGCACGCCGTCCTGGTGGATGCCCGACTCGTGGGCGAAGGCGTTGGCGCCGACGATGGCCTTGTTGGGCGGCACGACCATGCCCGTCAGCTTGCTGACCAGGCGGCTCGTCTTGGCGATTTCCTTCAGGTTCAGCGTCGTCTTCGCCCGGAAGAAATCGAACCGCGTCTCCAGCGCCATGGCCACTTCTTCCAGGGCCGTGTTGCCCGCCCGCTCGCCGATGCCGTTGATGGTGCCTTCAATCTGATCGGCGCCGTTCAGGATGGCGGCCAGGGAGTTGGCGACGGCCATCCCGAGGTCGTCGTGGCAGTGGGCGGAAAGCTGGATCTTCTCGATGCCGGGCACGTTTTCCTTCAGCGTTTTGAAAATATTCCCGAATTCCTGCGGTGTCATGTATCCGACGGTATCGGGAATGTTGACGACGGTGGCTCCCGCGCGGATGGCCATGGCCGTCACTTCGCACAGGAAGTCGAGTTCCGTGCGGCCGGCGTCTTCCGGCGAAAACTCCACCTTGCTGAAATACCGCTTGGCGTACCGGATGGCGCGTTCCGCCGTCTCCAGCACCTGTTCCTTGGTCATTTTCAGTTTGTATTGACGGTGAATCGGAGACGTGGCGAGAAAAACGTGGATGCACGGATCTTCCGCGTCCTTCAGCGCCTCGCGCACGGCTTCGATATCGGATTCGACGGAACGGGACAGTCCGACGATCGTGGCGTTCTTCACGGCGCGGGCCACGGCGTTCACCGCCGCCAGATCTCCGGGCGACGCCGCCGGAAAACCGGCCTCGATCCGGTCCACACCGAGCCTTTCCAGCTGCAGGGCGATCTCCACTTTTTCCTGGGTGTTCAGGTTGACCCCCGGAGACTGCTCCCCGTCGCGCAAAGTGGTGTCAAAGATGTAAATTTTCCGCATGGCAGGCGTAACCCGCACCTCCTGAATAAAACCCGTCATATATCCGCCATTATACCACATTCCCGCAACGGGGGAGAGACGCCGGCACAAAAAAACTTCGCCGGATGATCCGGGAATGCGGCGCCCGCGAAAAATCCTTCGCCGGACGTTCAAAGAAGGCAGCACACGCGCAAAACATTTCGCCGGACGGCTCCAGGGAAGGGAGCGTCCGGCGAAAGAAGCTGCAGCGAAGCCGCCGTTCGGCGGCAGGCCGTCATTTCTTCAGCCAGTGCATCAGGCCGCGCAGCTGGGCGCCGACCTGCTCGATGGGATGCTCGGCTTCGCGGCGGCGCATGGCGGTGAGCACCGGGCGCCCGGCCTGGTTTTCCAGGATGAATTCGCGGGCGAACTTGCCCGACTGGATGTCCGCCAGCACGCGCTTCATTTCCTTCTTCGTCTCCTCGGTGATGATGCGCGGGCCGGTGACGTAGTCGCCGTATTCGGCGGTGTTGGAAATGGAGTTGCGCATGGCCGCGAGGCCGCCTTCATAAATCAGGTCCACGATCAGCTTCGTTTCGTGCAGGCATTCGAAATACGCCATTTCCGGCGCGTAGCCCGCTTCCACCAGCGTTTCGAAGCCGGCCTTGATGAGCGCGCTGATGCCGCCGCACAGGACCGCCTGCTCGCCGAACAGGTCGGTTTCCGTTTCTTCGCGGAACGTCGTTTCGATGACGCCGGCGCGGGTGCAGCCGATGCCCTTGGCATACGCGAGGCCGATTTCAAACGCCTTGCCCGTGGCGTTCTGATGGACGGCGATCAGCCCGGGCACGCCGAAGCCTTCCACATAGGTGCGCCGGACCAGATGCCCCGGGGACTTGGGCGCAACGAGCAGCACGTCGGCGTGGGGGGGCGGCACGATCTGCCCGAAGTGGATGTTGAAACCGTGCGAGAACATGAGCGCCGCGCCCTGTTTCAGATTCGGCTCGATTTCGTTCTTGTAGACGGCGGGCTGGGTTTCGTCCGGCATCAGGATTTGCACGACGTCGGCCCGGCGCACCGCGTCCGCCACGGACAGCACTTCGAATCCGTCGTTGCGGGCCGCGTCCGCCGACTTCCCGGGGCGCAGGCCGATGACGACGGACAGACCGCTTTCGCGAAGGTTTTGCGCCTGGGCATGGCCCTGGCTGCCGTAGCCGATGACGGCAATGGTTTTGCCTTGCAGGACGCTGAGGTCGGCGTCTTTGTCGTAGAAGAGTTTGACTGCCATGGAAATCCGTCTCCTCCTTTATTTGTCCCCATCGGGCATATCGCTATATCATCGGTAACGGCGGACGGCCCCGCGTCCCGCCCGGGACGCCCGGCCGTCCGCCGCTCCGGATTAGCGGCATGATTCCATTTGCATTATCCGGCTTCTCCGCCCGCCGGTCAACCCCGCACCATCGCGGTGACGCCGGTCCGGGTCAGCTCCCGGATGCCGTACGGCTTGAGCAGCTCGATCATGGCGTCGATTTTGTCCGAGGTGCCCACCACCTGGATGATCAGCGTGTTCGGGCTCACGTCCACCACCGAGGCGCGGAACGTGTCCACCAGCCCGAAAATTTCCGGGCGGATCGACGGCTCGGCGGTAACCTTGATCAGCCCGAGCTCCCGCGACACCATCGGCTGGGCGCTGACCTCGACGACCTTGATCACGTCGATCAGCTTGTTGAGCTGCTTCTGGATCTGCTCCAGCGTGCGTTTGTCGCCCTCGGTTTCGATGACCATCCGCGAAAGCCCCGGTTCTTCCGAAGCGCCGACGGTGATGCTCGCGATGTTGAACCCGCGGCGCCCGAACAGGCCGGCGACGCGCTGCAGAACCCCCGGTTGATCGTTGACGAGGATGGCGAGGGTGCATTTCCGGTTCATTTTTCATCCCCCAGAATCATTTCGTCGATCGTGCTGCCCTGCGTCACCATCGGATAGACGTTCTCGCCCTTGGGCACGACGAATTCCACCACTGCCGGCCCCGGATGCGCGAGGGCCGCTTCCCACGCGCGGCGGGCTTCCTGCTTGCTGGTCGCGCGGAAGCCTTTCACGCCGTACGCGTCGGCCAGCTTGACGAAGTCCGGGCTGCCCGCCAGGTCGATGTGGCTGTAGCGTTCGTCGTAGATGATTTCCTGCCACTGCCGCACCATGCCGAGCACCTGGTTGTTGATGATGGCCACTTTGACCGGAATGTTGTGGATGGCGCAGACGGCCAGTTCCTGGGCGCACATCTGGATGCCGCCGTCGCCGTTGATGGACACCACCAGCCGGTCCGGATTGCCCATCTGGGCCCCGATGGCGGAAGGCAGGCCGAAGCCCATCGTGCCGAGGCCGCCGGACGAGATCCAGGAGCGGGGCCGCGTGAACTTGTAGAATTGCGCCGCCCACATCTGGTGCTGCCCCACGTCGGAGGTGACGATGGCGTCGCCCTTCGTCGTTTCGTGGATCATGGAGACGACCCACTGGGGTTTCAGCTCGATGTCGGAATCCTTGTAGGTCAGGGGGTGGGTTTCCTTCCACTCCTTGATCTGCTTTCGCCACGCGTCCACCTTCGGGTTGCGCTTCAACTCGGGCAGCAGGGCCTGGAGCACGAGTTTGACGTCGCCGACGATGGGAATGTCGGTGGGCACGTTTTTGCCGATTTCTGCCGGATCGATGTCGGCGTGGGCGACCTTCGCGTGCGGCGCAAAGCCGTCCAGGCGCATCGTGACGCGGTCGTCGAACCGGGCGCCGAAATTGATGATCAGGTCGGCGTTTTGCAACGCCTTGTTGGCCGCATAGGTGCCGTGCATCCCCGGCATGCCCAGGTGCAGCTCGTGTCCGCTCGGGAAGCCGCCCAGGCCCAGCAGCGTCGTCGTGATCGGAATTTCCGTGCGGGTGATGAATTCATACAGCTCTTCGTGGGCGCCCGAATAGATGACCCCGCCGCCGGCCAGCACCACCGGCCGCTCGGCCTTCTCGATGGCGCTCAGCAGCTTGTCGATCTGCAGCTTGTTCGGCACGATGGTCGGGTTGTAGCCCCGCAGGCGGACTTCCCTGACCGGCTTGAACAGCCCTTTTTGCGCCGACACGTCCTTCGGGATGTCGATGAGCACCGGACCCTTGCGCCCCGTGTTGGCGATGTGGAACGCTTCCCGGATGATGCGCGGCAGGTCTTCGGCGTTGCGCACCAGGTAGCTGTGCTTGGTGATCGGCATGGTGATGCCGACGATATCCGCCTCCTGGAAGGCGTCCGTGCCGATGGCCGACTGCGCCACGTTGCCCGTGATGACGACCAGGGGCGAGGAATCCATGTAGGCGGTGGCGATGCCCGTTACCGTGTTCGTCGCCCCGGGGCCCGACGTGGCGATGCAGACGCCGACCTTGCCGGTGGACCGGGCGTATCCGTCGGCGGCGTGAATGGCGCCCTGCTCGTGCCGCGTGAGCAGATGGTGGAAATCCGAAAATCCGTACATGGCGTCGTAAATATAGAGTACCGCGCCGCCCGGATACCCGAAGACGGTGTCGACCCCCTCCAGCACGAGGCTGCGGAGCAGCATCTCCGAACCCGTGATGACTTCGGGCCGGCTCCATTTTTCGATGAGCTCGGCCTTCGATCGTTGCGGTTGCGCTTGCGCGGCTTGTTGCACACTCATGGACAAATCCTCCTTTCAGCTTCCGCTTCCGTGCTTCCCGCGCCGCCGGCGGAAGAGCGCCGGAATGCGCCGGATGCGGTACAAAAAAAGCCTTTCCCCCCGATGCATGGAAACATCGGGGCGAAAGGCTGTCGCTTCCGCGGTACCACCCGGATTCACCGCATCCTCGCGAATGCGGCCTCGGCAGGTGCGGCCATGGGACCGGCGCCGGTCCGGCAAGACGCATCACCTGCGGCGCGTTAACGGGCGCCACGCGTTCCCCCCTACTCTGCCGCGCGCAGGCGCCGGCATTTCGGAAGAACGGCTCCGAGGGGACCCGGCGTACAGGGATTTTGGCGTCGATCCCAGCAACCCGACGCTCTCTGGACAAAAGAGCCCTCCCGCCTCATCCTCATCATCGCGGTTGTCGTTCATGTGATTGGCTACAATTATATGCTTCTCCGCGGCGTTCGTCAATATGTCGGGGACAAGTGTCACGGTTCCGTGACCGCGGCGCAAGGGGCGTTCCCCTTTTTTCGGACATGCAGGCCGAATTCGCAAAACGGATGACCCGGGCAGCATTCCCGGACGGCCCTCACGAATTCTCCCGCTTATTTATACAATAAAGCAACCATCATCATGCATCGCCGGAGGAAAAAAATTGGGCACCATCCGACCTGCGACGCCCCGGGATCATCCTGCCATCTTCAGGCTGGTCCGCAACGAACTGGTCCCCCGCTCTTCCCTGCCGGCTCCGTCCCCCGCCCGGCTGCGCCGGGATCTGGCCGCCCGCCTCGGCCGGGGCGCCACCTTTGTGGCCGACAGCCCGCGGATGCCGGTGGCCGGGTTCGTGCATTTGGAGACGCGCGGAGCCACGCTGTTTGTCGACTTGCTGGCAGTGGACCCGGGCGAGCGGAACCGGGGCTGCGGCGGCGCGCTCATGCGGCTGGCGGAACGCTACGGGCTGGAACGGGGCTGCCGGGAAATCCGCCTGTTCGTGGACGAACGGAACGCGCCGGCCCAGCGGTTTTACCGGCGCCTCGGCTACTGGCCGCTCCGCCGCGTGGCCCCGCTGCGCGTCGTGGAAATGTACAAACCGCTCTTTATGTAAAAACAGGCCTTGGAAAGGCCTGTTTTGCGCCTTTGGGCCCGGCGAGCCGGACCGGGGCTCAGCAGCGCCGAACCCGGCGGTTCGGGTTCACCACCACCAGAACGGATCAAAGCCGTCATAGCCGTAGAAGCCAAACGGGAAGCCGAACGCGAAGGGCGAGGTGCCGATCGCCAGAAGGTCGAACAGCACCAGCGGGACGATGGCGCTGACGCGCGCCTTTTTGCCGGACGCGGCCCGCACGTAAAGCCTATCGCCTTTCACGGCCACCAGCTTTCCGGACACCACCGTGCCGTCCTTGCGCAGCGCGTAGATCCGCTGCCCGATCAGTTTGCGGGCTTCCGAACGGGTGACGCGGGACATGCCCCATCCCTCCTCTCACCGGAAGATCCCTGCACTATATGCGGCGGAAAACGCGCCCGCTTGTACACCCGCCGAAGCCGGCCCCGCAAAAAAACACGGCCGTCCATCCGCCGTGTTGGGCGAATGGACGGCCTTGAGCCCGATCCCGTCAGGCTTCGATTTTGCTTTTCGCGGCGGCGGCCAGGGTGTTGAAGGCGTTGATGTCGTTGACCGCCAGGTCGGCCAGCATTTTGCGGTTGATTTCGATGCCGGCCAGCTTCAGCCCGTGCATCAGCTTGCTGTAGGACAGGCCGTTTTGACGGGCGGCCGCGTTGATGCGCACGATCCAGAGCCGGCGGAAATCCCGCTTTCTCTTCCGGCGGTCCCGGTAGGCGTACATCCACGACCGCATGACCTGTTCCTTCGCCTTTTTGAAAAGGCGGTGTTTGGCTCCCCAGTACCCTTTGGCCAGTTTCAGCATTCTATTGCGACGGCGGCGCGTGACATAACCGCCCTTCACTCTTGCCATGGGAAACTCCCTCCAATCCCGGATTCAATGATTATTTCAGATTCTTCAGCTGCTGCTGCAGGCGACGGACGTCTCCCTTCATCATCAGCGGCTGCGCGGCCAGGGCGCGCTTTCTGCGGCCGGATTTGTGTTCCAGCAGGTGGTTGCGGCCCGCGCGATTGCGCTTGACCTTGCCGGTCCCGGTAATCTTAAAGCGGCCCTTGAGGCTGCTAAGGGTCTTCATTTTGGGCATGGGTTGGTCCTCCAATCAGTCTTTTTTGGGTGCAAGGATCATGATCATGCTGCGGCCTTCCAGTTTGGGCGCACGCTCGACAACGCAAAGGTCGGCCGACTCCGCGGCGACGCGTTCCAGAATCTTCTGCCCGATGTTGGCATGGGTGATTTCGCGGCCGCGAAAACGCACGGAGCATTTTACCTTGTCGCCTTCGCGAAGAAACTTCTGCACGTTGCGCAGCTTCGTCTGGAAGTCGTGTTCCTCGATGCTGGCGCGGAACCAGATTTCCTTCACGTCGACGATTTTTTGGTTTTTCCGGGCTTCCTTTTCCTTCTTCTGCTGTTCGTAACGGTATTTCCCGTAATCCATGATGCGGCACACCGGCGGTTTCGCCTGGGGCGCCACGTTGACCAGGTCCAGATTGGCATCCATGGCCATCTGCAACGCTTCCCGGAACGGCTTGATGCCAATCTGCTCGCCGTTCACGCCGATGAGCCGTACTTCCTTCGCCCGGATCTCCTCGTTGATTTGATGCTCCCTGACTATCTTTTGCCACCTCCGCGTGAGCTTGCCCCGTTCGCGCTTCCCGCATCCCAAACATCCCAAACAAAAATGCGGGCCGAAGACCCGCATTCCGCTGCAACCGCAATGCCGGCTGCCGGCAGGGCGACGCCCGTCCGCCAACCGGAATCCTTCGCGACGCGAACCAGCCGGCCGCGGCCGGACAGGTGAGAAGCGGGCGCTTCTGCTTTGTGCGCGCATTCGCTTGTGTACAATTGCCAACACAATATACTACAGAGCGGCCAAACTGTCAAGAACCCCCGCCCGGCAAGGGTCCGGCCACCGGAATGCCGGCCGCCTTCGGGCATTTCCGCAATAAAACCGCGCACCGCACGGTGCACGGCGGGATTTATCCAAACCACCCGGTCAAACCTGCTTGCCGCGCAGCTCCTCGAGGCGCAGCACGCGGGTATGGCGGGTGTGGCTCCACGTCCGGTTGTTTTGCGTGAAAAAGGCGTAGATCGTGATGGGCCACCAGGTCAGCAAAAACACCGGGAACAACAGCAGCATCGCGTACATTTTCCACGACCGCACCCTTTCCAGTGCCATGGCGACGGGAAACTGGGCGCAGGACAGGAAAATGACCGCGGCCGTCACCCACCAGGGCAGATGGGCGTACAGCGAATCCAGCGCCGGCTCCGGCCGCGCCTGGTCGATCCACAGGATGACGGTGAGCAGCGCCCCGAGCATCACGTGGTAGACGGTGATCGTGTAGATCGCCGTGTCCAGCTTGGCCGCGCTGCGCTCCTTCAGGCCGCTCCAGAGCAGGGAGAAGAAGTACCGCCGGGCGACGGTGAAGTGCCCCTGCATCCAGCGCAGGCGCTGGCGGGCGGAAGCCATGAGCGTGATCGGTTTCTCGTCGTACACCTTGGCTTCGTAATTCAGCACGGGATTGATCCCCCGGCGGATGCAGCGCACCGAAAATTCCAGGTCCTCCACCAGGCTTGTGGCGCCCCATCCCATTTCCTTCAGCAGGGCGGCGTCAAAGCACATGCCGGTGCCGCCAAGGAAGTTGGCCATCCCCAGCTGCTTGCGGGGCAGCTGCCACATCCGGTTGCAGAACCAGTAAGTAATGCCGTAGGCCGCGGTAATCCAGGAATCGCGGGGATTTTTCGTATCCAGGTAGCCCTGGATCACCTTGTGGCCCTCGCACAGGTCGTTGTTCATGTGCTGCAGGAAATCGGGGTCCACCAGGTTGTCGGCGTCAAACATGACCACCGCGTCGTAGCTGCGCGGCATGTTCCACAGCTGCTTCAGCATCCATTCAATGGCGTGGCCTTTGCCGCGCTGGTACGGATTGTGCCGCTCCATCGCGTATACGCCGGGATAGCCGCGCACGATCTCGGCGGTCCGGTCCGTGCAGTTGTCGCAGATGACGAAAATGTCGTACAGTTCCCGCGGATAGTTGAGCTTCAGCAGATTTTCCACCAGCGCGCCGATGACGGCCTCCTCGTTGTGCGCCGCCACCAGGACCGCAAAGGACTTCTGCGGCGGATGATGCCTGATATTCCGTTTGCGGACGAGCCCAAACAGCGAAAGGGAAAACTGGTACAAGCCGATCACGGCCAGATAAGCTTGCGCGATCAGAAACAAAACGTCCCACATATATGGTTTTCCCCCTATCCAAATACCCCTGTTGATCTCTCTGTCTGTCTCTTGTTGTCTATGATGGTCTCTGTTGTCTATGGTCTTTTTTAATCCGACCCCCGTGTCCGGATCGAGCTTGTCTGCAAACCGGGCTGTTTCGTTTCCCGCCTGTTCCCGGCCGACCCCCTCCCCTCTCCAAAATTGCAAATTGCCCACATACATGAAACGATGCAACGCCCGCGGAAGTTTCAGCCGGATTCCACCAAAAGGAATTTTCGCAATATTCCCGCCAGCTTTGCCGGATTCGCCCGCCGTCCCCATCAGTTTGCCCATCCGCCCGGAAACCCAAACCAAACGGACGGCCGTCAATCAACAGGAAAAAACAAGCGGGAGACGCCGGACGTCTCCCGCGGACACGGCGGACTTGCGGCTTCAATCGGCGTGCGGCGGCGGTTCCTTGGCGCCCCCGCGCTTCAGGGCCTCGGCCAGCCGGCGTTCCGTCTCCTCCTGATGCGCCCGCAGCGCCTCCTCGCCCACAACCGCTTCCAGCCGGTAAATCGGCTGGCCCAGACCGACAAACCGCATTTCGTATTCGGTCATGACCAGATCGTCCCGGGTGCCGTCACGGTGCAAATCCAGGGTGATGTTGCGCAGCCGGATGCCCATGTCGGCAAAGCTGTTGAGGGAATACTCGAACAGCAGGGCGGAGTCGGTCTTGAAATGGATCTCCCCCCTGGGGCCCAGCACGCGCTTGTATTTCAGCAGAAAACGGGGATGGGTGAGCCTGCGCTTGACGTGTTTTTTCTTGGGCCACGGATCGCTGAAGTTGAGATAGATGCGCTCCAGCTCCCCCTCGTCAAACATCAGTTCCAGATATTCCGCGTTGCCGCGCACCAGCGCCACATTGTCCGCGGCGCCGGCGTCCGCCTCCCGCAGCGCCCGGATTTTCTCGCTGCTGCGCCGGAGCAGCTCGTCGTAGATGTCCATGCCGATGAAGTTGATGTCCGGATGGCGCCGGCACATTTCGCTGATGAACTTGCCTTTCCCCATGCCGATTTCCAGGTGGATCGGGCGATCGTTGCCGAAAAATTCATGCCACCGCCCCCGCCAGTGATGCGGTTCCAGCACCACCAGATCGGTCTGGCGCTCCAGTTCTTCCCGCGCGGGTTTTCTTCCCCTGAGCCGCATGTCCGCTCCTCCCGCAAATGCCAACGGCCGGCGTCCGCCTTCCGGACCCGGGCCGGATGATGTGATCACGACGAACCTATTTTGCCCAAACCGAAATGGATTGTAAAGCCGCCGGCGCCTGAGGACGGGCGCGCAAATTGCCGGACGCGGACGCATCCGTTACAATACATGTTGACGCCGCGGCCGAACGCGGCGGGAAACGGGGAGATTCCCGATGATCCAGGGACAAGCGAAAATTGACGCGGTCGTCGCGCACTCCCGCACGGCCGGCGCGGCCGCCCGGGACACGCAAGGGCCGGAAACGCCGCGGCTGTGGGGGGACAAGCGGTTCCACACCTGGAACTACGAAATGCGCCGGGTGTTCGGCACCAAGGTGTTCAAGGTGATGCTGGACGCGGGCTTCACCTGCCCGAACCGGGACGGAACGATCGCCACCGGCGGGTGCACGTTCTGCAGCGCCCGCGGGTCCGGCGATTTCGCCGGCGACCGGCGGGACGACCTGGTGACGCAGTTCAACACGGTACGCGACCGGCAGCACAAAAAATGGCCCCAGGCCAAATATATCGGGTATTTCCAGGCGTTCACCAACACGTACGCGCCGCTGCCCGTCCTGAAGAGGTACTACGAAGTGATTCTCGAGCAGCCCGGCGTTGTGGGCCTGTCCATCGCCACGCGGCCCGACTGCCTGCCCGACGACGTGGTGGACTACCTCGCCGAGCTGAACGAGCGGACGTACCTGTGGCTGGAGATGGGGCTGCAGACGGTGCATGAAGAAACGGCGCGGCTGATCAACCGGGCGCACGACACCGCCTGTTTCGTCGACGCGGTGGAACGCCTGCGGAAGCGGAACATCCGCGTGTGCGCCCACATCATCTACGGCCTGCCGGGCGAAACGCACGACATGATGCTGGAGACCGCCCGCCAGGTGGCGCGCATGGACGTGCAGGGCATCAAGATCCATCTCCTGCACCTGATGCGCAAAACCCCGATGGTGCGCCAGTGGAAGGAAGGGCTCGTCCGCTTCCTGGAGATGGACGAGTACGTGGGGCTTGTCGTCGACACGCTGGAGATGCTGCCTCCGGAGATGATCGTGCACCGGCTGACCGGCGACGCGCCCCGGGACCTCCTGATCGGGCCGATGTGGAGCCTGCGCAAATGGGAAGTGCTGAACGCCATCGATGCCGAGCTGGTCCGCCGCAACACGTGGCAGGGCAAATATTGGAGGGGAAGCTGAGCGATGGGGTTCCCCTCCGTGCTGACGATGGCCCATCGCTGGGTGGCGGAACGGCTTCCCGCAGGATCCGCGGCCATCGACGCCACCGCGGGGGGAGGCGTGGATACGCTGTTTCTCGCGCGCCGGACCGGTCCGCGCGGGCGGGTGCTGGCGTTCGACGTGCAGGAAGCCGCCCTGGAGCGGACGCGGCGCCGCCTGGAGGAAGCGCGCGCCGCCGGGGAAAGGCTTGCGGAAGTGACGCTGGTGCACGCCGGCCACGAGCGCATGGAGGCTTTCGTCCCCGGCGACCTGCACGGCCGCATCCGCGCGGTCATGTTCAATCTGGGGTACCTGCCCGGCGGCGATTCTCGGGTCATCACGCGGCCCGAGACGACCCTGCCGGCCCTGGAAGCCGCGCTCCGGCTGCTCATGCCGGGCGGCGTCCTGACGGCGGTGCTGTACCCGGGCCATCCCGGTGGGGATGAAGAAGCGCGCGCGGTGGAACGGTGGATGGCGGAGCTGCCGGATGCCGCGGTCCGGACGGTGCTGTATCGTTTTCCGCAAAAAGAGAAGGCGCCCTATCTATTGGCGCTGGAAAAGCAGCACGGATCCGGGAGTACATAGAGACCTGTTGCCCGCCCCGGCTCCGGCCGGCGGCGGGGTGACGCAAGATTTACGGGGAGGGGATCGGAGTGAACGTGAAACCTTATCCGATGAAATTTGCTCCCGCCTTCAAGGAACGCGTCTGGGGCGGCCGGGCGCTGGAGCGGTTCGGCTGCGAGCTGCCGGACGGCCCCATCGGCGAAGCCTGGGGGATCGCCGACCATCCGAACGGGGTGTCCCGCGTGGCCAACGGCGCCTTCGCCGGCAAAGGCCTGGACGAAGTGCGTGAAACCTGCGGCACGGCGTGGTTCGGCGCGAGGGGCATCGGCCGGGGCGGCCGGTTCCCGCTGCTCGTCAAGCTGCTCGACTGCAACGACGATCTGTCCGTGCAGGTGCATCCGAACGACGACTATGAGCGGCTCCCCCCCGGGGAACAGGGCAAAACGGAAATGTGGTACGTGCTGGACGCCAAGCCCGGCGCCAAAATCATCTGCGGCCTGAAGCCGGGCATCGGCCGCGAAGAGCTGGAGGAGGCGATCCGCGAAGGCCGCATCATGGACACCCTGCAGGAAGTGTCCGTGCGCCCCGGCGACACCTTCTACATCCCCGCCGGCACCGTGCACGCGCTGTGCGCGGGCGTCCTCGTGGCGGAAATCCAGCAAAACTCCGACACGACCTACCGCCTCTACGATTACAACCGGCCCGGGCTTGACGGAAAGCCGCGCGAGCTGCACATCGAGGACTCGCTCAACGTCATCGCCTATTCCGGCAGCGGCGCCACGCACATGTCCACCGACGGCGCCCGGCCCGGCGAGTGGCTGCAGCTGGCGGCGTCGCCCTATTTCGTCACCCACAAAGGCGTGGTGCAGGGCGAGTGGCGCCTCGCCACTTCGCCGGACAGCTTCGACATCCTGGTCGTCTGCGACGGCGAAGGCGCGGTGCGCTGGGCGGACGGCGCCGAACCCGTCAAGTCGGGCGATTGCCTGCTCGTGCCGGCCATCCTGGGCGAGTACGCGCTGGACGGCCATATGACGGTGCTGCGCAGCCGGCTGCCGGACGCGTAACCGACCCGCCGTTCTGCTTTTCCACTGCACGACATGCCATGATTTTGGTCCGAAAACGGCCAAAATCATGGCTTTTTTTGTGCGGAAGATTTCATGCGGTCTGTACGCTCTTCATGCGAGATTTGATTACACAAAATTGGGTTTATTGTTAAATTTCTGGAAGAAAATGTTCCAAAAACATGGACGCCTGCTTGTATCCATTGTTATTTAATTTTTCAAACCCCATAATTGCCATTTTCCGGAAGCCGGCGGAGGGATGACGGAGGTGGGAGAAGCAGGAGGAGCCGGCAAATTCCACGAAAAACCGGGAGGAGGAGAAAACCGATGGTGAACCGGGAAACCCGCAGACCTGCGCAGGTTGCACAGGCTCGCCGGAAACGAATCGCCCTGATCCTGCTGTCCGTCCTGATGGCCCTGTCCTTCGCAGCCCATTTCCGCACCGCGTTCGCCGCCGAGCCGTTCCCGTTCGAGGAAATCACCGTCGACGAGCTGCTCGGGGGATACCGGACGGGCCGATACACCACGGAAGAGGTCGTCAAGGCGCACCTGGACCGCATCGCCAAATACGAACCTTTCTACAACGCCTTCACGATGCTCAATCCCAACGCCTTGGCCGAAGCGCGGGAGAACCCCTGGGCCGGCTGGCGGGCATTCCCATCGTCATCAAGGAATCGGTGGACATGGCGGGATTCCCCCAGACGATGGGATGGGCGCCGCTCAGCAAGGAGGCGGGCGGCATTGAACTGATCCCCGAGCGGGACGCCCCGGTGGTGGCCCGGCTCAAGGAAGCCGGCGCGATCATCCTGGGGCGCACGAACATCCCGGCGTTCAGCTCCTCGGGCACGCGCGCTTCCACCAGCTGGGACGGCGACACCTACAACGCCTTCAGCCGCAAGCACGCGCCCGGCGGCAGCAGCAGCGGCACCGCCATGGCCGTGTCGGGCAACTTCGCGGTGCTCGGCATCGCCGAGGAGACCGGCGGCTCGATCCAGAACCCGGCGGCGGCGCAGGGCATCGTCGGCATCAAGCCCACCTTCGGCCTGGTGCCCAACGTCGGCGTGGTCCCGCTGGGCGGCAGCACCCGCGACGTGATCGGCCCGCACGCCAGAACCGTCCGCGACGCGGCCATCATGCTGGACGTGATCGCCGGCTACACCCCGGAAGACCCCAAGACCGTCGCCGCCATCGGCAACATCCCGAAATCCGGCTACACCTCCAGGCTGAACAACCTGGCCCTGAAAGGAAAGCGCATCGGCCTTTTCGGCCCCGGTTGGCGTGACGTGGAACTGACCCCGGAAACGCAGAAGCTGTATGAGCAGGCGATCCTGGATCTGGAAGCGCAGGGCGCGATCGTCGTGCCCGATCCGTTCGCGGGCAGCGGGTTCGCCGAATATTTCAAGGAAAACGGCTCCGTCGGCATCGAATCGGTCATTTACGACATGGAAGATTACCTGGAACGCCTGGGCGAGAGCGCGGCCATCCGGTCCGTGCATGAGCTGATTGAAAAAACGGGGCAAAAACCGTCGGTGTTCAACCGGTACGGCGACAACCTGCCCGATCCGGACGGCGTGGCGGATCTGAGCCGCTTCGTGGAAGTGCGGACCCGCCTCCTGGAAATCTTCAACGACGTCATGGACAAACACGATCTGGACGCCCTGTTCTTCCCGCAAATGTACAAGGAAACGCCGCTCCTCGACAGCGACGAAAACATCGGCGCCCTGACCGTGTCCGAGATCAACGTCGCCGGCCTGCCCCTCGTGACCGTGCCCGGCGGGTATTACGAAAGCGGAGCGCCCTTCGCCGTGGTCTTCGTCGGCAGGATGTGGAGCGAGGCGGACCTGCTCGGCATGGCGTACGACTACGAGCAGGCGACCCGGCACCGCAAGGCGCCCGTCCTGGTGGGCTTGCCGTAAAGACGGCAACGGCGCCGTCCGGAAGACGCGCTCCGGGCCGCCCATCCTGCGCGGAATACGGCGGCGACAATCAGACACAGAGACGCGAGCACCCTTTCTTTTATCCGCTCTTGTCATGTATGCTTTCGCCTCCATGTGTGCGGCGCCTTCGCCGCGGTGTCCGTTTCACCCGAAGACAACGCCCCCGGCGAACCGCCCGACGGCTACCGGCGAAGCCGGAGCGCCGCGGAGGAAGCCTTCCGGGCGTGACGCCCGGGGCATCGCTTGCGCCGTAAAAAAGGATCGTCCCAACCCTCCCCAGGGACGATCCTTTTTTTATCCCGTGGCCTGTCCCGCCTCCGCCTTTGCCGCGGGCAGGGCGATCAGCTCCGGAGGCTTCGCTTCGCCGCCGTACACCACCACGATATCCGTGCCGCGCGACCGGTCGATCCGGCCCTCCGCCTCCCAGACACCGAGGTCGAACGGCAGCCGCTCCAGGGCCACCCGGCCGGCCGTCTCCCGCTCCGGCAGCCCGAGCGTCTCCGCCGCCCGCAGGAGCAAAGCCCGCCACGACTCCCGGTCCGGCCTGTCTTCCCACCACACCTTGCGCGGCTTGAATTTGTGCTGCAGGAACCAGTCGATTTTCATCAGCCCGTCCAGCACGTCCGCATCCAGCCCCTCCGGCGCGTCCGCCGCCAGGAACGCCCGCAGCCGCAGGTACAGGTCCTCCAGCTGGTGGCCGATGCGCGGCCAGCCCTGGTCCTCCCAGTAGTCCCCGAACCGCTGGAAAAAGTCGAAGGGCGACGGGTACACCTTGTCCACCAGATATTCGATGGTCCGGTCCATCCGGTGGGCGTTCCAGTATTTCTCCAGCACGTCCTCGACGCGCTTCAGCCGCACGAGATCGTCGAACGACAGCACGTCGTTGCCGAGGATTTCATAGGGCGCCCGGTCCATGTACACGTAGCCGTACTTCTCCGCGTCCCGCCGCAGGCCCGTCCCGCGCAGCATCTTGAGAAAGCCCAGCTGCAGCTCCTCCGGGCGCAGGGCGAACACGTCGTTGAACGTCTTGCGGAACGTGGCGTAATCCTCGTGGGGCAGCCCGGCGATAAGATCCAGATGCTGCGCGATTTTGCCGCCTTCGCGGACGGCGGTGACGGTGCGGGCCAATCGCCGGAAATTTTGCCGCCGCATCACCGCTTCGTTCGTCGGGTCGTTGGTCGACTGCACGCCGATCTCGAAACGGAACACGCCGGGCGGCGCGTGTTCGTTCAGAAAATCCAGCACGTCCGGCCACAGGATGTCCGCCGTGATCTCGAACTGGAACACGCAGCCGCGGTGGTTTTCAATCAGGAAGCGGAACATCTCCAGCGCGTAGTCTTTCTTGAGATTGAACGTCCGGTCCACGAACTTGATCGTCCGGGCGCCGTGTTCGATCAAATAAAGCAAATCGTCCTTGACCCGCCCGATGTCGAAATAACGGACCCCCGATTCGATGCTGGACAGGCAAAACTGGCAGCTGAACGGGCAGCCGCGGCTCGTCTCGAAATAGACGATCCGGTTCGGCAGCGACGGCACATCTTCGGGAAACCGGTGCGGCGACGGAATGTCGTTCAGATCCAGCTTCGGCCGGCCGGGATTCAGAATGATTTCCCCGTTCTTCCGCCAGGCGAGCCCGAACACGAAATGGTACTTCCCGGCGCCGGCGATCTCGCGGAGGAGGTCGCGGAACGTCTCCTCCCCTTCGCCCATGACGATGAAATCGACCTCCGGCAGCCGTTCCATCCAGTACGCGGTGTCGCAGGACACCTCCGGCCCGCCGAGTACGATGCGCACATCGGGCAACACCTTGCGCAGGATGCCGATCACTTCGATGGTCTCTTCGATGTTCCAGATATAGCAGGAAAACCCGACCACGTCGGGCCGGCGCCGGAACAGGTCCGTCGCCACCGACAGGGCGGGGTCCTTGATGGTGTATTCCGCGATGTCCACGTCGAACTCGCCCTGGCAGAACGCCTTCAGATACCGCAGCGCGAGCGACATGTGGATGTATTTGGCGTTCAGCGTCGCCACGACGACCTTCATGATCCGATCTCCGCCTGCCGTTTTCGGGCCGTGCCGGCCCGCCGAAGCGGAACCTCCCCCTCCATTGTAGCCTGCCGTCCCGGCAAGTTCCACCCCGGCCGCCGGGCTTCCCGGTTCAGACGTCCAGGCCGCCGTCGGCGATCACTTTCCGGTAGAAGGAATAGCTGTCCTTCGGGTAGCGCGCCAGTGTCTCATAATCCGTGTAGCAGAGCCCGAACCGCTTCCGGTATCCTTCCGCCCATTCGAAGTTGTCCAGCAGCGACCAGGCGAAGTACCCCTTCAGGGGCACGCCCGATTCGATGGCGCGGTGGCATTGGATGAAATGCTTCCGGTAGTACTCGATCCGTTTCGCGTCGTGGACTTTTTTGTCCGGGGTGAGCTCGTCCTCGTAGCAGGCGCCGTTTTCCGTGATGTAGATCGGAATGCCGCCGTACTCCTCCTTCACCCAGCTCAGCACCTTGTACAGCGCTTCGGGGTAGACGTTCCAGTCCATGAACGTCTTCTCGAAGCCGACCTGCACTTCCTCGCAGTGGAACAGGCCTTCGCCTTTTTTGTACCGCCCGTAATTGCCGGTGTAGAAATTGATGCCGATGAAATCGATCGGCTGGGCGATCGTCTCCATGTCCCCCGGCTGTATGGGCACCTCCACCCCCTGCGCGGAGCGGAACCAGTCGACGAGAAATTGCGGGTACGTTCCCTTCAGCACCGGTTCCATGAACCATTCGTTGTTCCAGGCCCGCAGGCGGCGCGCCGCCTCCAGGTCCTCGGGCTTCGTCGTGTACGGCTCGGTCCACGACAGGTTGTGGGTGATGCCGATCTGCCCGCGGATGCCGAGCTCGCGGAACCGCCGCACCGCCAGGCCGTGGGCCACCAGGCCGTGGTGCGCGACGTTGACCGCCAGCTGCAGGTCCGTGTTGCCCGGCGCGTGCACACCCAGATAGTTGGACAAAAACGACACGCACCACAGCTCGTTGAACGTGATCCACATTTTGACCCGGCCGTCGAACGCCTTGAACACCGTTTCCGCATAGCGCACAAAAGCATCGATGGTTTCCCGGTTGTTCCAGCCGCCGCGATCCTGCAACGCCTGCGGCAAATCCCAGTGGTACAGCGTCACGCACGGCTCGATGCCGGCTTCCAGCAACTTGTCGATGACGCGGCGATAATAGTCCAGTCCCTTCGGGTTCACCTCGCCCGTCCCCTGCGGGAAAATGCGCGGCCAGGCGATGGAGAAGCGGTACGCGTTCACGCCCAGCTGTCGGAGCAGCGCGATGTCCTCCTCATACCGGTGGTAGCTGTCGCAGGCGACGTCGCCGTTGTCGTTGTTGTATACCTTCCCGGGCGTATGGGAGAAGGTGTCCCAGATGGACGGGCCGCGGCCGTCTTCCCGCACGGCGCCCTCGATCTGGTACGATGCGGTTGCCGTTCCCCAGACGAAATCCTTCGGAAAATCCAGACGCGCCAAGTTTTCCTACCTCCTTTACATCCACCTTACCATACCGGGCAAAAAATGGATGTCGCCGATTTTGGCCTGTCTTTATCGTTTTTGGCGCGGGATCGGGACGGGAGCGGGACCCCATCCGGATCAGGCGGGACGGCCGGACGGTCGACGTTCTCCGATTTTTGCGCTACAATCGACGGAAGAAAAAAACGCCGGTAACGGCAGGGGCAACAAGAAAAAAGCCGCTCCTAAAAGCGGGAAGAAAGAGGGAAACCGGATGTACCGACTTGTGGCCATGGACCTGGACGATACGCTGCTCACCGACGAGCTTACCGTCACGGAAGCGACCCTGCGCGCCCTGGAGGAGGCGGCGGCACTGGGCGTCCGGCTGACCGTCGCGACCGGGCGGTCCTACCGGTCCGCCAAACGCATCGCGGGCCGGATCGGCCTGAACGTCCCGCTCATCACCTACCAGGGGTCGCTGGTCAAGGACCCGAGGGACGGCACGGTGCTGTACGAACGGTTCGTGCCCCGGGAAACGGCGCGACGGGTGTACGATTTTTGCGCGGCGCGCGGGCTTCATCTGCAGACCTACATCGACGACTGGCTTTACGCATTCGAGGAAAACGACAAACTGAAGGCGTACGCGGCGCTGTCCGACATCCCGTACACCGTCGTGCCCGGGTTCAAGGATCTGCCGGAAGGCAACCATACGAAGCTGATCATTATCGGCGAGCCGGAGGAACTGGACCGGCTGGCGCCCGAACTCCGCGAACTCGCCGGGCCGGAGATGCACGTGACGAAATCGAAGGCGACGTTCCTCGAAGTGCTGCACCGGGAGGGAACCAAAGGGGACGCGCTGCAGTTTCTCGCCGCGTATTACGGCATTCCGATGGAGGAAACGGTGGCGATCGGCGACGCCTGGAACGACTGGGAAATGATCCAGGCCGCCGGACTCGGGGTGGCCATGGCAAACGCCGTCCCCGCGCTGAAGGAAATCGCCGATTACGTCACCCTCAGCAACAACGAAGACGGCGTCAGACACGTGCTGGAAAAATTCATCCTGGGGCGGGAAAGCCGGATTCGGGCGTAAAGCCCGATTCCGGGCGGACCTCCGCCCTTTATTTGTCCTTCCCGGCGCCCGCATTCCGATCCGCGCCGGCCTGCCGGGCCTGTTCCCGTTCCCGCTGGCGCCGCTCCTTCTCGCGCTTCGCCTTGAGCAGGCGGAACATCTCCAGATACTCCAGCAGCCGCGCGGCTTCCTCGTCCGTCAGCTCTTCTTCCACGTCTCCCACGGTGATCCGGTTGGGGGGGATGCCGGCGGTGGGCATGCGGTCGCCCGTGAGCAGCCAGTCGATGGATACCTCGTACATGCTGGCCAGCTCCCGCAGCGTCTGGTGATCCGGCTGGGACTTGTCGTTTTCGTATTTTGAAAGCGTTGTAAAATCAATGCCGAGCATTTCCGCGACCTGGTTCTGCGTGAGTCCCCTTCGGCCGCGGGCCTGCTTCAACCGTTTTCCGAACGTGCTCATCGTCCATCCCCTTTTCCAGCCGCCCCGCGGGACGTGCACAAGCCTGGCAGGCGCCGGAATCCGCGTTAGAGTAAAATTTGCGTGGGGGTAAAGTCTGGAAAAAGCGAACATAGAAAAAAGAGCTTCTCCCTTGGTAAAGTGAATTTGACACAAAACACACACCAAGAGGAGGAAGCTCCTGTGCAGCACTTTACCACAATCATTCCCACAATGAAAGAGCTTGAGCAGTGGATGTTCCGGGAGATGCAGGAAGCGTTCGCCAGCGCGATGAAGACAGCGCTGGAGATGTTGGATCAGATCATCCTTGAGCAAAGGGATCGCCAGCGTTTTCGCGTCAAGGCGGAACGGGAAACCAGCGTCAACA
>Ga0207811_10308_pt1 | contig 28696 bp, 28 predicted proteins | sample CeladaPassaD2F04_FD_187493 | JGI IMG/M metagenome (GOLD analysis project Ga0207811, IMG submission 187493) | Cellulose-adapted microbial communities from the Joint BioEnergy Institute, USA - Passage D2F04 (SPAdes) (version 2) | ecosystem: Engineered > Bioreactor > Continuous culture > Unclassified...
ACCGCCGTACGTCAGCCCGTGCCCGTAAAGCGAAACCGCTCCCGTCAAAATGGAGATGATGGAAAACGAAATCGCAAAGTTGGAAAATCCGCCCATGCTGCGCAACAATTCCTGTGCGTAACCAAACCGGTTCAATTCCCGTTTGTCCTGAAGCAGCTGCTGATCCATATCCTGATTTCGACTCATGGAATGACCTCCATTCAAATGAAATCTTGACGGTAATGCCGGATCAATTTCATGCTGCCGTGAAACTTGAAAATGCGTTCAAATTGGAAGTGCGGCAAAATTTGCGGCAAAAGGCAAAAGTGCGGAAGCGCCTGATAAAGAAAGTGCCGGTTCAGGCGTTAACCCAGGAAGCTTTCATGTTTGTCTTCGTCGAATTTCTGGATGTTTTTCGTCGCGATGACACCGATTCCGATGGCCACAAAACAAGCCAACAGAACCAAAATGATCCCGAGCGCCAAGCTTTTCACCCCCTGTCCGTGCGTCCGGTTTCTGCCGGATTCCGATGATTCGCCGGAGTCATATGATGCTATGGCTGAAATGGATGGCTGAAATGATGTGACGGCGTCAAATGACCAGTTTCACGCCGCTGGCTTTTTGTTCCAGCATGGTTTTCAGCATCGTGCCGATATGGGCGCCGGCTTCGACGGGCGGCGTGCCGCCTTTGTGAATATTCGAAATGACCGTGCGGTCGGATTCGACAATGCCTTTGCGCGGACGATAGCACATGTAGGCGCTCATCGATTCGGAAGAGACGAGGCCGGGTCTCTCCCCGATGAGCAGCACGAGCACTTCCGGCTGCAAAAGTTCGCCGATATGATCCATGACGGCGACGCGGCCGCCTTTGACAAAAAACGGAGTTCCCCACGTCAGCCCGTACGAACGCAGCGAATCGAGCAGCGCGGGATAGACGTCGCGCAAATTCGCCTCCACCGCGTTGGCGCTCAATCCGTCGGACACGACGATCTGCACCTGCGGCTTCATTTTGCATCTTTGCCTGATGAGCGCGACGCCCTCGTCGGTGATGATTCGGCCTTTATCCGGCCTTTTGAGATAGTTCTCCGTGTTTTCGTAGAAGGTTTCCACCGTAAATAGTGAAAATTCGTCGAGCAGCTGTTGGCTCACTTCGCCATACACCGAATCCACGGCCGCCGCGTGGTCGATGCGCAGTTTGAGCATCGCCGAAGTCAGCGGCCTCGTGCCCGCGCGCCATACCCCGATTCGCGCCGGGGTGCTTTCGACCAGTTCCTTAAGCCCTTCGGGCCACTTCGGATTCGGCACCGCGATGCGCCGCGTCCCGGCGGAAGCCGCGCCGCCTTCTTCCCCGGCTTCACGCGAACTTCCAAAGACGCCGGCATGGCCGGCAGTTTGGCCGGAGAGAACGGCGGAACCGTCCCGGCCTGGCATATGGCCGGAGGCGGCAGAATGGACGGAGACGGTAGTCTGGCCCGAGACGGCAGATTGTCCCGAGGCGGCCGCCGGGGAACCGGGTGTTGCCGGGGAAACCGCTGCGGCCGGGGAACCGGCCGATAAACCGGATGAGGATCGGCAAGCCGCCGAGGGTTGAGCCGCGCCGCCTGTCCCGTGCCCCAATTGTTTTTGCAATTCGGACATCACGATGTCGACCAATGTTTCCAGTTCAATCGATGGTTTCACGCTTTTTCACCCCTTCCTTGCGGCAGATTAAAGGAAAATGGAGGCGTCTCCGGCGAGCGGAGTCAATTTCCCGTTTTCCATCAAGCCCATCTTCTCCAGCCAACGTTCAAACTCGGGAGCCGGGCGCTTGCCCAGTGTTTCCCGCAGCGTCGCGATATCGTGATAGCTGGTGGACTGGTAATTCAGCATGCAGTCGTCCGCCATCGGCACGCCGATCAAGTAATTGACGCCGGCGGCCGCGAGCAGCACCGCGAGATTGTCCATGTCGTTTTGATCCGCCTTCATATGGTTCGTGTAACACACATCCACGCCCATCGGCACATATTGCAGTTTGCCCATGAAATGGTCTTCGAGGCCGGCGCGGATCACCTGTTTGCTGTCGTACAAATACTCCGGCCCGATAAAGCCGACGACGGTGTTGACGATAAACGGTTTGTAGCGTTTCGCGAGTCCGTAACATCTCGCTTCCAGCGTCACCTGATCGACGTCGTGATGCGCTTCCGCCGACAGCTCGGAACCTTGGCCCGTTTCGAAATACCACAAATTCGGCCCGGTGGACGTCCCTTCCTTGCGGATCAGCGCGTCCGCTTCATCGAGCAGTTCCACGCTGATGCCAAACGCCTTGTTGCCGAGCTCCGTTCCCGCCAGACTCTGGAACATCAAATCCGCCGGCGCGCCAGCGCGAATGGCGCGCATCTGCGTCGTGACGTGGGCGAGCACGCAATTTTGCGTCGGAATGTTCCACTTGTCCATCACTTCTCTGGTGGCGTGCATAATCTCCTTGACGCTGTCCACGGTGTCGATGACCGGGTTCACCCCGATGACGGCGTCGCCGATGCCGTACGACAGCGCTTCGTACAGGGATGCCTTGATTCCCTGAATGTCGTCGGTCGGATGATTCGGCTGCGCCCTGCCGGCGAGCACGCCCCTTTGTCCGATGGCGATGTTGCAGCGGGTGACCACTTCGATTTTCGCCGCCGCCTGAATCAGGTCGAGATTGGTCATGATTTTGGCCACGGCGGCCACCATTTCGCTCGTCAGTCCGCGGCTGACGCGGCGGATTTCCTCGTTGCCCGTGTTGCTGTCGAGCAAAAACTCGCGCAGTTCGGCGACCGTCCAGTTTTTGATGCGGTCGTAGATTTTTTCGTTCACATCCTCTTCGATGACCCGCGAAACCTCGTCCTCTTCCGGAGGTATCAAAGGATGGTTGCGAATATCGGCCAGCGTGAGATCGGCCAGCACATACTTGGCCGCGATGCGTTCGCGGGAATCGGCGGCGGTGATCCCCGCCAGCTGGTCGCCGGACTTTTCTTCATTCGCCTTGGCCATCACTTCCTTCAAACTGGAAAACTGATAGGTCTTGCCGAGAACCGTCGTTTTCATGTTCATGCCGCTGTCCCCCCTGTCGTTGAAGGATTTACTGAAACACGAGCGTTTTCACGATGACGGGAATCATGGTGCCGGAAATCGGTTCGCCCAAATCGAGATAATCGCCGTGCTCGACTTTCACCTGATCGATGCAAATGATGCGCGGCTGGCCGCCGCACAGTGCGGCGAGCGATTGGCCGAGCGCCTTGGCCATGTCGTTTTCGCAGATCACGACGAGCGCGCCGGCGTGCGGGCAATGCCGCTTGTATGCGCTTGCAATCCGCTCGGACAATCGCTGCAATGCGGAGTATGAGCAGTAGCGGAGTCCGCTGAGGGCGACGGCAAACGGCGCTTCGTTCCCCGCTCCGTTTCCTGCCCCGTTTGCCGCTTCGCCGCCCGGCCCGGAGCCGTAAAGACGGGAGCCGGTTGCGAAAGCCGCGTCCACCGATTGCGCAAGCAAACCGTCATCCGCCACGGAAGCCTCGGTCAGTTCCAGTTTCTGCACGGGCAAATTGCGGATCGGCAAGAGCGACGCATCGATATGTATCGTCGCACCGCTGATTTCGGTGCTCTGCATGCCGGCCCCGATCACAGTGGCGCGCACGGTCTGGCTCGGTTCCGCAAGCCGGAACGGACCGCGTGCGCACTCTTCTTTCAGCGTGCCGGCCAGCAAGGGGCCGATGTCGCCATAGACCGCCGCCTCTTCCAAACCGGCAGGCATCGGCTGTTTCATCAACTCGCCAACCCCTCCCGAAACCATCAGTTCCTCGATGTCCGGGACATGCGCGGGAGGTTCTCCGAGGATGAGCAACTGCGCCGCCGGGTCCGGGCCGCCCCCGCCGAGAACGGAAAGCATGCTCCGGTTCAGGCTCGCCGCGATGTCTTTCAGCCGCTCGAACGAGACGCGGCCGCCGGCTTCCAGCGCAAATCCTTTCGCCTGCAGCCAGGGTGCGATTTGCGCGGATACCGACAAGATTTCTCCCGACCGGGTGAGTCGGATCAGCCGTCCCCCCACGTGAAACGTCACGGTTCCGATCAGTTTGCCGCGATGGAAAAAGGCGGTGTTGGCCGTTCCCCCGCCGATATCGACATTCGCCACGACGCCGCGAATGTGCCGGGATCGCTCTTCCGCTCCGGAACCTTTGCCGGCGAGCAGCGCTTCCAGATCGGCCCCGGCCGTGGCCACGACGAAATCTCCCGACCGTTCCGCCACGAGATTCAGGATTTGTCTGGCGTTCTTTTTCGTGGCGGTTTCCCCCGTGATGATGACGGCTCCGGATTTGATGTCCGAAGGTTGAAAGCCCGCCGCTTCGAATTCTTTCTTGATGATGGCAGACATTTTCTCGGCGTCGATTTCCTCCGCATTTCGGAGCGGAGTGCTGTATATGCCGCTCGCGTAGAGCAGTTCCCTCTCCACAATGCTGAATTTGGGAAGGGAAAACCTGCCGGAACTGCGGGCCAGGCGAAGCCGGCTCACAATCATTTTGGTCGTGCTCGTTCCGAGGTCGATGCCGGCGCTGATAATCCACTGCGGTTCCGTCATCCGCTTTTTCCCGTCCCTTGCAGACTCCCGCTTTCCGCCGACAAGATTTGCCGGGCGACCGTCTCCATCGGAACCCGGGACGACATGCTCTTGCGCCGCAGACATTGGTAGGCTTCCTCTTCGTCCATGGCGTACAGGGCCATCAATCTTCCTTTTGCCCGTTCGATCGTTTTGCGGTTTTCCAACGCTTGTTCCAAATCGCGAATATCCGTTTTCAGCGCTTCCATCCGCTCTTTTTGACTCAATGCGATTTCCACCGCCGGGAACAAATCTTCCTCCGTCACCGGTTTGACCAGATAAGCGGAAACTCCGGCATTGCGCGCCTCGGAGACGAGTTCTTTCTGGCTGTATGCGGTCAACAGCAAAATAGCCGGGGCATATTTCTTGTTGATGATCTGCGCCGCCTTGATCCCGTCCATCACGGGCATCTTGACATCCATGATCAACAAATCCGGCTTGTGTTGGAACGCGAGCGCCACCGCTTCTTCCCCGTTTTTTCCTTCCGCGACCACTTCATATCCGCCATCCTCGAGAATTTCCCGGATGTCCATGCGGATGATCGGATCGTCGTCGACGACAATGATTTTGCATGGATTCATGGACGTGACTCCTTTCCAAGCGGAAATGTGATCCGAATGTCGGTCCCCCGGCCGGCGGCCGTCATCGTCAGCTTGCCTCCGAGATCTTCCTGCACGAGCGTTTCCACGATTTTCATCCCCAAATTCGTTTTGGAGGGAACCTGGACGGAATCGATGCCCACGCCGTCGTCGACTACGTTCAGGTGGACGAAGCCTCCGATTTCTTTCAGCGATACGGCAATGTGACCGTGCGTCCGTTCGGGAAAAGCGTGCAGGACGCAGTTCTGGATCAGTTCATTGGTGACAAGCGCGAGTGTGGTCGCCCGGTCGGGAGCGATATATAAAGGTTCCGCGTTCAACGTGAACCCGATCGACAATCCCGGCTTGACCATGGAGGAAAGGTTGATTTTGACGATGCGCTCGATCACTTCTTTGAAGTCAATGACGTCCAGCCCGTCATAGGCGAGAATTTCGTGGATGACCGCAATGCTGTTGATGCGGTTGATGCTGTCGTGGAACACTTTTTTCGCTTCGTCGGATTGCGTCCGGCGCATCTGCAGCCGCAGAAGGCTGGATACCGTTTGCAGGTTGTTTTTGACGCGGTGGTGAATTTCCTTGATGACGGCGGATTTGATCATGAGCTGCTTTTCCTTTTCTTTCAGGTCGGTCACATCGCGCAGCAGCATCAGGCCGCCGACCGCTTTGTGTTCGCGGATCAGGGACACCAGCTTGACCTCGATGCAGCGGGAGCCGTACTGAATTTCCTCGCACAGCATGCCTCCCGACTGCTGCACCGTTTCCTCGGAAATGATCCCGGGGAACAGGCGGCCGATCGGCGCCCCCTTGACCGGACCCGCGTATCCGATATGGTTCAGCAAATCCATCGCCCGCGCGTTGGTGAAATTGACCCGGTACCGCTTGTCAAACAGCACGATGCCCTCGTGCATCAGCGACGGCACGGTGCCGTCGGCGATCGCCAGATGCAAAAGCGTCTGGCTGAGCTGTTCGGTCGTTTCCATGAGCAGCTCCACATTTTTCTCCTGCTCCACTTTGGCGGAAATGTCCTGCTCCATGATCAGGGCGCCGATCGTTTTGCCCTGCGATCCCCGGATCGGGATCACGTTTTGCTGCATCGCGATCTGCTCTTGGGAGATGCCCCTGGAACCGAGCACCGGCTGGCCGGACAACAGGCAAAACAGCACCGCCGGCTCGTTCATCGCGTATGCCAGCTGTCCGACGACCGACGTTTTGTACAGCGAAGGGGCGGTCGACGGATGCGCCTGCGCCACGACCAGCGCTTTCGTTTTGTCCGGAAGGGGACAGTCGATGAACACATCGGCCTGGGAAATATCCGCAAACATTTGCAAATGCCCGGCCAGTTCCTCGATCGCCCGGATGTCCTCGTCCAGCAAGGTGGTGTTCCGTTTGCAAAGTTCATAAATCGACAGCGTCACCGCGGCCCCCCGCTTTCTCCGGAGCCGTTTCCAGAACGTCCGTCCGCTAATTTTTCCTCTGCAAAAGCTATTCCCAAACAACCGGCCAGATGCCTCCGAAGCCGCTCCATTCCTTCCATCGTCACGGAGGATACCGCGAAGATCTCTCCTTCCGGAAGGGAAGAGCGGAGCATTTGCGCCGCTTTCGGCACATCGGCGTCCGGACGATCGATTTTGGTGATGACGCCGATGGCGGGAACGGGAAACCCTCCGGCAAAGCCGGGCGGGAAATAGTTCCGTTCTCTCGTCGCGTCATGCGCCAGAACGATCAGAGCCGCCTCGAACGAAGTCGCCATCAGCGAACGGTAAAACAACGGATTTTCGCTGTATTCTCCGGGGGTGTCGATCACCCAGTCCGCATACTCCAGGCTCTGCGTTTTGCGCGCCGGCTCCGGGTTCCCGAACAGCGCGCGGACGAGAGAAGATTTGCCTGCGCCGACCGCTCCGATAATCATCGCTCGTTTCATCCCGTCACATCCTCATGTCACGACCTCGTGAGCAAAGCGGGGGTGAACTGCAGCACTTCGCGCAGAAAACGGTTCACTTCGGCGAGCGCCATTTCGACGGCGGCCACGTCTCCGGTGACGACGAGAGAGCCGGTGAACCGGTCGAGATAACCGAGCCGGACATCGGCCGCTTTGGTCGCGATGTCCGCGGCGATAATCGCCGTTTCCGTGGGCGTCAGCGTCAGGATGCCGATCGCTCCCGCTTCCTGGATGCCCAGCTTGGTATAGAGGGAAACGTCGGGATTGGCGATGACGTGGGCCAACGTCACCTGTTTGCCGGGAACGTATTCATGGATCGTCCGCGGTTTTTCCTGCTCCACCGTCGTCTCCCTCCTGACAGTCCATGGGCTGCTGTTCCGGCGGCAGGCCGTCCGCCACGACTTCGTACGAGTCGACGATGCCGACGATGATCGCGTCGATCGGCACATTTTTCTGGCGGAACAGCACTCTCGCCGGATTTCCCCGGGACACGATCACTTTTTCGCCGATGCCCGCCCCGATCCGGTCCGCCGCGATGACCGGCTGCCCGTTTTCCCGCTCTTTCCAGTCGAGCGGCTGAACGATCAGCAGCTTCAGATTTTCCATGCCCTCTTCCTTTTGCGTCGCCCACACGTTCCCCACCACCACGCCGAGAAACATGAACCTCACCCTTCATTCGAGAATCGGATGCGCATACCCTTTTCCTTGAGCAAATCTTTCGCCAGTGGGGAAATGAGGCAGCCGGGCCGCACGATCAGCGTTTTCACCGACCGTTCGGACAATGACCTGACGACGCGCTCGGAAACCAGTTTTCCGGAAAAATGGCACGTTTCCCCCTCGTGAATCTCGTGAACCGCTGCCGATGGCGACGAAAACGGCGCCGCCGGCTTCACACCGCTCGGCCCTGCAGACGCGGCCGCGGACCGGGTTGTCGACGGTGTTGCGGAGAGATGGCGCGGCGCGGGGCTTCCGGCATGGTCTGTTCCTGCGGCCAGTTTTCGCAAGGCCGCGTCCGCGAGCGCGCTTTGCCGGACAAAAGCGATGCCAAGCTCCTTCATTTGCCTGACGTAGCCCGCGAACAGTCGGGAGTACGGCAAGGGGAGAGCGGACGCATGCAAGGTGCGGCGATCGGCACGCCTGATCCCCGGACTCGGGCCGTCTTCGCCGACCAGCACCCATTTGTTCAGCAGCAGCGCGGAATGGACGATCTCCGCCTTGACGGAGCCTTTCATGCCCATGGCGATGCGCGCGGCATTGTCCAGATCGAGTTCGGGAATGACGATGCCGTCGTACTCCTTCGGCAATTCGATGGGGGCGGGAGCGTATTCGTCCGCGCAGATCGCTTTTCCCCTTCCGGCACATTCGATCCGGTGCATGCCGATCCAGGCGGACGTTTCCCCGTCGAGAAACATCCTGTCGCAGCAAACCCCGTGCCGTTCGAGCAGCCGAAATTGATCCTCAAATCCGTCCTGCGCGGCGCTGTCGCAAAAAATATACAGCACCTTCGCCTTCGGAGCGGGCGACTCCGGCTGCCGCGGTTCCCGCGGCCATTGGGCGAGCACGTCCCGCACGATCTGTTCGACCATCTGCCTGATGCTGTTGTCCATCGGCTCATCCCTCCGTTCCGCGGCGCATGACACCGTTGACGCCTACCAGCCTGACTTTGTCCCCCGTATTCAAGCAAGCGGCGTTCGCTTCATCCAAATCGATATGAAAATCGAGCGAAAAGTTCGGGCTGACCCGCACGGCCACATCGGCAAAAATGACCGGCCGCACCCCGTCCGCCTGCAGCATGATCGTGTCGCCGTCGCGCACCTGAAAAGCGGCCGCGTCGTCGGGGGACATGTGCACGTGATTTTTGGCGATGATCACCCCGCTGTCGAGCGCAACAACTCCGCGGGGACCGGTAACCGTAATGCCCGGCGTGCCGTCCAGGCGGCCGGAAAGGCGGACGGGAGGATGCACGCCGAGCGCAAATCCGTCCGTCCGCGAGATTTCCACCTGGGTCCGCCCCCTGGCCGGACCGAGCACTCTGACCCCGCGGATCGAACCTTTCGGCCCTTCCAGGGTGACGGTCTCTTCCGCGGCGAACTGGCCTTTTTGCGACAATTCGCGCATGGGGGTCAGCCGGTATCCCGGCCCGAACAGTCTTTCCACGTCTTCCGGCGACAAGTGAATGTGGCGGTTCGACACGCCGACCGGGATGGCCGGGAGAGCGGGCGGACGATCTTCTTCGCCGGATACGACCACGACGGGGATCCCCCGCGATTTGAGAAAATCTTTTGCCGCCGGAGTCAGCAAGTCCCCGGGGGCAATCCGGAACGGAGCGGCAATGCCTTTGGGCAGCATCGCCCGCAGGTCCGTTTCAGTGATCAGTGCCATTCGCGCGTTCCACTACCCTTCGAGTTTGGGCAAAATGTATTCGATATCCGAATGCGGTCTCGGGATGACGTGCACGGAGATCAGTTCGCCCACTTTCTCCGCCGCCGAGGCGCCGGCGTCGGTGGCCGCCTTGACGGCGCCGACATCGCCTCTGACCATGACGGTGACGAGCCCTCCTCCGACATGCACTTTGCCGATCAGCCGGACGTTCGCCGCCTTGACCATCGCGTCCGCGGCCTCGATCGCCCCGACCAGTCCTTTCGTTTCCACCATGCCCAATGCGCTCATTTCTCCTGCCATTTTGGTTCCTCCTCATTCTTTCAAAATTGTATGGATTCAAGTGCGGGAAGTTAGCGATTGATCATATCACGATGAAATCTTCATTTCCGACAACACCTTCCGGACGATTTCCATCACCGCCTGTCTGTCGATGGCCGGATGCCCGCCGGAAGTTTCGCTGTTTGCGGGCTCCGCGGGCTCCTCGTTCATTTCGCGTATGCCGAAAGCGACCCGCTTGATGTTCAGCAAATGCTGAGGCCCGATGTTGTCCGAGGTGATGTTGTTGCCGAACGAGCCGCAACCGAGCGTCATGGACGGGAAAATGCCGGTCGTGGCGCCGATGCCGCCGAAAGTTGTGCCCGTGTTGACGACGATTCTCGAAGCCGGTTTTTCCAGTCCGAACGCCTCGATCACCTCCGGGTCCTCGCAATGAATGCCGAGCGTATGGCCGAGCCCGCCCAGTTCCAGCAATTCGATGCATTTGGCGCAGCCTTCGCGCCAATCCTGCACGGTATAAAAGGCGAGCACGGGGCTCAGCTTTTCAATCGAAAACGGCGCGTCCTTGCCGACTTTCGTTTCTTCCGCGATGAGCAGCCTTGTGCCATCCGGCACGCGGACTCCGGCCATTTCCGCGATGCAGCGCGCCGATTTGCCCACGACGGCCGGATTCAACCCGGAACCGGCCATCAGGACGGCCTCCACTTTGGCTTTGTCCGTTTCGTTCAGAACATGCGCTCCCTGCTTTTTGAACTCCTCGATCAACTGCCGTTTCACGGCCTGGTCTGCGACCACCGCCTGCTCCGACGCGCAAATCGTCCCGTTGTCAAAACATTTGCTTTCCACGATGTGGCGCACCGCTTCCTTCACATTGGCGGACGCGTGGACATAGACGGGAACGTTGCCCGGACCGACGCCAAACGCCGGTTTGCCCGAACTGTATGCGGCCTTGACCATGCCGGAACCGCCCGTCGCCAGGATGAGATCCGTCAGCTTGTGCGTCATCAATTCGCGGGTGGCGGCCATGGTAGGTTGGGTAAGACAGTGAATGATGCCCGGCGGGGCTCCCGCCCGTTCGGCGGCTTCCGCCATCACCCTGGCCGTTTCCGCGCAGCAGCGGACCGCCGACGGGTGCGGGCTGAACACGATCGCGTTGCGCGCCTTGACGGCGATCAGCGATTTGAAAATGGCCGTCGAAGTCGGGTTCGTCGACGGGAGAATGCCCGCCACGACGCCGACCGGTTGGGCCACTTCCCACACTTTCGCCTGTTCGTCCCTGCGGATGATGCCGACCGTCTTCATGTCCTTGATCGCGCCGTACACTTGCCTCGCGACGAACAAGTTTTTCCGCTTCTTGTCGGCGGGGATGCCGAACCCGGTTTCTTCCGACGCCATCCGGCCCAGCCGTTCCGCTTCTTTTTCCGCTGCCGCGGCCATGGAGCGGACGATGGCGTCGATTTGCGACTGGCTCATTTTTTCCAGCGCCTTCTGCGCTTCCTTTGCCTGCGCAAGGCAGTTCCGCACCTCCTGGATCGATTGGAGGTCCGGATCCAATGTCATCATGTTTGATCACCCTTTCGTGCGGCGGCTTCTCCGATCAAGCGCACCAACTTCTCCTTGCCCGCCATGCTGATTTCGCGCCCGGTGAGCGGGAAGTTCGCGATGCTTCTGGCCAGCTTGCGTAGCGCGGCCACCGGCATGCCGGCAAGCCGTTCCGGGTCAAGGACCGCTTCATCCGGTTCGGCCGGTTCCGGATCGGTCCCGGCTCCGGAAGATGGCGCAGCGGCAAGAGATCCCGGCGGAGTGGCGGCAACCGATGGGTCCGTCGCGGATATCGCTGCCTCAGAAGCGGCAGCCGGAGCGGATTCCTCCGAAGGGGACGCCGCCGCCGACCGCCGCCTCAGAAATTTCGGCACGCCCTCCGGATCGGGCCGCGGGATGACATGCGAGCCCAGCAGCTTGCCGACGCGGCTCGCCTCGGAGGCTCCGGCGTCGACCGCGGCCCGCACGGCGGCGACGTCGCCGACAACATACACGGTCACGATGCCCGCGTCGATTTTCTCGTACGGCCACACCTTGACGTCGGCCGCCTTGGCCGCCGCATCCGCGGCCGCGATCAATGCGGCGACCCCCCAGGTTTCGATCATGCCCAGCGCATCGTATGCTTCCCGCACCGTTCATCCTCCTTCCGGGTCACATTTTGATCGGATCGCGGGCAACGCTCGTCACCGCTTCCTCAAACGCCCGTGCCGCCGCGGCGCAGGCCGACTGGCTGCCCGTAAGCAATCCGCCCGCAAAGTTGGTCTCGGTCGGCGGACCGTAGAACTGGCGCATTTGCACGTCGGCGGCTTTCAACGCGGCGTCGAGACCATAGACCGCTTCGAGTGGAGGCGCGATCAAATACGCAACAGGCTCCCCTTCGTTAATGCCCGCCAGCTTGGACAAATAGGAACCTGTCCGGGACACCACATGCGCATAATAAGCGTGCGTGCCTTCCTCGTTCAGCGCGTAGAAGCACGCTTCGTGCTCCATGAACGAGACGGCCGCCTCAAGGCCGCTCTTCACTTCCGCTGGCGTTTCCCCGCCGATGATGCCGATAAACTCGCCCGACAGCGGGCCTGAAGCATGTCCCGATCCCGCATAAAACGACTTGGCGTACACGACTTCCACCGCCGCTTTCTTCGTCGCCTCGTCGATCGCCGTATAGCCGACATCATCGATGGTGGAAGTCAGCATGCCCAAACTTCGGATGTTCGGCTTCAAGCCGAGAAACTCCGCAAAACCGGCATCGACGTTGGGGATGATCCGGACGGCGAGAGGGATCGCCCTGATCGGCTTCTTGCTCATTTCACCTGTCCTCCTCCATTTCGGTTGTGGATGCGACAAAGCCCCGAAAGCAAAAAGGCGCCTCGGCAAAGAGAAGTCTTCCATTCTCCACCAAGGCACCATTGCCTGATCCAATGTATTCACTTTTTTCACAAGCGCTCTTCGGCATCATGTATTTTCGTCCATTTCGATTTTATACGAAAGTTCGCAACTTCGCAACCGCTTTCATCGAGTCCCCAGAGATCTCGCATCCGATTTCCCGTATTCAATCCCATGTTGATCATCGCCATGATGTGACATCCTCCATGTCATGATTTGACATCAACTTTCTTCATACGTTTCTTCATTTTGGGACCATTTCCTGCTCATTTCCAGCGAAAATGGGAATTTGCTTGTCTGGCTAAAATCCTCCCTTTTGTAACTCCACAATTCAGGTTTGAGCCTTTCATTCAAACGAAACGCGAGATTTCTGTCGGCAGCATTCTTATATGAGTGGACGCGATGATCGTGCGGTGAAAGGGTTATTCTGATGTGGAATGCTGTTGCGGGATCGTGTCACGGTGGGGCGGAAGTTTGCGGCATTGTCCGGTACAACATTGCACAAAGTGCAACAGATCCATCAGTTTGGCCTCATTTGGGAACGTAGAGTTGCACAAAGTGCAATAGTTTCATCCAAAAAGCCCTCTTTTCCGCACAAGAGTTGCACTTTGTACAAATTTTTCGCGCATATTTTCCATATATTGGTATATTCGTCGAAAACAATTGTACAAAATGCAGCTGATCCTTCAATTCTGCCTCATTTGAGGCAAAAGAGTTGCGCAAAGTGCAACTGTTGCCCCCAAACACGGATGTCCGTCAGCGCGTCTGACGATATCCGGATGGAGCACACGTGTTCCAATTGATCCCCTCAACCTTCTATGGTAAAATATAAGAACAACCGTTCGTAATTTTCGACGTAATCCTATTGTTGTGATCTAGTTGGAGACTTGCAACAAAAATTGGAGGGGTAGCGGTGTCGATCGAAGAGCGTTTGGATCGCTTAGAACAGCTTGTCGTTCAATTGATTCACATGGTTGGCGAAAACAATAAAATTGTTAAAGATTTGAGTCAACGTATGGACAGATTGGAACAGCGCATGGACAAATTGGAACAGCGCATGGACAAATTGGAACAGCGCATGGACAAATTGGAACAGCGCATGGACAAGCTGGAACAGCGTTTTGATGAAGAAAGTGCGCTGAGCCAGCGGCGGCACCAGGAAGTGATCAAAGAAGTTCGAAACTTGAATTTCGAAGTCGATTATTTACGTAATCAAACCTCCAAACACGATATGGAAATCCATAAGATCAAACAACTCCAAGCGGCTTCCAACTAATCAAAATACAAGAATGCCCCGCCGGCGGCGGGGCTTCATTGCATTTTCGGTCATCTTCACCTCGTCTCGATCCAAAGTACAAATCATGCTCCCCGACTCCCCAAAAGGGGATAGTTCGGTCTTTCTGTCGGCCTGTTCGGTACGCCTTTACAATATGAGCGGCTTCGGGGATGAGCGAGGTTGGGCTGAGCGATGTCGTGTTGAGCGATATAGGTTGAGAGATAATGAGCGATACGGGTAGCGCGATTCGGGTCAAGATGTCGGGAACGGCCGTGTTGCTGCAAAGATGGATACGTACCAGGGTTCAAAGACGGACGGCTTTAAATGATAAGATGCGGAAACTGGACGGTAGGCTGGTGCGAACAGGTGGTCAGGGAAAGACGAGCAGCGGGCTGAATTCCTCATTGTGCCGCAGGTGAAGGATAACGGTTTCGGCGTCGAAATGGCGGTCCAACCACGGTTCGATTTCCTTTTCGGATCGGACGATGTGGAAGGAAAAAGGCAGGCGGACGGCCAAACGCCGGACGATGGCGGCGGTGTCGTCGGTCGAGCCGCAGTCGAATACGGTCAAGCGAATGGCTTTCCCCTTCAGCCAACATAGTAAAATGAGCGAACGAAGCACCCATTCCACCCGATGCTGCTGGTTGTGGGTGATCAGCACGAGGTGGCGCGGGCGGGACTTCGCATCTTTTCGGTTCAAAAGGTAGGCGGCGTGAACGGCCAACGCGCAGCTGCAGTAAGTTCCGACAATCAGGAGCAGCGATTCGAGCATAGCGGCTTCCCTCCCTTTACAGACACTATATGCGGGGAAGGAAAGGAAAGTGCCGCGCGGCGTGGCGCGCGGCAACCGACCGATTCGCCCTGGATACCGAATTTGGCGAAATCCCGATTTGCGGCATAGTAAACGAAGACGCCGATTGTCCGATACCGCCGGATGTCCGAATCCGCGTAATTTAGGTCAACAGGATGGCGGCAGACGCAATTGCTATTGAAAACGCTTGTATGTCGGAATCGCGAGTATTCTGCATACTGTAACGGCCCGTTGAAATACACCTTATTGTTTCAGCTTGCGTGCCGAAGCTGGCGCACCCGTGATCTGCCGTATGGACCGATATCGCCGCCCGCCGCAGCGCGGTTGTTTGGCGGTGTCAAATGTCCACCCAACCGTTTTTGATCGCCTGCAGCACGGCCTGGGTGCGATCGTCCACCGACATTTTTTGCAAAATGCTGCTGACGTGGTTTTTCACCGTTTTCTCGCTGATAACCAGATGTTCGCTGATCGCCCGATTGCTTTTGCCTTCCGACATCAGCCGCAGCACTTCCGCCTCCCGGCGGGTGAGCGGGCTGTTCTCGGCGATGAACCGGACCCCGCCTTCCTTCGTCGCCGTTTCCGAAGCCGCCGCCACGCCCGATTCGTTGATATACGACATGCGGCGCAGCTGCTGGATCAGTTTGCCGGTCACCTTCGGATGGATGTAAGAATATCCTTGCGCGACGGACCGGATCGCGTTCACGAGATCGTTCGCTTCCATATCTTTCAGCAAATAGCCGGAAGCCCCTTGTTTCAGCGTTTCAAACACGTAGCTTTCGTCATCGTGGATCGACAAAATGACCACTTTGACTTTCGGAAACATTTCATGCAGGCGCCTCGTGGCGACCACGCCGTTTTCCACCGGCATGTTGATGTCCATCAGGACGACGTCGACTTCCATCCGGTTGCACATTTCCAGCACCTGAATGCCGTCGCCCGCCTCGCCTACGACTTCAAAATCCTCCTCCATGTTCAAAATCCGCTTGAGACCTTCCCGAAACAGGGCGTGGTCATCCGCCAACAAAATTTTGACCTGCTTTAATGGTGTATTCATGATCTCCCTCCATTCTTGGGATTGTTTTTGATCGGCACGCGCATTTCGACTCTCGTACCTTTTCCTGGAGCGGAATCCAGGTGAAACTCCCCCTCCAGCAGTTCGGTTCGTTCCTTCATGCCAATCAGCCCGAAATGTTCTCCCATCGACGTGCCCTTCTGCAGCTTGTCCGGGCGGAAGCCGACACCGTTATCCTCCACCACAACGGTCAACCAGTCCGTCATAAAAACGATCTCCAGCGTCACGAACGATGCCTCGGCGTGTTTGTGAATATTGCTGAACGCTTCCTGCACAAACCGGTACACGCCGACTTCCATCGCCGACGGAAGACGCACTTCCTGGCCGACAAGTTTGAATCGGGTAGTAATTCGATAATTTTCTTCAAAATCCTGCGTAAATTTACGCAAAGCGGGAATCAGACCGAGGTCGTCGATCGTCATCGGGCGCAGTTTGAAAATCATTTTGCGCACTTCCTCCAGGCTTTGCCGCACCTGGCTCTTCATTTCCGCAATTTCGCTGCGGATCAAATGTTCCGGCTGGGCGCCCACCATGCGCTCGGCGATTTCCGCCCGCAGCGCGACGTTGGCGAGCGCCTGTGCCGGTCCGTCGTGAATTTCTCTGGCGATGCGTTTCCGCTCTTCCTCTTGCGCCAAAATGATTTTCAGCCCGATGAGCTGGCGGTTGCGGGCGGTTTCGAGAATGCGCGTCACCTGGCTGAGATCTCCCGTAAAGTATTCCAGCACGACATTCATCTGGGCGGCCACCGTCTCCGCCCGTTCGATCGTCCGCTCCAGATTGCGGATGCGTTTCTGCAGGTCGTGGCGGTGGCGTTTCAGATGCGTTTCTTTTTCCCGATACACCAGGATTTCCGCCTGCAGCCGGTTGGCGTGCTCGTAAGCTTCCTTGATGTCTTTTTCCGTGTAGGATTTGAAATCGCGGCTCACTTCCGCCAACCTGACGCGCGACTGGCGAAACTCGACTTGCAGATGGTCGACCGTATCGATCGTCCGCTGCAGTTCTTCCGTGATCTGCCCCAGCTCAACGTTGAGCATGTGCAGTTCCTGGTGAGCGCCTTCGGTGATTTCGAACACTTTTTGCCGGCTCTCGTCCATGACCTTCATCGCGTTACGGAGAATGTCTTCAATCGACTTCGCCCAGTTCGTCATGCGCCGCTTCCCTCTTTCCGCAATCCGCGGGATATCCGTCGCGCCCCGCGTGTTTCCGCCTATTCCGCCTTATCGCCTTATTGTAGCGTCACGGTTCTCTCCTTGCCTTCCCATACCACTTCCCAGCCGAAGGTCTCGGAAATGATGCGCAGCGGCACCAGAGTCCTCCGGTTTTCGATAAACGGAGCCGCCGGCAACACCACGCGCCGGCCGTCAATCGCGGCCTCGTTGCGGTCCACCCACAACTCGATGATGTGGGCTCCTTTTCGCACGGTCACCTGGCGTTCCTTCTCGTTCCATTGTACATGACCCTGCATCGCTTCCACAACAAACCGCACCGGAACAAAGGTGGTTTGCTTCCGGATCAGGGGAGCCTGGTCGATGTGGTACACGTCCCCGTTCACCGTCATCTCCGTCTTGTCAATCGTCAGGAAAATGTGCGGCAGTTCCGGATCCGTCATCCGGCCTTCAAAGACAAAGGAGATGTCGTCGAAACCGACACCGCCGGCGCGCTGCCGTTCCTCGCCGCTGTTCGCCGGCCGCGCGACGTACAAGCGCTTGAGTTTGACCGGATATTGCAGCTTGTAGGACGTCAAATCGACGGTGAGATCGCGGAACCCGTACCAGTCCACATCGCGCGCAATGTCGACGAGATGGGAAGCTCCCGCGGCGTCGACCAATTCGGCGCGCACCCAGTTGCCGCTTCTGTCGCCGAACACCCGGATTTTCATCGCCGTCGGCTTTCCGGGGATGTCCAACCCCTGGTCCGCGTTGAACGATGCGTAAGCGGCATGCGTCTGACCGGCCGCCCCTTCGGCAAAACGATACCCGACATACAACGCGCGGTTGTCGTCCGGCGTGCCGGGCAGGCCGTTGACGACTTCCGCAAACCCCTCGACGCCCGCGGGATAGCCGATAAACTGCACTTCGGGAGCCTGCCGTTCAAAATCGGTCCACAACGTCTCCCATCCGATGGGGACGGTGATCATCGTGCTGAATCCGTCGTATCGCGCGATGATCTGAACCGCGTCTTCCGCTTCGATATGATGGACGGTCAGCGTATCCCCATCCATCGTCCCGGTGAATCCGATAAACTCCCATTCAATAGATTCGTTGGGGACTTTTTTCTTAAGTCCGTCGACCAGGGTGGCCGATACGGAAATTTTGTAGGATTCTCCCTCGGTGATCACGATATCCCCGGTTTCCATGGTCAAAGAAGCGAGATCGTCCCTGCCCGCCACTTTCACTTCGAACCGCTGCGTGAAATCTTTGTACCGTCCGACAATGGCCGTCCGTCCCGGACGCGACGGGACAAACACTCCGCCGTCCACCTTGCCGATGGCCTTTTCCAGCGACCATTGAATCAGGCTTTCCGCGCCGGACAGCGGATTGTAGAAGGTGTCGTACCCTCTGGCGGTATAGGCGGCTTTCTCGTTCATGAACACCAGGGCCGGTCCGCTGAGCGCAAATCCGAGCAGTTCGCCCTGCGGCGCGGTCGTATAGACGCCGATGCCGTTGACCACTTTGCGCTGGCTGCCCTCCTGCGGCTGATTGACCAGGACCGGTACCGTTTCGCCGAGCGGCCGCACCGCCATCGTCGTCGATCCGCCGCCGTCGAGGTTCAGCCCCTTCCAGACGCCCGCCATCACCATCAAGTCCTGGAACTCTTTCAGGGTGAGCCCTTTGCTGTCGCCCGCGTAATCCGCCGTGATCAGGTACACGAAGCGCGAATCCTGCGAAAAACCGATCCCCGTGCGCGCGCGGGCGGCGGCTCCGCTGACGTCGTTGATATTGGCGGTGAACGCCGTCGGCTTGCCTTCATTGACCAAAAGCGTATGCCCGCCGATCAGCATCTGCAAATCCTGACCGCGCACCGGGCTGCCGCCGTCAAGCGGTTTCAAGTCGTAGTGAAACACGAGCGGATCTCCCACGTGAAAATGCGATTTCAAAAACTCGGCCGCTTTTCCGTTGGCGCGAAGAATGATGCTGTTTTCCGGCACCGCTTCGATGTCCAGCTTTTTGCCGAACTCCATGCGGGTGACGATCCCGTTTTCCACCAGGATTTCGTTCGGTGTCGTGTTGCCGTCGTTGCCGCGGTCCAGCGCGCCCCAATCGGACGTGTACAAGAACACGTTGTCTTTGTGGCTGTGCACCCCGTTTCGCCATGTGGGCGACCGGTTGATGCCCGCGAGCGGATACGCGGCGCCGTCCGGAGCGATGATCTGCCCGTCGAATGTGAAAAAGTCGATCACCGGCCGGCGGTCGCCGGTCAGCCCGAACATGTACCATCCTTCGGGACTGTACGGGGACGCGAGCATCTGCCCGCCGTCGATGACCGGCCCGATCGGCGGCAGCGTGAGCTGCATGTGAAACAAATCCCCGTTCACGCCCGCCACCGCGCCGTGTTCCCGGGTCATGGCGGTTACCGTCTGCCGGGAAGCCAGTCCGCCTCCCGCCGTGCCGGTCATGACGTCCAGCTGCACGTAGGGATTGCGCAAATCGACGGCGATGATCCGAACGGTCGTGGAAACCCGCACTTGCCCCCGTTGCGTAACATATTCGTAGGTTCGCATCGTGGCGCCGGAAGTGACCGGCTGCTCGCCGATCAGCCGCAGCTCCGACTGCTGCGCAGCCGTCACCGCCTGTTCCGGAGGCTGCGCGGCCAAGACCGTCACCGTCTCCGACGCGAGCGCCTTTTCCGCCAACATGACGGAACCCGTCACCGGAATTTGCAGCGCCATCGCGGCGGAAAGAACCAAGCTCGCGGCCCGTTTGCAGCCGTTGCTCCTCTCCCGTTGTGGCAATTTCACCCTGCTGCACCTCTCCCTATCCTATCTATCTATTTCTCTACTGAGTATAGACTCCGATGACAGGAAAAAGGTTTCGTGAAAATACGCAAAAATCGACTTCTTTCGTAACGGAAATAACTATCGCCAAAAAAGAAGAAGACGGACGCTTCGCCGTCTCGTTAGGTCCGGCAAACATCCGTCCATTCCGTATGGAACGTGAAACAAAAAAGCGCTGTTTTCGCGTGTCTGCGAAAAACAGCGCTCGGTAAACCTTTTTTCGGGAAAGTTTACAGCCCCGCGTCCGCCTTCAGGCTTTCCGCCTTGTCGGTGCGCTCCCAAGGCAGGTCGAGGTCGGAGCGCCCAAAGTGGCCGTAAGCCGCGGTTTGTTTGTAAATCGGACGGCGCAGATCCAGCATCCGGATGATGCCGGCAGGGCGCAGGTCGAAATGCCGGCGGACGAGTTCGACGAGCTTTTCTTCCGCGACTTTCCCCGTGCCGAACGTATCAATGCTAATGGATACCGGCTGCGCGACGCCGATCGCATAGGCGATCTGCACTTCGCATTTGTCGGCCAAACCGGCGGCAACGATGTTTTTGGCGACGTACCGGGCGGCGTAGGCGCCGGAGCGGTCCACTTTGGTCGGGTCCTTGCCGGAAAACGCGCCGCCGCCGTGGCGGGCGTATCCGCCGTACGTGTCGACGATGATCTTGCGCCCGGTCAGCCCGGCATCCCCTTGCGGCCCACCGACGACAAAGCTGCCGGACGGATTGATGAAATATTTGGTCGACGCGTCCAGCAAATGCGGCGGGACGACCCGTCCGATCACCTGCTCGATCATATCGCGCCGGATTTCTTCCTGGGAAACGTGTTCGTGATGCTGTGTCGAGATGACGATCGTATCCACCCGTACCGGCCGGCCGTCTTCATCGTACTCGACGGTGACTTGGGTTTTGCCGTCGGGGCGGAGATACTCGATTTCACCGCTTTTGCGGGCTTCCGCAAGACGGCGGGCAAGCCGATGGGCCAGGGAAATCGGCAGCGGCATCAATTCGGGCGTTTCATTGACCGCAAACCCAAACATCAGCCCTTGGTCGCCCGCGCCGATCGCTTCGATTTCGCTGTCGCTCATCCGCCCTTCCCGCGCTTCCAGCGCGCGGGTTACCGCCTGCCCGATTTCGGGAGACTGTTCGTCAATGGAGGTTAACACCGCGCACGTTTGGTAGTCGAAACCGTATTTCGCCCGCGTGTATCCGATCTCTTTGACGGTGTTGCGCACAATGGAAGGAATATCCACATAAGAGGACTCGCTCGTAATTTCTCCCGCGACCAACACCAGTCCCGTGGTGACCGCCACTTCGCACGCCACCCGCGCGTTCGGATCGTTGGCCAGAAACGCGTCCAGCACCGCGTCAGAGATTTGGTCGCATATTTTGTCCGGATGCCCCTCGGTGACGGATTCCGACGTAAACAATCGTCTGCTGCGGGAAACAGCCATGGCAGGTCAACCTCCTGAATCACGTATATTATGTATGAACCGCGTCCATTCTAAACAAAAAATGAACCTTTTCCGTGTGGAAAAGGTTGCTGTCAATCCCTCAAAAATAAATTTTACTGCAATTGTCGATCCATGTCAATGTGCACAAGCCTTCGTGGTTGACGGGCCTTCGTGTTCAAAGTTCCATCATTATTACTGGCCTTAGTTATTGGCCCGTATTTGTGGTCGCCGATGACAGCGTCTGCTCGGCCAACTGCACGAGGCGGCGCGTAATGGTGCCGCCCACGGCGCCCGCATCCCTGGCGGCAATGTGCCCCCAGTAATCTTCACGAATTTGGCCGCCGCTGCCGATGGCACCGAGTTCAGTCGCAAATTCCGTATCCGCATAGGCGGACAGACCCGAACCGACCGGAAGCCCGAGTTCGGCGGCGATTTCGTATTTCATTTGATCCAGCGCGCGCTCGCATCCGGGCACCAGTTTGGCATTGCTGCCGTTGGACTGTCCCCTGGCCATTGTGCTCACCTCCCGGCATCTAGGTATCCCTATTTTCCCGCGAGCACGGCCAGGTCAGCCGCATCACTTTTTGTCACTCCGGCAAAAAATTGTACGGCTCCGGCGTCGTCTGCCATGGCATCCTTTCCGGTTCCATGCCAAACCCGTCATCCGAAGCACGTTGTCCGAAGTCCGTTGCCCAAAGCCCGTCGTCCTGAAGTCCGTCGTCCGAAGATGGAAGCATTTACGCTAATCCGGCAAGTGCTTCAAACCCCTGCCGCCCTCCGTAACGACGCCGCAAACAAGTATCCTTCCAAAACGCCGCTTCGATCCGTTCCGTGCCCCATCAATTGCCGGAAGCGATCGTTTTGCCGTCCGCGCCGACGTGCAGATAGCTGCCGCGCACCATGACGAACACCGTCGTCTTCTGGTCTTGGTGCGGCTTGACGCCCCTGCCGTCATCTCTCGGAAACAAGAGCAGATGATTGTTCGGAATAACCGCTCCCGCTTTCAAATCCGCTCCATCCGTCAAGTCCGGAATGCCGTTCGAATTGGAACTGACCGATACCGCCTTGCCGTTGCGGACGATCATTTCCGTCCCTTCCCCCGCATACAGCGTTTCCCCGGGGTTCAGTTCGATCACGATCAAACTTCTCGATCCGCTTCCGGCGCCGCCGTTCCCTTGCTGTTTTCCCAATTCGGTTCGCACGATCTCGGCGACTTTCTCGTCCACGTAACTCTTGGAGACGAGCGGGTCGTTCACCGAACCCGGTTGATTCCCGTTCGTCATGCTGTCCGCCCGCAAAGACGTCGTCATGGACCCGAGCGCCACGCCGATCCCCAGCATCAGGACGGAAAGCATCAGCTTGCCAGGCAATTTCAAAGCGTATCCCTCCACCGCTGCCAGTCAATCTCTCCGATGTTCGAATCTGGCAATCTATGAACCTTATACGCCGAACCGCCTCGAATAGTTGCGAAAAATATCGAACTCGGCAGAATGGCGGAAGACGATTGATGGTCACCCATTGAGATTTTTCAGACGTAATAAAAACGGCACCACTTCCCAATCGAATGGGTTCCCTCTGCCGGGACAATGCGGAAATATTGAGATTCGTCTCAAGTTTTTTTCTAACTCTTGCTCTCAGCGTAGGTTTTGCCTTGGTCCACACTTCACGGCAATGCCGATCAAGGTGTTGAAATCTTCTTCAGATAATTTTTCCATGAACAATTTTTTGGCTTGTTCCGATTCCCCGAGCACGATAATGATCGCGGCAGACCACAGCAGCGTTTTTTTCAACAAAATAACCTCCCCATATGATGAAACATCGGGGAGGTTCGTATTCGTACCGGGCTTCCAAGGAAATTCGTGACAGCGGATTATTTTTTGGCCGACAGCCAATCGGCCAGCGCCGCCACTTCTTCTTCACTCAGCCGGTTTTGGAACGCGGGCATACCGCTGCTTCGTCCGTTGTTGATCGTCTGGGCGATCTCGTCCCTGCTTAGTCTGGCTCCGACCTGGGTGAGATTCGTCTTGCCTCCCATCACGCCCTTCAGATCAGTACCATGGCAGGAAACGCAGTTTTGTTTGTAAATCGCTTCCGCATCGACCGTCTGCACATCACCGCCAGTACCGCCCGCGTTGGTGCCTCCGGCATTGTCCGCAGCATTGTTTCCCCCGTCCCCTCCACTGCCGGTGTCCCCTGTCGCTCCATCGCTGTTGCCACCGCATGCCGCCATCATCATCACGATCAAGAGCACAGCCGCTCCAAATGACCATTTCCTGCGCATTCACTTCATCCTCCTTCAAGGTGGACGGAACAGAACGGGGCCCATGGCTCTCGGCCCGGACTCCTATGCTTCGACGTTCCGCCGCTCTAGTCCGTAGTCTGTCGCTTTACTTAGCGGCCAGACGATGCCGATGTCCGCAACGAAACCGGGCCCGCGGTTCGATAAGTCCGTCTACGTTAGCATACCCCATTAACCCTGGTTTGATTCGGAGAATGCTGCCCTACGTCATCGCCAGCATTCATGGCAGTGAGTCCAACAAGATATTGGACTTATAAACAGACAAGCGGACGTCCGCTCAAACGACACGACCGTCCGCTCGCTGAAATTTTGCCTATATCGCCGCCCACCCCAGGAATCAAAGGCACGCTGACCAATATAGCAGACTAATATAAGTAGATAAGATATACCACACAGCCAATAATCGCCGCCCACAGCAACACACCTAGCACAATCCCCAACAAAATGCCTTTACTGACACCTAATAAGTCTTCCCGATTGAAGGAGTCTCGGTCACCCATCGCCATCCCTCCCGATCACTAACAGTATATTCAGAGTGTCGGAAAGTTGCCGAGGGAATATACGCATGAAATCGATACGCTCGTATTTCGTTCTCTAATAATTGCAGGCAGCAAGCATTCCCGTGCTACGGTCCCGTCTTATAAACCCGTACATCCGATTTATGCGTGTCAAACGAGAAGGAATACAAGTAATCTCCATTCTCATTGAATACGGCGATGTTGATTCCCCGTTCATTTCTGGAGAACTCCTGTCCATCAACGACGATAGAAGATCGGTTACCATACGGTAATCCTGCAGATGTAATCGTAAAGGATTTGTTTTTCAAGACTTCGCCGACTTTTGGCGAAGTTTCCGGTGTTATAGTAATCTCTCCATCGTTTCGCACGATTTCCTCAATCAATTGCCCTTTTGAAATCACTGCAACATACGATCCTCTATACATCAACTCACCGATCTTGGAGCCCTTGGATTGTATTTTTTCCACAAAAGCGGAAGGCAAGCGTTTTGTTGCTTCATCCCTTACGGACAGGATCAACGTATGGTTTTCATTGGATGCAATAAACTGTTCCAATGTAACAAAATCAAATTTCGATACAAGCAGCTTGTTCTGATCCGCATCGTAAATCCCCTGATCCATGGCGGGATTGAATTGCTTGACGATTTGAAAAGCCGGTTCCAGATGGTTCAAATTCAAATATGCCCTTGCCGCCATGAGTTTCGCATCTCTTGACAAAGAGATGTCCCGACGGTCTGGCACGGGTTTGCTTAGAACTTCGCTGTACCATTCCTGGTACGTCTCAAAAAGTTCCACCGCCTGTTCCAGCTTCCGATTTCCTTCTTCCACTTGATTTTGGGCTAGTAAACTGAGCCCCACTCGAGTTTTCATATCAATGGCGTATAGGTAGTATTCGACATTATATCTCTCAAATTTAATAGCCTTGTCGATGTATTGGAAACATTTATCCCACTCATTTAATTGGGCATACATGCTTCCAATTTGAAACAGCATTCTCGCATTATGGGGCTCTAATTTTTCCATGCGAAGCACCTGCTGCTCGAAACGCTCCCTTGAATCGGATTGGCCGGTGGCCAAATGATGCTGCAGATACGCGTTTGCCAAAGCGATACGAAAATTCACGTTGTAGGAATTGTTCGACACAGCCTTTTTAAACAAGGCAATCGCCTGATCCACTTGGATTTGTCCTTGTACCTGCGCAGCCGCCCGCTCCGCAGCCATAAACCGGTAGGATGTTACCATGCCGATAACGGCCAGTACGGAAATGATCGAACGAACTGTGACCAAAGCAATGGAAGGAGACATTTTCACCGGTGTGGTCTTTTTCTGTTTCCTTTTTTTCTCAGGAATGATTGCAGGAACCTCCGAGTGCATGGCGAACAGCCAGACGATCATAAACCAAACGAATCCATAAGAAAAATCAAAGTCAATGGCGGCATGTAAAAACAGCACGGCCAATGCAGCGAATGCGGCGGCTCCGCCCTGAGCTGCTGGTGTATTTTCGTCCCCTTTGCGGAGCAGCAAGACAAACAGGAGTGAAAATACACCAAAAAATACCAGCATGCCCATCCAACCGATACTCAGCAGCACTTCCAAATATCCGTTATGAATTTCGTTGCTGTAGTAGGGCAGTTTCTGATATAAATTGTACAATATTTTCCATCCGTCGCCGCCCGCCCCAAAAGGGTGATCCACGCTGATCCGTAAAGCGTCCTGATACATGCCTATACGTGCCACAACACTGCTTGTTTCCAGGTTGATTGTCCCGATGCGGTTTTGCAAACCCGTCGGCAGCGTTCGATAAACAGCTCCATGGAACATCAGATCGAGCAGCAGAAGCAAGCCAAGCACCGCCATACTAGCAGGAACTGCGATGCGTCCTATTACCTTTCTCTTACCGGAATGAAGCCAATCCCACTTGACGACCCTGGGAAGCCAAACTTCTGCCCCCCATACACACAAACATACGAGGGCAGAGCACGCCAACAATAGCACAAACAACAAACCATTTGACAAGTTCCATAATGTGGAGGCCAAATATACAACAAATGAAAACAACAGTGAAATTGCGGTTATTCCGACAAGCCGCAACTGCTCTCGAAAAGACAGTAACCATAATCCGATAAACCAGGCGATAGGGAGGACAAGCCATGCACCACGCGAATAACTAAGAAGGAAGGTCACTCCATACACGACCAAAGGTGCGCAGTACAGCATGATCTGAGTTTGATTCAGTTTTCCTTTAGCATATACGAATAAGGCGTACAACCAGAAAGCGCCGATCACCGCCGCAAACGTATTGGCATATTGCAACGGTCCCGCCAACCTAGTTCCCAGCATGATGTCTCTATAATCGACCCAACCCAAAAATCCGGCTAATGAAAAAAGGGCGAGTACAATACCAGACGCTTGAAACAGGTAATGCATCCACTGTCTCACGTTCGAATGCCGGCCAATGTCTGTAAGCAGAATGAACACACCGGCATAAGTCAACCACCGCAGCCAATTGTCAAAGTTGTATTGGGGGGATTCGGCAAAGAAAAATGCCAGGGCATACATCACCGGGACCAAAAATATCGCATAGTATTTAACCGGTAGCCCCCGTTCTTTTTTTACGATTTTGGATATACACCAAATCAGTAAAAGCAGCAGGACAAGACCTTCCTTCCAATACAAATCCTGGTCAAAGAACAATCCGCGTCTGTATGGTGCGATCAGATACAATACTGTAAGAATGGCGAACAATACCCAGTGCATCTGGTTGCTGTAAACCTCCCTCAAACTAGTAATGTTTTCTTCTTTGACGTAAATTCAGTTTAAATTAGCATAAACGTTCGAAAAAGCGAGAATACTGACAGTACTATGAGTTTAAAAAGCGCTGAACTATGCAACGGGTATAGGTTGTTAGTTTTTGACGCTAATATACTTTTTCTATGATACATTGTAAAATGTGATAATACAAATGCTTATACTTTGTAAGGAGGAATCAAACTTCATGAAGATTTTACATATCGCTGAGTACGCAAAAGGAGGGGTATATACTTATATCAACGAGTTGGCCAGCAGACAACAATATATACATGATGTGTATATTTTGGCCTCCAAAAGAAAAAGCGAACCAAAATTTGATATCGGCACTGACAAAATCTTTTATTACGATTATGACAGGCATCTTAAATACTTTTTAAAAACTATGCTTTACTATTACAAGATGATTAACAAGATCAAACCTGATATCATCCATATCCATAGTACTTTTGCCGGACTGCTATGCAGACTATTGTTTTTTATAAAGAACAAGAAAACAAGCATAATTTATAGTCCTCATGGATGGTCATTTACGATGGATGTTTCATGGTTTAAGAAAAAAATATATGCGCTTATTGAAAAATTTTTAACAGTAAAAACAGACATGATTATTAACATTTCACAATCACAACAGGATGAAGCTATCAAATTTGGTATTAACAGCAAAAAAATGGTTGTCATCTATAATGGCGTGCCTGAATCATCCCTTTCAATACAATCTCTCAAGTTCGATACCAACAAAATCCATATTTTATTTGTGGGAAGATGGGATAAGCAAAAGGGGGTTGACATTCTTTTTCACGCAATAAGGGAGATAAATGATGATAATCTTGATTTTCATATTGTAGGGGAACAGGTATTGAGCGATGTCAAATTAGACATACCACCTCAAGTAAAATGTTATGGTTGGTTAGATAAAGATGAAATAGATCAATATTATCAGGCCAGTGATTGCGTTATTGTTCCATCGAGATGGGAAGGGTTTGGTTTGGTTGCCATCGAAGCCATGAGAAACAAAAAAGCTGTCATTGCCAGCAATAGAGGGGCATTACCAGAAATTGTGGAAAATAATGTGAACGGATTGATATTTGATATGGATAAAGCCCCTCAATCATTAATTGAAATTCTTCGATATATTGCCGGCAACAAACAAAAACTTAAAATCATGGGAGAGAAAGGATATGAAGTGTATAAAGAAAAGTTTCATATCGACATGTGTCATAATCAGGTACTAAAACTATATGAAGATGTGCAGCGGAAGAGACGATAGCTATGAAACTTGATTGTTTGCGGATCGATCTGGAAGCCTTCAAAGCGATGGAACATTTGGACGGCAAATACTTGCTGCGCACTTCGGACGACACCTTGTCTTAGGAAGATGTGGCACTGGGGTACAAACAATGGCTTCAGGTGGAAGCCGCGGTTTCGGACACTGAAGCAATCGTTGGAACTGCGGCCGGTCTACCACCTAAAAGAAGAACGGATTCGTGCACATATCCTGCTTTATTGGCTGGCCTTGATACTCATCCAGAATGCGGAAAACAAAATCGGCCAAGCGTGGCGCGAAATTCGTTCGCTCCTGCAAACGTTGCACCTGCCCGAGTTCGACAGTTGCTAGGTAAATGAAATGCCCGTCATCCCTTGTGTAGACTGGATTTTCGGGCATTCATACGCAAAATGGCGTGTATCTATGCTCCAGGGTGGATTTCGAGGAACCTTGGAGGAGCTTCAATCCCAAGCGTATCAAAGGTTTTCCGTTGTTTGGCCGTCA
>Ga0207811_10309_pt1 | contig 28515 bp, 23 predicted proteins | sample CeladaPassaD2F04_FD_187493 | JGI IMG/M metagenome (GOLD analysis project Ga0207811, IMG submission 187493) | Cellulose-adapted microbial communities from the Joint BioEnergy Institute, USA - Passage D2F04 (SPAdes) (version 2) | ecosystem: Engineered > Bioreactor > Continuous culture > Unclassified...
TGTTGACGCTGGTTTCCCGTTCCGCCTTGACGCGAAAACGCTGGCGATCCCTTTGCTCAAGGATGATCTGATCCAACATCTCCAGCGCTGTCTTCATCGCGCTGGCGAACGCTTCCTGCATCTCCCGGAACATCCACTGCTCAAGCTCTTTCATTGTGGGAATGATTGTGGTAAAGTGCTGCACAGGAGCTTCCTCCTCTTGGTGTGTGTTTCAGCAAATTCACATTACCAAGGGAGAAGCTCTTTTTCTATGTTCGCTTTTTCCAGACTTTACCCCCACGCAAATTTTACTCTAACGTTTTCTCCTGGGATCTGCCCGCTCCGGGCGGACCGGGGCCGGACGCGCGGCACAAAATCCTGGCAGCGGCAAGGTTCTCCCCCATTGCCGGATATCCCCATTATGGCAAAAGACATGTTTGGGGCCAAACCCCGCGCATTTAAAAACCGCCGGTCCGCACAAGGACCAGCGGTTTCGGAACAGGGTTTGGCGGGCGGCCGGTTACCGGAGCGTAAGCTTTTTCACGGCTTATTCAAAGCGCGTATTGAACCGGTTGATTTCCTCCGCATTCCGCAGCAGGAACTCCCGGAACAGCCCGGTGGCTTTCGTCTGAAAACCGGATTTTCGCTGCACGAAGGAAAATTTGCGCGTGAACGGCCAGGCGCCGAAGGGGACAATCGCCAGCGTTTTCCACCGGAGCTCCTTGCGGATCGCCCATTTGGACAAAATGGTGATGCCCAGCCCCACCTCGACGGATTCCTTGATCACCTGGGTGCTGCTGTACTCCGCCACCGAGCGAGGCTGCATGCCGTGCATCCGGAACACCTGGTCCGTCACCTCGCGGGTGCCGGAGCCGACTTCCCGGATGATCCAGTGCTCCCGCTCCAGCCGCTCCGCCGTGACGCCTTCCTCCCTCGTCAGCGGATGATCGTGCGCCGCCACCACGGCGACGGCGTCTTCCGCAAACGGGGTCACTTCCACCCCGGGCACGTGCTGCGACATCCCCTCGATGATGCCGAAGTCCAGCTCCTCATGGGCGACCTTGTGCAGAATCGTCCGCGTGTTGCCAATGTACACGTCGGTATGGACCTTCGGATACAGGCTGCTGAAGCTGGCAATGAGATGCGGCAGGATGTACTCGCCGAAGGTATAGCTGGCGCCGACGCTGAACGGACCTCCGGCCTCCCCTTTCAGATCCTGGATGAGGTAGTACATGTTTTCGTACAGCCTTAGGATTTCCTTGGCGTGGGAATACGCGATTTCCCCCGCCCGGTTCAGCCGCACGGCTTTGTTGGAGCGGTCCAGAAGCTTCGCATCCAGTTTCTCTTCCAGGCTCCGGATATGCTGGCTGACGGCCGGCTGGCTGATGTGCAGCTTGTCCGCCGCCCGCGTGAAGTTTCCCTCCTCCGCCACGGTGACGAACGCCAGAAGCTGGTTTTCCATGTCCGCACCCCCTCGTTTTGTATGTTAACTATAATAAAAAACTTATCATTGCAATTTCAATAATGTATTTTACTAATTCGACATTGTCGAATAAGATGGTTCTTAACATGAATCTGGAGGCGGTACATATCATCAAGGGGTCGACATCAGCGCGGATTGGCGGACTGGCCTTCACCCTGACAATTGCGCTTGTATCCTGGCTGCTCTCCAATCTGCCGGTACTTTCCTATCTCGGGCCGCTTACCATCGCGCTGGTCCTCGCCATCGGCTGGCGGCAATTGTTTGGCTATCCGGAAGCCATCCGGGCGGGAATCCAGCTGTCCGCGAAAACGCTGCTTCGCCTGACCATCGTGCTGTACGGGCTGAAACTCAACATCGACACGGTGATCCGGGACGGCCTGGGGCTCCTGGTGCGAGGCGCGGCAACGATCGCGATCGCCATCGCGCTCATGATGCTGCTGGCCAAATGGCTGAAAGCGGACCGGTCGCTGTCGCTGCTGCTCGGGGTCGGGACCGGGATCTGCGGCGCGGCGGCGATCGCGGCGGTTTCGCCTGTCCTTGGGGCGAAAGAAGAAGACACGTCCATCAGCATCGGGATCATTTCCGTCATCGGCACGATTTTCGCGGTGGGATACACCCTGCTTCTGCCGCTGCTCTCTCTGGAGCCGGGACAATTCGCCGTGTGGGCCGGGATCAGCCTGCACGAAATCGCCCACGTGGTGCTGGCCGGCGCCCCCGCGGGAGAAGACGCCATGGCCGTTGCGCTCCTGGCGAAGCTGGGCCGGGTGTTTCTGCTCATTCCCGTGGTGTTTCTCCTCATGTGGTGGTTCCGCCGCAAAAACAACAAAGGAGAAAGCGGCCGCGCAAAAACGGAGTTTCCGTGGTTTCTGCTCGGCTTTCTCCTCATGAGCGTGGCGGGAAGCTGGCTCGCACGCAACCCCGGGGTGTTTGCGGACAAGCTGTTCGCCGCTACCCAGGTGGTCACGCCGATTCTGTTTTCGATGGCGATGGCCGGACTCGGCATGAACGTGGACGTCCGAAAGCTCAGAGGCAAGGTGCTGCGTCCGCTTGTCGCCGTGACCGCCGCTTCCCTGCTGTTGTCGGTGCTGACCCTCTTGACGGTGTAAGGTGTAAAACTAAGCGGTTTCGACAAACTTCTTCGTCCATGGAGCCCGATATGTCGATGCGGTACCTGAATACGGCCCTGGTTTCATCGCTGCGATCCAGTCCGACTTGGACCGTCACCTTCTCAAAGGACAGCTTCATGGAGTCCAGGGCCATTCCCGCCGCGATGTTCAAACATGAAGCATAAGCCGCTTCCAGGAGGTCGTGCGGCCGGAAATATTTCCTGATCCCGCCGGCCAGACGGGCTATATTCTCCCTTTCCTCTTTGCCCATTCCCCTGATAAACAAAAGGGCACACGAGCGGGAATTTTCCCAACCGTGGCCCGGTGCAATGGATATTTTTTATTTTCCAGTGGACATTTTTTATTTGACTGGGACAAGGTTTATTTTCTTTTTACACAATGGACATTGGCCAAGCCTTATTCCACCGTCACGCTCTTGGCCAGGTTGCGCGGCTTGTCGACGTCATGGCCGAGGGTTACGGCGGCGTAGTAGGCAAGCAGCTGCAGCGGCACCACCGACAGGGCCGGCGTCAGAAGCGGCAGCGTGCGCGGAATGGCAAACAGCCGGTCCACCGACTTGGCCGCTTCCCCTTCCAGCCCTTCGCCCACGATCCCGATCACATGGGCGCCTCTCGCCTTCGCTTCCTTGACGTTGCTCAGCGTTTTTTCGTACAGCTCTTCCTGCGTCATCAGCGCGATGACCGGAACGCCTTCCTCGATCAAAGCCAGCGTGCCGTGCTTCAGCTCGCCGGCGGCGTAGGCCTCCGAGTGGATGTAGGAGATTTCCTTCAGCTTCAGCGAACCTTCCAGCGCCACGGCGAAGTCCAGGCCGCGGCCGATAAAGAACAGGCTCGGATGGCGGGTGATCGACTCGGCGAGCGCCTTGATGTCATCGGTTTGCGCCAGGATGCGCTCCGCCTGCTCCGGCAGCTCCTGCATCGCCGCCAGCGTGGCGGCGATCTCCTCATCCGGCATCGTGCCCAGGATTTTCGCCCAGTAAAGGCCAAGCAGATAGAAGGCGATGAGCTGGGTCGTGTACGCCTTGGTCGAAGCCACCGCGATTTCGGGGCCGGCCTGCGTGATGATGACGTCGTCCGCCTCGCGCGCCACCGAGCTGCCGATGACGTTGGTGATGGCCAGCACGCGGGCGCCGCACCGTTTCGCTTCCCGCAGGGCGGCCAGCGTGTCGGCCGTTTCGCCGGACTGGCTGACGACGATGACCAGGGTATCCGGCGTGATGATCGGCGACCGGTACCGGTATTCGGACGCGAAATCCGTCTCCGCCGGGATGCGGGTCAGGCGCTCGATCACCTGCTTGCCGACCATGCCGGCGTGCAGCGCGGTGCCGCAGGCGACGATGTGCACCCGGCGGATGTCCCGCAGCCGCTCCGGCGTGAGCGCCAGATCCGGAAACACCACGGAGCGCCCGTCCGCGGCGATGCGCCCGCGCATCGTGTCGCGGTACGCCTTGGGCTGTTCGTGGATCTCCTTCAGCATGAAATGCTCGTAGCCGGCTTTTTCCGCCGTCATCAGGTCCCAGTCGACGCGGAATTTTTCCTTGGCGATCGGGTTGCCCTCGATGGTCATGAGGTCCACGCCGTCGCGGGTGATGGCGGCCATTTCCCCGTCGTTCAGGATGTACACGTCCCGCGTGTACTCCAAAATGGCGGGGATGTCCGAAGCAACGAACATCTCCCCTTCACCGACGCCGATGATCAGCGGGCTGGCGAGGCGCACGGCGACCAGACGGTCGGGCTCGTACTCCGTCAGCACCGCGATGGCGAACGCCCCGCGCATTTTGCGGACCGCCTTGCGCACCGCCCTGACGATGTCGCCGTCGTATTCGGCGGCGATCAGGTGGGAGATGACCTCGGTGTCGGTTTCCGACTGGAAGCGATGCCCTTTCAGCATCAGCTCCTCTTTCAGTTCCAGATAGTTCTCGATGATGCCGTTGTGCACGACGGACACTTTGAACGAGTTATCCGTATGCGGATGCGAGTTCGTTTCCGACGGCTTGCCGTGGGTCGCCCAGCGGGTGTGCCCGATGCCGACCGTGCCGCGCAGCGGTTGTTCCTTCAGGCGCGCTTCCAGGTTGGACAGCCGCCCGACCGTCTTGCGGATCTCCAATCCGCGCTCGGTGAATACGGCCACGCCGGCCGAATCGTATCCGCGGTACTCCAGTTTCTTGAGCCCTTCCAGCAAAATCGGCTGTGAATCGCGAAACCCGATATAACCCACAATTCCGCACATAGACGCGATCAACCTCCGATGGGCATTCCGTCCGGGGAGGGCCGGGCCGTCAAGCCGCCAGCCGGATCGGCCTGGCTTGAGTCCGCAGTCTCCGGCGGATACCCATCTTAGTAAATTTGCACATGGAAATTGGATAAAAAACAAGCCCGGAAAGAACGCCGACATCTGAAATGACAAGAAGCCGTTGTGCTGTTGCCGATGCCGGCCTTCCGGACGCTCCGGCTCTTTCGAGCGATCGTACCGGAATATTGGCCGCGCGGTCGCCCGCGCGTTTTGTCTTCCGGTTTGACGGCCCCGATCCGGGCCGGGAGGTCCCCGCCGAAAACTCCGAACACCTCCACCTCGTCAACTTGCCGCAAAGTCCGGGTTGGCGGTCGCCATGCATCCGCATCCGGACGGTCCGGACGCGCTGCCGCCACGTCGTCACCCCCGGAGAAATCGGCAAGTTCAGGCGCTTAAAAACAAATTGACGCTCTGCCCTCGCTTTCTTTCTGAAATCTATCCTTAATCATATGCGCCCCTGTCGGAAGTTGCAACCGCCGCGACGGCCGACGCCTTTGCACGGAACGGTACACTCCCGGGTGCGGAACGAAATAGAGACAAAAGTGCAATTATTTTCGCATGAAAACGGACATCGCCGGAAAATGATTGCACTTTGTACCATTGTCGCGATTTTGCCCGAATGGTCTTGAATACGAGAAATAAGTGCATTTTTGTCGCTTTTGCTGCGTCGGGGTTGCGACCGTCCGGTCCGACGGTCAGCCCGGCTTGCGGAGGCACCCGCTGCGCCGCCCTTCTCAGCCCAGCTCCCGGCGGATCACGTCCGCGATCGCTTCGACATGGCGCTCGATTTCGCTTTTGTCGGGGCCTTCCGCCATGACGCGGATGAGCGCCTCCGTGCCGGACGGGCGCACCAGCACGCGGCCCGCGCCGCCCAGGGCGGCTTCCGCCGCCGCGATCGCCGCCTGGATGGCGGCGTTGCCGGCGAATCCGGATTTGTCCCGGACGCGCACGTTGACCAGCACCTGCGGATATTTTTCCATGACCGTCTTCAGTTCGCTCAGCTTCCGGCCGGAGGCGACCATCGTGTCGACCAGCTGCAGGGCGGTCAGGATGCCGTCGCCCGTTGTGCCGTAATCGAGGAAGATCACGTGGCCGGACTGTTCGCCGCCCAGGTTGTAGCCGCCGCGCACCATCTCTTCCATGACGTAGCGGTCGCCGACGGCCGTTTGCACGGTGCGCAGGCCGAGCCTTTCCGCCGCCCGGAAAAAGCCGAGGTTGCTCATGACCGTCGCCACCACGGTGTCATGCCTGAGCCGCCCGGCCCGCCTCATGGCGTCGCCGCATATGCACAGCACGTAGTCGCCGTCGACGATGGCGCCCGTTTCATCCACGGCGATCAGGCGGTCGGCATCCCCGTCGAACGCCAGGCCGATGTCGGCGCCCGTCTCCTTCACCTTGGCCGCCAGCGCCTCGGGATGGGTGGAGCCCACCCCGGCATTGATGTTCAGCCCGTCGGGCTCCGCGCCGATGGCGGTCACCTCCGCCCCCAAATCGCGAAACACCCGGGGGGCCAGCCCGGAGGCGGCGCCGTGGGCGCAGTCGAGCACGACCCTCAGCCCCGCGAATGATCGCGACACCGTCGATTTCAAATGCGCCAGGTAACGGAATTTGGCCTCCGGATCGTCCCGCACCGTGCCGACGCCGGCACCTTCCGGCCGCGGCAGCGCGTCTTCGGGCGCGTCCAGCAGCCGCTCGATTTCCGCTTCTTTTTCGTCCGGCAGCTTGAAGCCGTCGCCGCCAAAGAACTTGATTCCGTTGTCCTCCACCGGGTTGTGGGACGCCGATATCATGACGCCCGCGTCAAAACCCATTTCCCTCGTCAGGTAGGCCACCGCCGGCGTCGTGACCACGCCGAGCCGCACCACGTCGGCGCCGATGGACAAAAGCCCGGCCGTCAGCGCGCTTTCCAGCATCGCGCCGGAAATGCGCGTGTCACGGCCGATCGCCACCTTCGGCCTGGAAGTTCCGCCCGTCAGCACCGTGCCGCCGCAGCGGCCAAGGCGCAAGGCCAGTTCCGGAGTCAGCTCGCGGTTGGCGATGCCGCGCACCCCGTCCGTTCCGAAATATTTCCCCATAAACCACGTCTCTCCCCGATGCTCCTGATCCTGATGTTGTTGGATTTCATCATATGCCGTTACGCGGGGGCGGGCGACCGTCCCGATCCCACCAACGGTTCTGCCGTCCCGAAGGTTCAACCACCCCACGGGGGCAACGAGCGCTTCGCTGATTCGGCCGACCGCTTACCCGACCCCATCCACGCATCCGCGCATGACCTCATCCGGCCCCGACGGCGGTTTCCGCAAGAGCCTCATCCGCCTGATCCGCCGGGGCTTCTTCGCCCGTCTGTCCGCCATCGGACGTTTCCCCTTCTCCGCCGTCCCCGGGCGGGGGCGCGGTTCCCTCCGGCGGCTCGGTCTCCGGGTCCGCGGTGGCCGCGGTTTCCCTGGGGACAATTTCCACCGTCACGCTGGTCACGCCGCCCGTCCGCGTAACAAACCGCGGCAGGCTGATGGTGAGAGGCACGGTGTGGACGCCGGGACCGCGCCCGCTCAGATCGGCCACCACCGTCACGTCGGCCGGCTGGAGGCGGTTGAGCAGCTCCGGCGCGCCGCTGACCTGGATGCTGATCCGGTCTCCGGCCGGCTCTTGCGACACCACCCGCAAACCTTCCCCCAGCCCGTTCCAGCTGATGGGCACGTTCTCCAGCACCCGCGTTTCCGCCGGCACCACTGCCGCCTGGAACACCGCCTTGTCCGGCGAGACGAACGCAAATGGGGACCCGGCCTCAAGCGGCACCTCGAACGGGCCCGATTCGCGCAGTTTCGATAGATCGACGTCCACCTGCAGCTCCTGCAGTTTGTCCAGCGCCGCCTGCGGCCCGTAGACGGTCACCTGCTGGACATCCGGTTCCAGCGAAGCGACGGCGAGGCCGTCCGGCGGCGTCCCCACATAGCGGTATTGCACGGGTACCGTTTTGGACGGCAGCGTGATCGGCACCTCCACTTCCAGCTCGGGAGGCGTGATGATCGCCTGTTCCAGCGCGTTGCCGTCCGCGTCGTAAGCGGTGAGCCGCACAACCCGGCCGCGGATCGTCTCCGATGCCCCGTCGATCTCCAGCACGGCGCCCACCCGCACGACCCGCTCGAGCTCTTCCGCCGGCAGGGTGACATAGGCGCGGTTCGACGGTTTAAAAATCGGCGTTCCCACCCGGTAGCCTTCCGCCGGTTCGCCGCGGATCTCCAGTTCGACCTCGAACTCCTTCGTCTGCAGCATCTCCACCGTCACGACGACCGCCCCGGGGTTGAGCTGCACCAGCTGCAGCCCGCGCGGCATGTCGTCGATTTTTATCGGTATGGTGTGCGTCCCCGCCTCCACCTCGCTCAGATCGACGCTAAGCCGGAAATCGTCCGGGCGGGCGGCCAGGATTTCCGCGCGGGTCCCGCGCACCGTGAGGTCGATCGACTGCGGCTGCATGTCCACCAGCACGAAGCGCTGTTCGTCCAATCCCGAGGGGGTCACCTGGACCGGACCGATGGTCTTGATCTCGACAAGGGAAGCGACCTGGCTCGGCGGGTTGTCCGGATTGAAGTGGACAATGGCCCAAAGCAGAATGCCCAGCGCCAGGGCCATCACTTTCATGACGGTCGGATGGCTGAGCCATTTATCCATTGCGCTCACCTTCCTCCCGTTTCAAGAACCGCTTCCAGTCCATGCCGCGCGCCTTCGCCGCGGGACGCAGTTCCTCGAAAAGCTTGGAGATGAGGGATTCTTCCTTGATGTCGTGGACGATCTGACCGCCGATGGCGAGGGACACCAGGCCGGTTTCCTCCGACACGACGATGCAGACCGCGTCGGACACTTCGGTCACGCCGATGCCGGCGCGGTGGCGGGTGCCCAGTTCCTTGCTGATGAACGGATTTTCGGACAGCGGCAGATAGCAGCCCGCGGCCATGATCTGGGAGCCGCGAATGATGACCGCTCCGTCGTGCAGGGGGGTGTTCGGGATGAAGACGTTGATGAGCAGTTCCGCGCTGAGGTGCGATTCCATCTTGATGCCGGAGTTGTAATAATCGCTGAGGACGCTCTCCCGCTCGAAAACAATTAACGCCCCTATTTTTCTGCGGGCTAAATAGTTTACGGCCTTAATGACCTCGTTGATGCGATGCTGGATGTCTTGCTCTTCCGTGTGGACGGCGCGGCTGAACAGGCGGCCTCTTCCCAGCTGCTCCAGGGCGCGGCGAAGTTCGGGCTGGAAGATGATGAGGATCGTCACAATCCCGAAGGTGAAAATCTGGTTCATCAGCCATCTGAGGGTGTAAAGGTTCAGCCAGGTGCTGAGCGCCCAGGTGACGACGAGCAGCAAGATGCCCTTGATGAGCGGAACGGCACGCGTTCCCCGGATCAGTTGCATGACTTTATAGATCAAAAAGCTGACGATGAGGATGTCCGCCGCGTCTTTGACCGCATCGACCCACGTCAGCGACTCGAAGTAGCTCAAGACGCGCCCCCCTGTTCCCGCGTCCCGTTCGGCCGCGTATCTCCGGCTATCCCTTGTAAGAATTTCTCTTTGGGGCAGCCAAAATCCTTTTCCCGTTTCGCCAAAAAAATCGGATTTTTCTCGAATCGTGCAGAAACCTGCAAAAAAACCTCCCTTCCCTTCGGCAGGGGGAGGTTCGCTTCGCGCCAACTTTCGCCGGCGGATGCGGCACGGCGCAAGGCGGCATACGCTACCGGCCGCCGGCCAGTCCCTCCAGCAGGTCGCTGATCCGGTACCACAGCCAGTCGACAGCGCGGTCGATTTCCTGAATCTTTCCGGCAATCCGGGCGGAGGAAGCGAGCAGGACGTTGCCGTCGATGACGGTGACGTTCCCGTCCACTTCGCCGTCGATCCGCACCGTGCCGTTGGCGACGACAAGGTCTCCGGAGACCTTCTGTCCTTCCGGCACGATCACCGTGCGGCCTTCGATGACCAGCCGATCCGCGTCCGGCCCGGCTTCCACCCTCAGCCGGTCGTCCTGGTTCCACGTGGCCAGCCAGCTGGCCAGCATCACCAGCGCGAAGAAGCAGGCGGCGGTGAGGGCGGGATGCCTGCGTACCCAGCGCGCCCATTTCCTGGGCCGCGGCGCCGCCGGGAGCGACCGCACGATGCGGTCCGCCAGATCCGCCGGAGGAAGGGCGTCCCGTCCCGCGCAGGCGGAACGGACCAGCGCTTCGGTGCCGGTCAGGACTTCGAGCCGGTTCCGGCAAGCCGGACACGCGCGCAGGTGCGTCTCCAATACCGCCAAACGATCGCGCGTCAGCTCTTGATCCAGATACTCGTGCATGAATTGCACGGCCATTCGGCAGTCCATTTTCAGCCTTCCCTTTCTGCGGCGTCAGCCGCCTTCGTTGCATCGGCTTTGTATCTCTTAATACGCGGGGATGTACGGCCCGGTTTCGGGAAAAAACCGGCCGCGGATCTCCCCGGGCCTCGCGCAACGCCCGTCTCCCAGGCTCATGTCCGGAACAGGTGACCCACTTTGCGCCTCATGTATTCCCGGGCGCGGTGCACGCGGGTCTTGACGGTGGTCACGGGCAGTTCCAGTATATCGGCGATTTCCTGCAGAGACAAATCCTGCACATAGCGGAGCGTCATCACCGCCCGGTATTTGACGGGGAGTGATTCGATCGCCTGTCGGACCGTCCGCTGCGTTTCCGTCAGCATCACTTCGTGTTCCGGCGTGCGTTCGTCCGACGGCAGCGCCGAGTAGCCGTCCAGGTCCTCGTGTTCGCCGCCGGCGGCGTCCAGCGAATAGACGACCCGCCGCTTGCGTAGCCGGTCGATGCACAGATTGGAAGCGATCCGGTAAATCCAGGTGGAAAATTTCAATTTTTCGTCGTAGCGATCCAGATGTCGAAAAACCCTCAAAAACGTCTCCTGGACGATATCCTCCGCATCCTGCCGGTTTCCCGTCATCCGGTAAGCCAGCTGATACAGCTTGTCCCCGTAGAGGTGGACCAATTCGGCAAACGCTCTGCTGTCCCCCTTGCGGGCGAGGAGCGCCAGCCGGGTCTCCATCGGCTTCAACTCGATTCCTCCGCTCCCACTCGATTCCTCCGCACCCGGTGGATCGAACCGACCCGGTCAGCCCGTGTTCCGCAGGCCGGCGGCGATGCCGTTGATCGTCAGCTGCACCTCGCGGAGCAGTTCCGGATCGTCCCGGCCCTGCGCCCGAAGCGCCCTGAGTTCGGTGAGAAGCTGCACCTGCAGGTAGCTCAAGGGATCGACGTACGGGTTGCGGAGACGGATCGACTCCCGGATGACCGGCACGTTGTCCAGGATGTTTTCCTGCCGGGTGATGAGCAGGATCATTTCTTTCGTCAGCTTGTATTCTTCCTCGATCAGCGCGAAAATCCGGCTGCGCACCTTCTCGTCCCTGATCATGCCCGCGTAGTCCTTGGCGATGACGAGGTCCGCCTTGGCCAGCGCCATCTGCAGGCTGTCCACCAGCGTCTGGAAAAAGTAGTATTCCCGATACATGCGCCGAAGTTGCTCCAGCTTTGCGGGATCGTTCCCGACATACGTCCGGAAGGCCGTCCCGGCGGCGTACCAGGCGGGCAGCAGGTAGCGGCTCTGGGTCCACGCGAACACCCACGGAATCGCCCGCAGATCCTCGAACCGCTCGCTGTTGTTGCGCTTGGCCGGCCGCGACCCGATGTTGAGCTCCCCGATTTCCGCGAGGGGAGTCGATTCCCGGAAAAACGTCAGGAAATCGGGATCGCGGAAGACGAGGTCCTGATATTTCTCGAAGGCCGTCTGCGAGATGATGCACATCGTCTCTTCCCATTGCTGTTCCGCGGCGATTTCCCGGTCCGCATGGCGTCTCAGGTAGGCCGCCGTGATCAGCGAACTCATCGCCTGCTCCAGGCTGCGGTAGGCGATGCCTTTCATCGAATAGCGGGAAGACAGCACTTCCCCCTGTTCGGTGATCTTGATGCCGCCGCCAAGGGTATGCGGAGGCTGGGCCAGAATGCTCCGGTTGAGCGGCATGCCGCCGCGCCCGAGAGCCCCGCCGCGGCCGTGGAAAAACTTCAGCTTCACACCGAATTCGTCCGCCGTCCGGGTCAGCTCGTTGAGCGCCACGCGCAGTTCCCAGTTGGCGGTGATCATGCCGCCGTCCTTGTTGCTGTCGGAATAGCCCAGCATCACTTCGTGCACGTCGCCCATCACGGACAGCGCCTCGCGGTACAGCGGCAGCGACAAAAGGTCCCGCAGGATGCCGGGGGCGGCGTGCAGGTCCTCGATGGTCTCAAACAGCGGCACCGGCTGCAGGGTGCACTGGACCCGGCCGTCGGCATGGCGATAGTAAAGCCCCGCCTCTTTGGCGAATACCATCACCTCGAGCAGGTCGCTGACGCCCTGGGTCATGCTGATGAGGTAGCATTTGATGCAGGACGGACCGAACTCCTGCTGCGCCCGGCGGATCGTGCGGAACACCTCCAGGCACTCCCGCGCCTGTTCGGACAGGTCCGCCTGTTCGTGCAAAAGCGGCCGGGGATCGCCCAAAAGACCGTGCAGGAGCTCGATTTTTTCCCGCTCCGGAAGTTCCGGGTACCGGTCGGTGATGCCCGCCAGCTTCAGGATTTCCGCCATCGCCTTTTCGTGTTCCCGGCTGTGCTGGCGCACGTCCAGGGTTACCAGATGGAACCCGAACAGCTCTACCTGGCGGATCAGTTTTTTCAGATGCGTGTCGGCGACAAAATCGGCAAAATGATGGCGAAGGCTGCGGTCGATCACCTGCAGGTCAGCCAGGAGCTCCACCGCCCGGCGGTAGGCCTGGTCCGAATCCCGCAGCGAGTCGTTCTGCATGTTGAGCAGCTTTTGCAGCATGTACGTCAGCTTGATCCGGTACGGTTCGTTTTCGTTGGTCCACGGCTCCACCGTGGTCAGCCGGATCTTCCGCCGGTCGTTCTCGATGGACTCCCGGAGCTCGTCCGAAACGTTCACGATCGTGGCGCTGAAGCTGAGGCGCCGCATGAGGCTCCGCAGTTGCTGCTCGTATTTTTGCAGGACAAGGCTTCGCTGCAGCTGCAGGGTCCGGTAGGTGATCTCATGGGTCACGGCGGGGTTGCCGTCCCGGTCGCCGCCAATCCAGGAGCCGAACCGCAGGCAGGTGGGCACGTGCCATTTCCGCTCGGGGTAGTACTTGGCCAGACACCGCTCCAGCTCTTCGTAAACTTCGGGGAGCACGTCGAACAGGGTCTCGTCAAAATAGTAAAGCCCGTACCGCACCTCGTCGATCACCGTGGGCCGGCGCAGGCGCAGCTCGTCCGTCTGCCACAGTGTCAGGACCTCGTTGAGCAGCTTCTCGCGGAGTTTTTCCCTTTCCCGGTACGTGAGCATCGGGTTGTCGAATTCCATCACGTCGTCCGCGATCCGCTTGTGGATGTCCAGCACCGCGCGGCGCGTCGCTTCCGTCGGATGCGCCGTCATGACCAGTTCCAGGCTGATGGAATGCAGGATCTGGTCCACTTCCCGGGCCGAAAGGTTCCGCTCCTTCAGATCGCGCACGGCGCTCTCGATGGAACCCGGCTGGACGGTGTCGCCCGACGCCCGCTCGTAGTCGCGCTTGCGGCGGATGCGGTGGTTTTGCTCGGCGATGTTGACGAGCTGAAAATATATGGCAAACGCCCGGATGACCTGATGGCGGATATCCGGCGTCAGACCTTTGATCGTGTCCATGAATTCCCGGAAAAGCTCCGGCGAATACGCGGCGCGAAGCTCCTTGCTCATCTCCCGGATTTTCTCCACCCGGTCGAGCAATTCCCGGCCCCCCTGGTACTGCAAAACTTCGCCGAGAATGTTTCCGAGAAACCTCACGTCGCGGCGGAGCAAATGGTTGGACAAAGACCGCTCCGCGGTTGCCTGTTCGGACATAGTCTCACCTCGCATGGGCAGCTGCATGACACTTTTCATTATATCATACAGCCGCTGACATCTAAACCCCGATGTGTTTGGCTTTTTGCCGCATAATTTTGCGATTTTGGAGCAACGGTATCTGGTGGCCCCCCGGCAAAAAACCAACGGGCAAAGACAACGGGCAAAAGGCACCAAGCAAAGGAATGGAGCGCTCCATGAAACCGGCCCTCTTCCTCCTCCTGCTCCCTTGTCTGGCGTGGCTTCCCTCGTTCGGGCCCGACGGCGTATTCCCCGCCGTGCCGTCCGAACAGCCGGCTCCGCCGGTGGAGAAACCGTGGCCGTCCCGCGTCCAGGATACCGCCATCGTGGTGGATCCGCGAACCAGGGAACTGACCCTGTACATCGGCAACCTGCCGTACAGAACCTACAAAATCGCCCTCGGCAAGCCGGAAACGCCGACGCCCGTGGGGGAATTCCGCGTCATCAACAAGTACAAAAACTGGGGTTCCGGGTTCGGCACGCGCTGGATCGGGCTGAATGTCCCCTGGGGCATCTACGGCATCCACGGCACGAACAAACCGCATTCCATCGGAACCGAAGCCAGCCACGGCTGCATCCGCATGCACAACCGGGACGTGGAGGATCTGTACGAGCGGATCGGCATCGGCACCCGGGTGATCATCCTCGGGCACGTGCTCGGCGAACCGCACCGCGACCCCCGCCGCCTGGCCAAGGGAGACGCCGGTGGGGACGTGCTGCTCATCCAGAACCGGCTGCGCGCGGCGGGATTTTTCCATGGCGAATGCAACGGGCGTTTCGGTCCCGTCACCGAGCAGGCGATGAAAGCCTTCGAACGGCAAAACGGGCTGCCCGTCGACGGCGTGGTCGGTTACCACGACTACCGGGCGCTCGGGCTGCTGGAATAGCGGCAGGTCAGTCCCTGCGCGCCGTCTGTTTCACCAGCTGATGGCCGTACACCGCAAACGCGCCGCACAGGATCCCCCGGATCGCCGACCGGGCGGACCAGCCTTCCGCGGTTCCCACCAGCACCACCGCCAGCGCCGTGACCGCGTAGATGATCGTCCAGTCCGGCACAAACGGCGTTCTTTTCAAAGCGATTCCCAGACACCAGCAGGCGATCACGACGCCGGTCAGCTGCGGGTCCAGCCATACCGGAAGCTCCGCAAACCCGTCCCATCCCTTGTCCGGATACATCTTTTCACCCGCCCCGACGGATCGAGTCCGGGGAAGAAGGACAGTCTCCCCCCTTCATACATATGTCCCGCAAAGGCCCCGCGTGCTTGCCGAAAAAAAGCTTCGTCCCGCACCCCGGGCTGCGGATGCGGGACGAGTTTCGCAAATCTGCGCGATGCGGAACGTCCGGTCAGGAGACGATGGTCACGGGACAGGGCGCGTTGTGGAGCACGGAGTAGCTGACGCTGCCCAGAATCGCCCCGCGGATCGGCCCCATGCCGCGGCTTCCCATGATGATCCCCATGGCGCCGCGCTCCTTGGCTTCGTTGCAGATCTCCGCGCCCGGCGAACCGACGCGCATGACGGCGGTGCAGGGAATGGACGGGTCTTCCGCCTGGACGAGGTTCACCGCCGGTTTCAGCACCCGGTCCGCCATTTCCTGTTGGTAATCGCTGATGAGCTTCTCGCTGACAAACCTGCGGATGTTCGGCGTATCGTAATCCGGCTGCACGTTGACCAGGACCAGTTCCGCCCCGAGGGCCTTCGCCCACCGGACCGCGTGGCGCAGCGCCTCCCGTGCGTACTCGGATCCGTCGACGGCCACCACGAACGTGTTGCCCATCCGGTCCATCCTCCCTTTTCGCGGATTTCCTGCATCGCCGTCGGCAGCCGACAGTCATGATGCGGGTTCCATTTCCATCATATATTCCGCAGGGAGGGGCACCAGTGAACAAAATCACATCCGCCGGTCACAGATTCATTTTTTGTCCGGAGCCAGTCCTTTGATCACCAGTTCCATCCACAAGGCGGTATAGTGCTGGATTTTGGAGTAGATGTGCGGACTGGAAATTCCTTCCACCATAGCCTGGAAGAACACGAGGAGAAATTCGTCGGAATATTTCAGGTCCACCTTGCCTTCCTTGCGCCCGCGGTGGAACAGATCCAGCATCAGGTTCAGGTTGGTCTCGTTGTATTCGCGCATGATCAGGGACAGACCCTCGTCGTCTTTTTTCGTGATGTACTCCATCATCTCCAGGTAGAATCGCCGGCTGATTTTTTTAAGATACCGGATCTTGTTCCGGGTCAAGGCGGCCAGCGTTTCCTCGAAGGGCCTGTTTTCCGCCGTGATTTTTTTGGCGTCTTCAATCATTTGTCGCAACAGGTACATGAACACCTCGCGGATCAGGTTCTCCTTGCTCCCGAAATATTTGAAAACCGACGTTTTGCTGACCTTCGCATGGCGGGCGATATCGTCCATGGTCACGCGGTCGAACCCGTCCTCGGCGTTCAGCAGCTCAAAAGCGGCTTCCAGCACCTGCCGCTTTTTTTGTTCCGTGCGCTTCTCGAAACCGTTCATGGCCTCATCCTGCTTTTGTCGTTCCGTTTTCAAGGACGATTATAACACAATGACGAACATCCAAACCCGAATGAGTTTATTACCATTGACTTTATCGGGGTCGCGGAGTTATAAATGAACTATAAATATAATATAAGTTCATAATTTATATTTTTTAATAGTATTATAAACTATAAATTTTGTTTTGGTTAATTTCATGGCCGTGCATTCCGGACGGAAAGGAGTTTTCATGCCATGTCTGAAGTCGTGATCGTGCGGAACCTGCAAAAAAGCTTTGGACGGGTCAAGGCGCTGCAAGACGTTTCCCTGTCGGTCCGCGAGGGCGAAGTGGTCGGTTTCATCGGCCCGAACGGCGCGGGAAAGTCCACGACGATCCGCATCCTGCTGGGCATTCTCCGGCGGGATGGCGGAGAGGCGCGCATTTTCGGCAAAGACGTGTGGAAAGACAGCCTGGACATTCACCGGCGGATCGCTTACGTCCCCGGCGACGTGGCGCTCTGGGGGAACCTGACGGGCGGCGAAATCATCGACCTGTTCATGAAATTGCACGGCGGAGGCGACAAGGCGAAACGCGACTTCCTGATTCGGCGTTTTGATCTGGAACCCGGGAAAAAGGCCAAAAGCTACTCCAAGGGCAACCGCCAGAAAGTCGCCCTGATCTCCGCGCTGGCCGTGGATGCCGAGCTGTACATTCTGGACGAACCGACCTCCGGCCTCGACCCGCTGATGGAAGCCGTGTTCCAGGACGAAGTGCGGAAGCTGAAGGAAGCGGGCAAATCGGTCCTGCTGTCTTCCCACATCCTGAGCGAAGTGGAACGGCTCGCCGACCGGGTGGTCATCATCCGCCAGGGGCGCGTGGTGGAAAGCGGAACCCTGGAAGAACTTCGGCATTTGACCCGCACCACCATTACGCTGGCGACCGAGGGGGATGTCCGGGAACTGGCGGCCGTCCGCGGCGTCCACGACTTCCGGGCGACGGGAAACCAGGCCACGTTCTCCGCGGACCGTGAGCATCTCCACCACATTTTGTCCGAGGCGGTCAAACTGGGCATCCGCAACATCGAAGCGGTGCCGCCGGCCCTGGAAGACCTGTTCATGCGCCATTACGGGAATTGACCGCGGGAGAAAGGAGGAAACCGGCATGCTGCGCCATTTCGCCCGCTGGGACAAGTTGTTCGTTCAATTTTTGAAGCGGGACTGGAAAAAAATCCTCGTCTGGATCCTGGGCGTCGGCCTGTTTTCCGCCGGATTCGTTCCGGCGTTTGCAGAAATCGGCAAGGGGCAGGGATTCCGGGGGTTGTACGAAACCATGCAGAACCCCGCCATGATCGCCATCGTCGGCCCGACGCCGGTGGACAGGGCGGAAGATTATACGCTGGGCGCCATGTATGCGCACGAAATGCTGCTGTTCTGCGGACTTCTGGCGATGATCCTCTCCGCTTTGCACGTGATCGGCCATACCCGCAGGGAAGAAGACCTTGGCCTCATGGAACTGGTGCGTTCCTTTCAGGTCGGACGTCAGGCCAATTCGCTGGCGGTCATGGCGGAAACCGTCCTGATCAACGTCCTTCTGGCGCTGGTGACCGGCGGGATCCTGGCCGGTTACGGCGAATCGTCCCTTTCTGCCGAAGGATCGCTGCTGTTCGGCGCATCCATCGGCATGTCCGGCATCATGGGCGCGGCGGTCGCCCTCGTCATGGCGCAAATCATGCCGGTGTCCTCCGCCGCCACGGGCGCGTCCCTCGGCATCGTCGGCGCGTTGTTTCTCGTTCGCGCCGGTACGGATCTCTCGAACGAGTCGCTCTCCATGCTCAATCCGTTGGGCTGGACGTATTTGACCTATCCGTTCGCCGAAAATCGCTGGGGCCCGCTGGGCCTCGCGGCCGTCTTCACCGCTTTGGCCGTCGCCGCCGCCTTCGCCCTGGAAGGCCGCCGGGATCTGGGCGCCGGCTACTTGCCGGAGCGAAAGGGCCGCGTGGCGGCAAGAAAAACGCTGCTGTCCGTCCACGGTTTGTTCCTGCGGCTCAACAGAGGCGTCATCCTGGCCTGGACGATCGCGTACCTGGCCATCGGAGCCTCCTACGGTTCGATCTACGGCGACATGCAGACCTTTGTGGAAAGCAACGATCTCATTCGGCAAATGTTTACGGCCTCCGGTGTTTCGATCGAAGCGTCGTTCACCGGAATCATCCTGCTCGTTTCGACCAGCCTGGTCGCCATCTTGCCGGTCGCCGTCGTCAACCGGCTGTTCTCCGAAGAAGTCCGTCTGCGCCTGAGCCAGCTGTTGGCCACGCAGGTGTCCCGGGCCCGGCTTTATTGGACCAACGTCCTCCTGGCCGTCCTGGCCGGATTGGCCGGGACAGCGGCGGCGGCGGTCGGGCTGGGCGCGACGGCGGTGGCCGCCATGGGAGACGGCGCTTCGATGGACTTCGGCGATTTTTTGACCGCCGGGTTCAACTTTTTCCCCTCCGTGCTGTTTTTTGCGGCGCTGGCCGCCCTGGCGCTGGGCTGGAACCCCAGGCTCGGCAAGGCGGTGTATCTGTATCTCGCCTATTCCTTTGCGCTCAACTACTTTGACGGGTTGGCGGATTTCCCCGAGTGGCTTTCCAACACCGCGGTCCAAAGCTGGATACCGAGAATGCCCGCAGAGCCGTTCGACGGCACGGTCTTCGCGGCCGTCACCGTGATCAGCGCGGCCTTGATGGTTGCGGGCTATCTCGGATACCGACGGCGCGACATGGCCGAAGGCGCCTGACGGACCGCCGGCGGGGCCATCGGCGGCGGACGCCCGGGCAGGGCGGTCCGCTTTTTTTGCGCGTCGGCGACAAACCTGTGGCGGGATGTGGGGTATCTCGTGGAAGCGCCCTGCGCCTATCCGGAACTGACCGTCCGGGAAAACCTCGAGATCGTGCGCCGATGGAGGGGAATCGCCGACAGGGCCTGCGTGGACCGGATCCTCCGCCGGCTTCGGCTGGAGGCGCACGCGTCGAAAAAAGCCAGGCACCTGTCGTTGGGCAACATGCAACGGCTCGGCATCGCCAAAGCCCTGATCCATCAGCCGAAGCTCCTGATCCTGGATGAACCGGCCAACGGCCTGGACCCGGAGGGAGCCGTCGAATTTCGCGAACTGCTGCACGACCTGGCGGCCAATCAAGGCGTCACGATCCTCCTGTCCAGCCACCGGCTGGGCGAAATCGCGAAAATCGCCTCCTGCATCGCCGTCATGCACAAAGGCCGGCTGGTCCGGTTCCTGGACCGCCTCGGGCTGGAACGCGAACGGAAGAAAACGCTGCTCCTTTCCGGAAGGGACATGGCGGCGATGGCTGACGCCCTGTCGAAAGCGGGCTTTGAAGCCGGGGTGAAAAAGAATGGCGACGCCGCCGGACCGCCCGTCTTGTGCATCGAAGACCGGGACGCCGTCGAACACCCGGAACGGATCGTCACCCTGCTGGTCCGGGCCGGCTGTCTCCCCAACCTGCTCAAGGTGGAAGAAGATCTGGAGGCCTTTTTCATGCGGGTGATTCGCGAAGCCGGGGGAAAGAACCGTGAAGCCGTTCGTCGTTTCTTTGCTGGTGGAGATCATCAAGTTTCGGCGCTCCAAAACCCCGCTCATCACCGGACTGGCCGCCTTGATGATTCCCTTTGCCGGCGGATTTTTCATGTTTGTGTTGAAAAACCCCGGCTACGCAAGAAAAATGGGGTTCATCGCCGCGAAGGCGCAACTTGCGGGAACCGCGGACTGGCCTTCCTATTTCGCCCTGCTGTCGCAGGCCGTGGCCATTGGGCGGATCAGGGTTAAATGTTGAGTATGATGAAGGGTGCTGAAAGTCATGTGCGGGTTTCATCTGTCTCATGAACCTCGTGGGGAAGGCTGCCAACGCCTGCGGGCCTTTTTGCCCGGCGTCCCGCGCAAAAAGGCCCGTTTCTTCTAAATTTCGTAAGCCGTTTCCGCCCGCGCATCGGCGCGGTCGTCCGGCTCCAGCACCCGGTCGAGGATGCGGCTTTCGAAGTGGGCGAATCCGGTGTCCTTACCCGCGGCCGGCCCAGCGTAATCTCGAGATCGAGGGCGATAGTGCCCCGCTCGATCATAACGACGCGGTCCGCCAGCGCCACCGCCTCCCCGACGTCGTGGGTGACCAGCAGGGCGGTGAACCCCTGCTTTTGCCACAGCCGCTCGATGAGCCGCTGCATCTCGATGCGCGTCAGGGCGTCGAGGGCGCCGAGGGGTTCGTCGAGGAGCAGGAGGCGGGGGTTTCCGACGAGAGCGCGGGCCAAGGCCACCCGCTGTTTTTGGCCGCCGGACAGGACGGACGGCCAGTCCCTCGCCCGCTCCTCCAGGCCGACGAGACGCAGCGCTTCCCTCGCCTTCTCCTTCGCTTCCCGCTTGCCGAGGCCGTGCACGCCCAGCGTGACGTTTTCCTCCACCGTCAGCCAGGGCAACAGCCGCGAATCCTGAAACATCACCCGCGTGTACGGATCAAGGCCTGCGGCGGGCCGGCCGTCCCGCAACAGCTCCCCGCCGGTGGGTGCGTCCAGCCCGGCGATGAGCCGAAGCAGCGTGCTTTTGCCGCAGCCGCTGCGACCGACGATGGCCACGAACTGCCCGGCGTGAATCGCCAAATCAAGGCCGTTCAACACCGCCGGACCGTCGCCGAACTGCTTGGTGACCCGGCGCAGCGTGACGGAAAGGCCGCAGGAGCTTTTTTCCCGATCCCGTATGCCCATTTCGTCTTCCGTCCGCGGACCGCCCGCCGGACGGCCGGGCGTAACCTGCCGCGAAAAGCCGGTCTGACGGTCCGGCGTTTCCGTCCATGGACCGCCGGCCCAGTCGCCGGTCAGGCCGCCGGCCGTTTCGCGCTTTGCCTGCCGAAATGCGGATGCCACTTCAGCCAACTCCTCTCCAGACCTTTCGCCATCAAATCGGACGCTTTGCCCAGCAGGGCATACAGCAAAATGCACAGCACCACCACGTCCAGCTGGAAAAATTCCCGGGCGTTCATCGCCATGTAGCCGATGCCGTCTTTGGACGAAATGGTCTCGGCCACGATCAGGGTGAGCCACATGATCCCCAGCGCGTAGCGCAGGCCGACCAGGATGGACGGCAGGGCGCCGGGCAGGATCACCTTGCGGTACAGGGCGCCGCGGCCGAGCCCGTATACGCGGCCCATCTCGATCAACCCGGGGTCCACGCTGCGGATGCCATGGAGCGTGTTCAGATAGATCGGAAACAAAACCCCGAGGGCGACGAGAAAGATTTTGCCTTCGTCGCCGATGCCGAACCAGACGATGACCAGGGGAATCATCGCCAGGTGCGGAATGTTGCGGATCATCTGGATGGAAGAATCGGTCAGCTTTTCCGCCAGCCGGGCCACGCCATTGACGAGGCCGAACAGAAACCCGATACTCCCGCCGATGAGGAAACCGGCGAGCGCCCGCCAGGTGCTTACCGCCAGGGAGTGCGGCAGTTCGCCGCTCAACGTCAGGCGGACGGCGGCTTCCGCCACCTGGACGGGCGTGGGCATGACCCGGTTCGAAAGGATACCGAGCGAGCCAAGGAGCTGCCAAACCGCGATCACCAGCACCGGCAGGATCCAGGGCAGAACCGGTTCGAACCGGCGGACAGGTCCCGCAAGTGTTCCCTGCATCACGATCCGCCCCTCAGTGAGCCGACATTCGCAGCGTCGGCCGCAGCGAATTGGCGATCAGTTCGCCGAACGGGCTGATGGAGCTCGGGCCGTGCGGCGTTTTCCGTTCCACGGGCAGGTGCGGGAATAACAGGTCGGCGACCCGGTACGCTTCTTCCAGATGGGGGTAGCCGGACAGGATAAAGGTGTCGATGCCGAGCTCCCGGTATTCCAGCATGCGGGCGGCGACGGAGGCCGGACTGCCGACGAGGGCCGTTCCCGCGCCGCCCCTGACCAGTCCGATGCCGGCCCACAGATTCGGGCCGATCTTCAGTTGGGAGCGGTCGCCGCGATGGAGCCGGCCCATCCGCCGCTGGCCGACGGAATCGAACCGGGCGAAAATGTTCTGCGCCTGGGCGATGGTTTCGTCATCGACGTACTTGATCAGGTCCTCCGCCGCCCGCCACGCTTCTTCGTCGGTTTCCCGCACGATGACGTGCAGGCGGATGCCGAACCGGACCTGCCGGCCGGCCGCCTCCGCCCGTCTGCGGACGTCGGCGATCTTCTCCGCCACTTCGTCCGGCCGCTCGCCCCAGGTCAGATACACGTCGGCGTGTTTCGCCGCCACGCCATGGGCCGCGGGAGACGAACCGCCGAACCAGACCGGCGGATGGGGCGACTGGAGCGCCGGGTAGAGCACCCGGCCGCCTTTGACCGACAAATGCTTGCCGGCAAAATCCACCGTTTCGCCCGCCAGCTCCCTACGCCAGATCGTCAGGAACTCGTCGGTCAGTTCGTACCGCGCGTCGTGTTCGAGGAACAGGCCGTCGCCGGCCAGTTCCACCGGATCGCCGCCGGCCACCACATTGATGAGCAGCCGGCCGCCGGAAATCCGGTCGAAGGTGGCCGCCATCCGCGCCGCCAGCGTCGGCGACATGAGCCCCGGGCGCACGGCGATGAGAAATTTCAGCCTTTTCGTGACGGGAAGGAGGGAAGCGCCCACAATCCAGGGGTCCTCGCAGGAGCTGCCCGTCGGGATGAGCACGCCCTCGAAACCGAGCCGGTCGGCGGCGGCGGCGATTTGCGCCATGTAGTCCCCGTCCACCGCCCGCGCGCCGGCGGCGGTGCCGAGATAACGCCCGTCGCCGTGGGTCGGGATAAACCAGAAAATGCGCATGAACCATTCCTCCTCGGAAAAAAGGATTGTTCATCCGCCGGCCGCCGGCCGGACGGTCGCTTCTTCCACGCGGATGTCCACGGGAATGAGGCCGAGTTCCCTGAACACATCGGCGATGCGCTGCTGGGCTTCCAAAACTTCACCGCCCACCCGCTGCACACCGTACTCGCGCCGCTTGGCGGCCAGTTCCAGGGACGGCACGTCGATGCCGAGCTGCGGGGACAACAGTTCCGCCAGTTCCTTCGGATGGTCCCTGGCCCACTCGTCGATTTTGCCGGCTTCCTCCAGAATGACCTCGACCACGTCCGGATGCCGTTCGACGAAGGATCGCTCGCCGAGGATAAATTCGTGGTTATCCACCAGACCGGTGCCGTCGGCCAAAATCCTGGCGCCGGTGGCCGTTTCCGCCGCCGCCAGGAACGGGTCCCAGATGACCCAGGCGTCCACCTTGCCGCTTTCGAAGGCGGCTCGCCCGTCCGCCGGCGGCAGGTAGACGGTTTCGATTTCGTCGTATCCCACGCCGGCCTGCTCCAGCAGCCGAACCAGCAAATAGTGGACGTTGGACCCTTTGTTGAGCGCCACTTTCTTCCCCCTCAGATCGGCCACCGATTGGATGTCCGAATCTTTGGGGACCAGCAGCGCTTCGCTGTGGGGGCTCGGCGGTTCGTGGGCCAGATAGACGAGGGGCGCGCCCGCCGCCTGGGCGAATATCGGCGGCGCCTCGCCGGTATGCCCGATGTCGATGCTGCCCACGTTGAGCGCTTCCAGCAGCTGCGGACCGCCGGGGAATTCCGTCCACTCCACCCCGATGCCCAGATCCCGCAGCCTGCGGTCCAGCGAACCGTCCGCCTTGAGAATGTTGAGCGTGCCGTATTTCTGATACCCGATCCGCACCGTCAGCGCCCCCCGGCCGTTCTTCGCCCGGTCTGCGCCCTCGGCTTCGGCCTTGCCCGAACCGGAACCGCCCGCGCCGCAGGCGGCCAGCAGACAAGACGTCGCCAGGATCAGCGCCAGGGCCGCCGCGATCCTCCCGGCCGCAGCCGGCTTCGTCGTCCTTCGGCTTCCCGGCCGGTCGGGGCTCCGGACGGACCGGTCCGCGTCCGCCTGCACCGGCCGCCGCCCGGTGGGTTCACGTCCCGCTCCGCGCATGGCCTTTCACCCCCAGTTCTTTTTCCAGCTCGAAAATCATCCCGTCCAACCGCGTCTTCAACTCTCTGTCCAGTTCGTAATGCACGCCCCCGTTCCGTTCCGAACGCATCACCTGCTGATCGACGGCGTAAACCGCCGGCGCGAACCGCCGCGCGCCCAGCGCCGCGGTCACCGGCTTGAAGGCGAACTCCAGCGTCAGCAAATGGGCGATCGTGCCGCCGATGAACACGGGGGCCACCCATTTGTCGGCCAGAATTTGCTGCGGCAGCACGTCCAGAAACAGTTTCAGCAAACCCGTGTAGGACGCCTTGTAGACCGGGCTGGCAAACACGACGGCGTCCGCGCGCTCCACCCTGGCCACGGCTTCCCGGATCTCCGGCCTGTCGGACCGGCCGAACGCCAGATCAAGGACGGGCAGGTCCGCCACCTGGATCACGTCCGCGGCGTGCCCGTTCACTTCCAGCCGCCGCCGCACGTGGTCCACGATTCCGGTGAGCCGGGAAGCCGCGTTCGGGCTTCCGTTCACAAGGACAATGTCGGCCATGCTTGACATCTCCCTTCCCGCAGTCGGAATAGGAAGCAAAAAACCTCCTTTCCCCCGCCTCGCTCCCGGGCGCGATAGCGGGGAAAAGGAGGCCTCCGGTGATCCGGTCGAACCTCAATTTTCACTATTCCGATTTGATAAGTATGTTTTAGACACCAAAATATTACCTTCCCGACACAAAAATGTCAACGTTTTTCTGTGGAAAACGGATCGCGCCGAGGCTGCCGACTCATGGCAAGGGTGCCCCGCCGGATGGTCAAATGCCGAACTGCTGCTCGAGCCACGCGAGCGCTTCCGCGTCGTCCCTGATGTGCGTCACGACCAGTTTTTGCGTGCCCGAACGGTCCTGGTGTTTCTGCGACTGCAGCTTCATGGCCGCCGTCTTGCCGTCGAGGAACGCAATGGCCACGCAGCCCGCGTCTTCCAGCGTCTTGTGCAGCGCGGCGAAGGCATCCGACGTTTCCTTGCTGAAGATGGGATCCATTTTGGTCGGATCGGCGACAAACGCCCATTGCTGCGACCCAAAAGCCTTGGCCAGACTCAGGAGCTGAGTCTCCAGCGCCTTCACGTCTTCCGGCCCCCACTTCCCGTAGCCGACCGACTTCAGCACGTTCCGTCCTTCCACCCGGGTGACAGCCAACTTTTCCGTTTCGTTCATATTGTTCCCTCCGGTTTCAAAATGGGTTGATGATGGAACCACCGCGATGGCACCATCGGATAACCGCCGTTATTCCCGTGCAGCCCCGCCGAGCTCCCCGACCGTTTCCCGGATGGTGTCGGAGATGTCCGTCATCCGTCTGGCCATCTGCGCGACCCCTTCCCCCGAATCGCTGGCGGCTGCGACCACCTGGTCCAGCCTGCCCAGCAGACTGCCGACCTGCTCCAGCAGCCGTTCCGAGGAAGACTGAAATGATTGGAACACCTCGTCGATCATTTCCGAATGGGTTTTGTATTGGTTGACCGCCGAGTGCATCATCTGAAAGTCGGCGCGCACGTCGTTCATGACAAAATCGAGCATGTGATGGGAAGTGTCGGACAATTCCCGGACGGACCTGCGCACCTGGGCGGTGATGGTCTGGATGTTTTCGATGTGCTGCCTCGATTGATCGGCCAGCTTGCGGATTTCCGCGGCCACGACGGAAAATCCCCTGCCCGCCTCTCCGGCCCGCGCCGCTTCAATGGCGGCGTTCAGGGCGAGCAGGTTGGTCTGTCCCATGATCTCGGTGATGGCCGCCGAGAAGACCTCGATCTGTTCCACCACCGCGGTGTTTTCGATCGCCCGTTCCAGCTCGTCCTTCGTTTTCTGAAATACCGCCAACATCTTGTCCGTGGCGGCGGACACTTCGTTCAGCGTATCCCCCGCCCCGGTTTTGATGGTTCCGGCCATCGTCTTGCCCTTCTCCGCCTGCCCGGCAACTTCCTGGATTGTCTCGGCCATGGCCAGGGAATCGCCGGCGATTTCGGTGGCCAGGGCGGTCGTCTGCTCCATCATGGCGGACAGCTCTTCGGTCGTCCCGGCGATTTCTTCCATCCTTTGGTGGATGTCCGACATCCGTCCCTGCACGATCCGAACGATTCCGTCATCATCCCGGGGTTCCGCCGGCCCGTCTCCCCGAACGGCGTCCGTCGCTCCCGCCGCTTCCTCCCGGCGCATCTCCGCAAGCTGCAAAACCGGGAAGACCTTGCGGCGGAGATAAAAGGAAAAGGCCAGGACGGCGAAGGCGGAACCCGCGAATCCTGCAGCGACGATGATCCGGGGTCCGGGGCAGCACGGCACTGGCGGGCAAAAAGGCGAACGAAACGGCGGACAAAACAGCGATCAGCGCAATGCAAGCGGTTACAAAAATACGCCATTTGGGACAATTTCTGTTGGGTCATGAACGCTCCCTGCTCCTGTGGAATTTGCGGCATCCCTTGAAGCTTCCATCTTGCCATTGTTCGCGCGAACTTTGTCGAATTATGTAACATACTGTTATGGCTATTCTAACAGATACCTGGTCCGTTGACAATCCGCAACCACCCCGGCCCCGCGGTCCAAAAAAGAAAAAACCCTTGCTTCGCAAGGGATATTGTCCATGGAGCGGGTGATGGGAATCGAACCCACGACAACAGCTTGGAAGGCTGTGGTTTTACCACTAAACTACACCCGCGTTCCTTTATGCATGGTCGGGACGACATGATTCGAACATGCGACCCCCTGGTCCCAAACCAGGTGCTCTGCCAAGCTGAGCTACGTCCCGTTTGTTCCGAAAAGAATGGCGTGCCCTGAGAGACTCGAACTCCCGACCTTTTGATTCGTAGTCAAACGCTCTATCCAGCTGAGCTAAGGGCACGCGCTGCGAACAAATATGGAACAGTTTGTAAAATGGAGCGGACGACGGGACTCGAACCCGCGACCCTCGCCTTGGCAAGGCGATGCTCTACCACTGAGCCACGTCCGCAGAATGTGGTGCGTCTCCTTGCTCGACAAAGCCGCCATCGTCGAATGCGACAATAAAAAATGTATCAAAAAAAGCGGCAAAATGCAAATGCGATTTCTGGCATCCCGGCCGGCACCGCAAACAAAAAACCCTTGGCGACAAGGGCTTTGAATTTGCTGGTGCGCGTGGAGGGATTTGAACCCCCACGGTTTCCCGCCAGATCCTAAGTCTGGTGCGTCTGCCAATTCCGCCACACGCGCAGAAAGCAACGCTTCTTGCGTCCCTTTCGTCCCGGTGCCGCGGCTGATCCGCGCTGTCCGGCGACTTCCCGGACGCGCCTGAAGAGAATGTGGCTGGGGATCCAGGATTCGAACCTGGGAATGACGGAGTCAAAGTCCGTTGCCTTACCGCTTGGCTAATCCCCAGCGACGGCTTTTCCGTGGTGGAGGCTGACGGGGTCGAACCGCCGACCTTCTGCTTGTAAGGCAGACGCTCTCCCGGCTGAGCTAAGCCTCCATGGTGACCCGTAGGGGATTCGAACCCCTGTTACCTCCGTGAAAGGGAGGTGTCTTAACCACTTGACCAACGGGCCATATCAACGCTTTCAATCATCTATAAATTAAAGAATCTTGTAGGTAAAGTGGAGCTCCCAACCGGGCTCGAACCGGTGACCTCATCCTTACCATGGATGCACTCTACCTGCTGAGCTATGGGAGCTTGCGTATGGCTCCCCGAACAGGACTCGAACCTGTGACACCTCGGTTAACAGCCGAGTGCTCTACCGACTGAGCTATCGGGGAACGAGTCGAATGGTTCGGGGTTGTCTTCATGTATGTGAGCCGGCCTGGCAGCGTCCTACTCTCCCAGGACCTCCCGGTCCAAGTACCATCGGCGCTGGAGGGCTTAACGGCCGTGTTCGGAATGGGAACGGGTGTTTCCCCTCCGCCATCACCACCAGACCGGCTGTATGGCACAGTGCGCCGCTGGCGCCTTGCGCCCTGAAAACCGGATGGGAAGAAGTCAGCCTGGGTAAGGTAGGATAAGCCCTCGACCGATTAGTACCCGTCAGCTCCACGCGTTGCCGCGCTTCCACCCCGGGCCTATCGACCTGGTGTTCTTCCAGGGGTCTTACCTCTTTCGAGTGGGAAATCTCATCTTGGGGCGGGCTTCGCGCTTAGATGCTTTCAGCGCTTATCCCTTCCGCACTTGGCTACCCAGCGGTGCTCCTGGCGAAACAACTGGTACACCAGCGGTGCGTCCGTCCCGGTCC
>Ga0207811_10328_pt1 | contig 26462 bp, 23 predicted proteins | sample CeladaPassaD2F04_FD_187493 | JGI IMG/M metagenome (GOLD analysis project Ga0207811, IMG submission 187493) | Cellulose-adapted microbial communities from the Joint BioEnergy Institute, USA - Passage D2F04 (SPAdes) (version 2) | ecosystem: Engineered > Bioreactor > Continuous culture > Unclassified...
TGGTCAACTCCTCGAACGGGGACAAAATTCGCGTGAACCTGCCGATTCCGTTGATTAAAATGGGCTTGGAAATCGGCATGCGCATCCCCCAAATCGCCACCAACGACTCCTTGCGCGATATCGACTTTGAACAGCTGTTCAAATTGGTGGAAAGTGGAGTCGTCGGGAAACTGGTGGAGATGGAAGGAAACAATGGAGACATGATTGAGATTGTTGTGGATTAGGTGACGATCATGAAAATTTCCATCGACGTGCCCGGTGAAAAACCGATCCGCCTGGTCATCCCGACCCGACTGCTCTTCAACAGTCTCACGGCCGCGATCGGCGCCCAAGTGCTGCGCAACAATAAAGAGCTCGACTTCTCCATAAGCGGCAAAGATTTGCGCCGCCTCGTCAGGGAACTGCATCGCATGAAGCGAAAGCATCGAAACTTGCTCCTCGTCGATGTGGAAACCGCCGACGGCACGATCGTGCGAATCGGATTTTAGCGGTGCCGGCATCACCTTGGCGCAGTGCGACTCCGTGAACACAAAGGGCTCCAGCGAAACGGCCGGGGCCCTTTTACATATGGCTTTCCTTCCTATTTACCATATGGAACGAAGTTTCCAGCATTGAAGAGAGGTCATGCAAGCCGTGCCGGAACGGCTGAACAACCGCGTGCCTGTGCTGTCGGAATGCGGATACAGCGTGTGGGTCATGACCGTACGTCCCTCGTTGCAAAAAATCTCCACCATGCTCGTATCCATGAGAATATGCAGCTTCAGCTTGTTTTGCCCGGACATTTCCAACCGGCGCTCGCATATGCCTTCGCTCCATCCGTCGGAACGGCTGCGATCGAACTTCAATGTTCCCGTCGACGGGAAATAACAAAGAACCGTTTCTTCCGTCCCGTCCGGGCAAACGCGAAACTTGAACCCGAACTCCTCGGCATCGGACCTCGTCAGATCAAATTCGGCGATCATTTCCCAAGCCGCGCCGTTCGGCTCATCCAGGACCATCTCCATATCGGCCCCAACCCGCTGTTCTCCGCAAGCCCATCTTTCCTCGCGCAGCGCAGCGATTTCTTCAACCGGCGAAAATTTCAGCCTGGCATCCTGATCCAATTCGACCGTACGCGGAAACGACATGGATCCGCACCAATCCTTTTGCCAAGGCGGAGCAAAGCCTTTCGAGTCCCAGGAGTTGGCCCAGCCGATGACGATCCGTCTCCCTTTATCGTCCAGCAACGTTTGCGGCGCATAAAAATCGAACCCGATGTCCACTTCACCCTGAACGTCCCAAGTGAACTTTCCGCTGTTGTAGTCCAGTTTTCCGACCAGATATACCGTTTTCGTGCTTCCCATTCCCATCGGCGAAAACATGAGGACATCCTTGTCTCCCAACGAAAAGAAATCCGGACATTCCCACATGGTACCGAGATTCCCGTCGCTTTCAGCCAGGACATTGACGTACTCCCATTGTCGCAGATCGGTCGAGCGATACAGAAGCGCCTTCCCTCGCCCGTCTTTGCAGGAGCCGACGACCATATACCAAGTGTCCTCGTGTTTCCAAACCTTCGGATCACGGAAATCCACAGAACCTTCCACGGGAGGGTGGGCGATCACGGGATTTTTCCCGTATTTCTCGAAGCGGATACCGTCCGGACTCGTAGCCAAGCACTGGCTTTGAATCGACTGTCCGTCCCGAACGACCGTTCCCGTATATAACAGGGAAAGCACCCCGTTGTCATCCACGGCGGAACCGGAAAAACATCCGCCGCGTTCATCGAAATCATAGGGTTCGCTCGGCGCAAGCGCGATCGGAAGATGCTTCCAATGCACCAGGTCCGTCGATTTGGCGTGGCCCCAGTGCATGGCGCTCCAGCGATCTCCGTAAGGATTATGCTGGTAAAAAAGATGGTATTCCCCTTTATACTGGATCAGGCCGTTCGGATCATTGACCCAGCCTGCGGGCGCCATAAAATGATATTGGTTCCGGCAAGGATCCCGCGCAGCTTTGTCCCGCATCGCCGCGATTGCCGCCTCGGCCTTCATCAAAGCCTGTTCGTGCCTTTCGACACGTGCTCGTTCAGCTCCCATCGGCATATTCCTCCATCCCTTGACGTACTCGTTCGGCTCGTTTCACGTTCCCTCGGAACGACAAGGCGTGCCTTGTTCAATGCCATGGTTTCCTTTGCCCATCGTTAAAGCAAGAGCCAAGAGCAACGCTCATTCCGACACATAATTGGAAATTTCGATCAGGTTGCGGTCCGGATCGCGCACGTAGACGGAGCGGATTTTGCCCGTTGCGCCCGTACGGATGACCGGTCCTTCTTCAATCGCGACGCCGCAACGTTCCAAATGCCGGATGACGTCATCCAGCGGCGTGCTCGCGATGAAGCACAAATCCGCAGAGCCCGGCAGCGGCGTATCCGCTTTCGGTTCGAATTCGCGTCCGCGCTCGTGCAGATTGATCTTTTGATTACCAAAATGCAAAGCGTATCGACCGCCGCCGAATTGGACCACCTCCATGCCGAGCACGTTCTCGTAAAAGTCGATCGTATTTTGCAAATTCTGGACGGTCAAGACAAGGTGATCGAGACGATGGATGACGATGCCGGCGGTCGACGCCGCTAGCTTGCTCTCGGCAGCGTTTTCATGATTCCAGTTTTCCATGGAAATCCCTCTTTTCGATCATGTTATTTTCATGTGAAAAACAGGTGGTCCCGCAGTCGTACAGCCGCCCAATTATTGGTATTCAAGTTCGACGGTGAAGGGCTGAATACCTTCTTTTATGAATTGGAACCTCATTTATGAATCGCCGCTGTTTTGAGACCGATGAATTTCGGGATCGGATCTCGTCTATATGTTGACAAACGATTTTGAAAAAGAGGTGTTTGAAAATGGCATTGCGGTCCACTTTCACGAGCATCAATCTGCCTGTCAAAAACGTAAAACAATCGAAAGATTTCTTCACCGGACTCGGCTTCGAACTCAACCCGCAATTTCCCGACGATGAGAATTCGGCCGCGGTCGTGATCGGAGAAAACCTCTAGGTCATGCTGATCCATCAAGCATTCTTTAATACGCTCACGGAGAGGGAAACCGTCGATACGAGCAAATATGCGCAGATCACGATCGCGTTGGCTTTCGAGAGCCGGGACAAGGTGAATGAAATCGTGAATACCGCTCTCCCTGGGCGGGAAATTGCACGCCGAGCCTGAAGATTATGGAACCATGATTCATTGGGGATTCGTGGACTTGGACGGACATCTATGGGCCATCAACTGCATGAACACGGATGCGGCGCAAGGTTGAGGCTACGTCGGCACCATCGTACTCATCTACAATCGAGTAGAAGGGGGCGGCCGGCCCCCGTCCTTTCACCACACCTAGCATGCTGGTCCGCACTAGGCGTTTCCACCGTTCAACCGGGATACAGTCGAATGAGCTTGCAGCATTTGTTGGTGGCTATTTCGGGTCACGGTTCTGGAAAGTAGATTTCACTTCCGTCCGGTTTCTTTTCATACGCATGGTCCATGGACGATTCCTGGATGTAGCCGTAAGCCCAGTGCGACGGAGGCACGTCCGGCCATTGCTGCGGCGCTTCATGGAGCGGTCCCCGTTCCAGCAGACGGTCAAGCATCGCAACCGCCTCGGCGCGGGACAGCAGCGCATCCGGGCGGAACGTTCCGTCCTCATACCCGTTTACGATCCCCGCCGCTGCCGCTCTTCTGATAAAATCTTGCGCCCAGCTCCCGGCAGTATCGGTAAATTCGGCTGTCGCGCTTCCTTCCGCTTCTTCCGGCAGCACCCGGGCGATCACGGCCGCCATCTCCGCCCGGGTGATCGGTGCGTCCGGCTGGAAGCTGCCGTCGGGATAACCGGTCATCAGGGCCATCCCGACAACGCGGCCGATCTCGTCTTTCGCCCAGTGCGTTTCGGCAAGATCGGTGAATTCCCCGCCCGCAGCAACTTCGTCCCCGTGGATGACTCTGACCAGCATTGCGGCGATTTCCGCGCGGGTGATCTTCCGGTCGGGACCGAAGGTCCCGTCATCATAGCCGAACAGAAAAGCCCGATGTTCCGGATGCGTCCAACGGATGACGGTATAGGTGCCGGTCCCGCCGCCGGAGACAGGGAACCGAATCGCGAGCCGCTCCCCGCCATCATAAGGGACGATGCTTCCTTCCGCCAACTCCTTCGATCCGTCCTCGTACACTGCAAACACCGCGACATATTTCAGCGAATCGTCGCCAAGCGATGCCTGGGTCAGCGGCAAAATCGCCTCGTACCCGCCGCCGGTGAGGTTCGACCCGATGATCGTCGGCCGGCCGGCGATTTCGATCGCGCCCCCTTTTGCAACTTGACGGACCAGCGGATCCGTCGCTGCCTCTTGCTCGGCCAAAGGACGGTTTTCTTCCTTCACCGGCTCGACGCGGAATTGCAGCTCATGCTCGACCCCTTGAAAAGATGCGGCCGGAACGGCGAGGTGCGCATGCGTTGCGGCAATTTCCATTTCGATCTTGGCCTCGAAGAGAGAATCGGCAGAGGCCTTCGGGAATTTCACCGTCAACTCCGCGTCTTCGTCTTGGTCGCCTGGAATGAGCATTTTCGCGAAAATGGATCCGAGCCCCTCAAGTTTTTCTATCGCTCGAGCCGCCAGGTCTCTCGTCAGTACGACCGTTGCTTTCCGGGTTTCGCCGGGCCCGATTGACCGGTGGATATACGCGTTCGAGACGATCGTGCCGCTGTTGCCTTCAACGACGTGAACGGTTGGCCGTACGGCCGGGGAGTCCGAATCCGCCGGCTCCTCCGGAGCGCTCGGCGTCGCCTGCGTCTCATTTGAGTACCCGCTGGCCCCTGCGGCGTTATGGGCCTTCACCGCAAAATAATAGGTCGTATCGTTCGTAAGGCCGGTTACCGTATAAGTGGTTTCCGTCACCGTGGCCGGCAAGACGTCGTAGGTGCCGGAAACGGTGCCGATATGAAGACTGTAATAATCGGCGAACGCCGCACTGTCCCATGACAGGGTGACTTGACCGTTGCCGGGCGAAGCCTGCAGATCGGCCGGAGCATGGGGAGGATGGAGGCTCCACTGGGCGTAGACGGTGATATCTCCGGTTACGACGGTCGTCTCGTTGAAAACGGTCCCGCTGCCGTCCGGCTGCGTATTCCAGCCTGCAAACGTATAACCGGACCGGGTCGGCGGCACGGGAAGGGCATCCACGGTTTCGCCGTCCGTCACGTTCAGGGTCGAGGGGTCCGCCTCCGTATCTCCGCCGGTTTTGTCGAACGTGACCGTATGGATTGCCGGTTGAAGCATTTTGATCTTGTAGTTGCCGTAGTCCGAAACATACAGATTGCCGTTATGGTCAATATCTATCCCCATAGGGTTTTTCAGTTCCGCCAATTTCGCCGGCCCGCCGTCCCCGCTGTCCCCGGAGGCGCCGGTCCCGGCAATGGTCGCGATGATGCCGGCCGGACTTATTTTCCGAACGACGTGGCTGCCAAACTCCGTGACATACAGCGTTCCGTCGCCGCCTATGGCAATTCCGATCGGGAACCACAGACCGGCCTCCGTCGCCGGCCCGCCGTCGCCGGAAGAGGCGAAGGATCCCGTGCCGGCCACCGTACTGATATGGCCGGATGCATCCACCTTTCGCACGCGATGGTTGTTTCGGTCCGCAATATACAAATTTCCGTCTTCGTCAACATCGACGGAATACGGGTTGCTCAACTGCGCCGAATTCGCCTGTCCGCCATCGCCCGAGTAACCGGGGGTTCCCGTTCCGGCCGCCGTGCTGATGATCCCGGTTGTACCATCCACCTTCCGAACGACATGATTGTAGAGATCCGCAATATAAATATTGCCTTCTTTATCCACGGCAACATCCACCGGTTGGTTCAGCAGGGCACTTGTCGCCGGCCCGCCGTCGCCGGAATAGCCCGATGTTCCCGTGCTTGAGCCGGCCACCGTGGTGATGATGCCGTCCGTATCCACTTTGCGCACCCGCTCAAAGCCCAATTCCGTAATGTACATGTTCCCTTCGCTGTCGAAGGCCACGGATGAAGGGAATCGCAATGTAGCCGAAGTCGCCGGCCCGCCGTCTCCCGAAGGGATGAAGATACTCGCCTCAACTCCGGGGATTCCGGCGACCGTCGTGATGATGCCGTCCGTATCCACTTTCCGTATGACATGATTGTTGAAATCCGGAATATACAGATTTCCGGCGGCGTCTACGGCAATATGGTAAGCCAAGTTGAATTGGGCGGAAATGGCCGGCCCGTTGTCCCCGGAAAACCCGCCCGTACCGGTGCCGGCGACCGTGTGAACCGTGTAATTTTCCGCCGCATACGCACGGCCCGCCCATCCGGCCGGCAGCATGGTCACCGCGCTCATGAGCACCATGACCGCAAATAAAATAAGCAGCGATCTGACTGTATCTCTTCCAGCCGTTTTCAAAACGACTCTCTTCATAAATGTTCCTCCCCTTCCGGAGCCTGCCCGGACTGCCGGTTCGTCGGTTCGAAATCTCCTTCAGTTTATCGATTTTGGCCTAGTGATACGACAGTAAATGGTCCTGGGCCATATGACTCACAAAGTTCAGTTGGGTGATTCGGGAAAGGAATTCAGCCTCTCGGGGAGGACGCACAGCGATTCTGGACCGGCTGCCGCACCATTCGACGACGATCAACATCAAGGGGAAAGTTACCGCATCAAGGAAAAGAAGAAATCCGGCTTTTTCCGTCCGGAAGGGAGTGAGGACAAACTGGAGGGAATAGAAAGTATGGGTTAAATGCCGAATTTATTAGCTCTCGCTCCAACTGTTCTGCTGTAAACCAATGAACGTATCCTTTACCCAAAGGAAAAGTATCGCCTTCCTTAAGAAATGAATATTTATTAGCCTCTTTATCGTAATATTCGTCCTTTGCTTCATGAATATATTCTTCAGGTACGATTTATTGAGTTAAAAGCAAGCTCCCCCAGGCTTTAATAAGTCCCATACTTTTTGAAGAAATCTTGCTCTGCCTTCTGCCGGTAAATAACAATAAACTTTAAAAGCAAGGATATAATCAAATTTTAAATTTGCATGAATATTAGTCAAATCATTGTCAACCACATGATAATTAACATCTAATGATAAATTGGCTGCAAACCTCCTAGCAATGTTGATTAGTTGCTTTGACACATCGATTCCGGTCACAATATGTCCAGCCTTTGCAAGGAAGTTGCTTATCCTCCCGGCTCCACAACCAATATCTAATATGTTCATTAGAGTTTGGGGGATGGTTTCCAACAACCACCTTTCAGATGGAAGTATTACTTCATTCATCATCTCTTTACAGCCCCGGGTTCATTTTTCTGGAGAGACCGGCCATGTACTCTTGAAATCATGTTTTGAAGGTAATCTTCAATATAATGATTTACAATTTCCGGATTTTCCCGATTGGATTTGAAAATGATCACCTGCTGTGAACATATGTCCGTATGGCGCCGAACAGCCGCGATTTCCAATACAGCCATTCTTCCGCGCTGAACGCTAGCAAGGGGCCGAACAAAAAATACATGTACCTGGGCTGCACTTCCACAAACAGGTGAGCGAACGTGTATGCGCCGATCACGAGCACGATCAGCCGTTTCTTTCCGTCGGCAAACTCCCGGCGCAAAAACCGGATCACGCCGCAAAACGCCGGCAGCGCCAGCCAATAAAACACCGCCCGCTCAAACTGCCGGTACGTTCCGATCACTTCGTCAAAGCGGACCGTCCACCCCAGATAAAGAAACGACGTGCCCGATTTCTTCGGAAAGGTGAACCAATAAGGCTGATAGTCCGCCCACAGTTTGCCGATTTTCACAAACGGAAGTTTCACCATATTGCGCCAGTCCGTCAAACGCTCCCGAATGATTTCCTTTTCCAGCGCGGTGCGCTTCTCCGGATTCATGTATCCGTAATTGAGCAGCCGTTCATCCCCTTTGGAATAGCTTCCGTTCGCCGCCGCGTTCAGTCCGGTCATGAACTTCCACAGCGGATCGTTGTTCCGCAAGCCGTCGGGGCTGATTCCGGTTTGGCTCAGAATCGTGCCGGCCAGCGTAAAAACGAGCCAATAAGCGGCGACCGCCACTCCCGCCTTCATCGCTCCGAACACTTCCCGTTTCGATCGTTGCGCCGCCAGGCGAATCAGCTCGTTCACGGCAATGGCGGCGATGACCACAATGCCGATCGGCCGCATCACTTGGCCCACGGCGATGAGCGCCCCCGCCGCTCCCGCGCCGAACCAGGAGACGCGGCCGAATTTCAGCCACACATAAAGGCCGCAGTACAGCCAGGCGGCCGCAATATGCTGGTTCGTCAGCACGGAGGACATCAACAAAAGCGGCAACAGCGTCACGTGCAGCAACATGGCCAACACGGCCGTCTTGCGGGAAAACGCTTCTCGGGCGATGCCGTACACCGCCAGCGACGCGACCGCACACCAGAACGCGTTCACCAGTTTCAGAAACGTGACCGAGTCGAATACCGACAGGACGAGCGCCTGATAAGCCGTAAAGCCGGTTTGGTACGGGAACCGCCGGTAATAGATGTTGTTCAGATACTCCCGGCCGCCTTCCATCATCTCCCGCGCGGAGTGATACATAAGCGAAAAATCCGACACCGGCGGCGTCTGCACCATCGCGATCCACAACATTTTGGTCAACAAACCGGCCGCACCGAGCGCCATCCAGGCGCGCCGTTCCGGAATCCGGCCGGCCGCCGCCGTCAGCAGCGCAATCCACGCCAACGCCTCGATGAAAACAACCGGCTTGATATCCAGCATAAATGAAAACAACGCGAATTGACCCGCCGCGATAGCGAAGTAAACGGAAAAATAGACGAGCATCAGACGGGAGATCGTGTTCTCCAACTTCATGGGCTATCCCCTTGCGTCCGGAATATGTAATATTTGCTGACGGCATAATTGATGGCGATGACGAGGAAATTGACCGAGATTTTGCCGACCAGCGCGTCCCACTCCAACACACCGACGAGCAGCAGCATCAACCCCATATCCGACGCATAGCTGGAGACGCGCAGGACGACAAACTGCAACCATCGTTTCCCCAGCACGCGGGCGTTGGTCGACTTGACCTGAAACACGTACCGCTCGTTGACGACAAAAGCGAAGGCGACGGAAACGGCAAATGCCGCCGTGTTCGCGAGGACGTAATCGACCGAAAACCAGGTCAGCAGCGCAAACGCGCCAAAGTTGACCAACGTGGTGCCGGCGCCGGCCAGGGCGTATCGGAACAGCCGGGAAGCGAGCAGACGGTCAAGGCTCCGTTTCATGGGCGTCTCCCGTATATTCGTTGACGAAGTACAGCGGTCTCCGTTTGGTCTCCATAAAAATTCTTCCGACATATTCGCCAAGAATGCCGAGCGCAAGCAGCTGCAGACCTCCGAAAAACAGCACGAAACTGACCATGGAAGCGTAACCGGGCATGTCTCTTCCCCAAATCACGGTTTTCAGCACGATGTACACGATATACAGGAAAGACGCAAATGATGTGAAAATTCCGACAACGGTGGAGATGCGCAGCGGCATCGTCGTGAACGACGTGATGCCCTCCACCGCCAGGCCGAACAATTTCCGGTAATTCCACTTCGTCTTTCCGGCCGCTCTCGTGTCCCGTTCATATGGAACAGCCTTTTTCCTGAAACCGACGAGGCTGTACAAACCTTTGGTGTACCGCTGCGACTCCCGCATGGACTTCAACGCGTTGACGGCTCTGCGGCTCAACAGCCGGAAATCGCCGGTGTCAATCTGCACGGGGATCGTCGTCATTCTGGCCAGCAGGCGGTAAAATGCGCGCGCGGTCACCCGTTTGAACCACGGATCTCCGTTTCGCGAAATGCGTTGCGCATACACATCGTCGTATCCTTCCTCCCAATAGCGAACCATCTCCGGGATGAGTTCGGGAGGATCCTGGAGATCGCAGTCGATATTGATCACCGCGTCGCCCGCGGCATAATCAAACCCCGCGGCCATGGCGATCTCCTTGCCGTAATTTCTGGACAAATCCAGGTAGTGCACGCGGCGATCGCCGGCCTGGATCTCTTTGATGCGCTGCAGCGTACCGTCCTTGCTGCCGTCATTGATGAACAACAGCCCCATATCATATGGCAAACTGTCCATGACCGGCCTGATTCGGCTGTAAAACAACGGAATCACTTCTTCTTCGTTGTAGCACGGAACGATGATCGTAATTTTCTTCATTTTCCAATCACCGTTGAAAAAAATTGACGTTCCCGTTTCCCGGAAGAAGAGGAAGTCCACCGCTTGTCCTTCCTACAAAAAGAAGAGGGGATCCCCCCCTCTTCTTTTTTAGTAGATTACGAGCACCGGCTGTATCCGCAATTGGAGCACGTCTTGCAGCCTTCGGTGTTGATGAGCGAAGCCGAGCCGCAGGACGGGCACAGATCGAGCGAACTGTCGGCGCTTTTGTGATGTCGGGGCGGTTCGCTGCCGGAATATGCGCGGATTTCCGCGGGCGCATCGTCCTCCGTTTCGTCCGCGTGGCGTTGGTCCGCGGTTTCAATATGAATTTCCAGCGCCTTGGCCAGCGCGTCGGCAATCGATTCGACCCGGTTGGCGCCGAATCCGATGGCGCCGGAGCCGCCGATGCCTTTCAGGTGCTTGATCAGCAGCCGCTCCTTCTGCCCGTGCTCGCCGTATCGCAAAAACAGCGAGCAGACGCGGCCGAGCGCTTCGGACATCGCGAACACGTCGGATCCCGCCTTGCCGACGTTCAGGAACACTTCGCTCGGAAAACCGTTCAGGTCGTTGATCGTGATATAGGCGACGCCGAGCGGCGTGTTGAACTTGTACGTCGCGCCGCGCAGCACGGAAGGACGGCGTTTGTACTGGCGGTCGAAAATTTGCTCCGTCTTGCTGTCGATGTCGACTTTCAGCTTTTCCGCCACGGTTTCGAGCGTTTTCTTCTCGCTGTCGGTAGCCGGCGCCGCCGGCGCCGCGACCGAAGCCGTCTCTTTCTTCTCTTCCTTTTTGTCCGTCGACAACACCTGCACGTCGCGGCTGCCGTCGCGGTAAATCGTCACGCCCTTGCAGCCGAGATCAAACGCCAGCTCGTACAGCTTTTTCGTTTCCTCGATCGTAAAGTCGGACGGGCAGTTCGCGGTTTTGGAAATGGAGCTGTCGACCCAGCGCTGGATCGCCGCCTGCACGCGGATATGATCTTCCGCCGACAAATCCATCGCCGTCACGAAGTAATCCGGCAGCTCTTCACCCGGGTGGGCGTCGCGCCACTCCTGGGCGATCGGCACATACTGCTTGTCGAAGCCGAGACGGCTTTGCCGGTAATATTCGAACGCGAAATACGGCTCGATCCCGGTCGACGTGCCGACCATCGTGCCCGTACTGCCGGTCGGCGCCTGGGTGATGACGGTCACGTTGCGCATGCCGTGCTTCTGGATGGCCGCGCCGACTTCCGGATACTCGCGCACCATGTTTTTCATGAAGCCGCTCTGCAAATATTTGTCCAGCTCGAACTTTTCAAACGGACCTTTCTCGCCGGCGATTTCCGCGGAAGCGAGATAGGCTTCCTTGGCGATGAAGCCGTACAGCTTGTCGAGAAACTCCAGCGATTCCGGACTGCCGTAACGAATGCCGAGGCGGATCATCAGCTCCGCCAGCCCCATCGAACCGAGGCCGACGCGGCGTTCGGACTTCTGGTTGATTTCGTTTTCCTTGAAATGGTACGGCGTGCGGTCGATGACGTTGTCCAGGAAGCGGACCGAATACCGCACGACTTTGCCGAGCTCATCCCAGGCGACGTCGTGGCGTTCCTCGTCGTAAAACTTCGACAGGTTGATGGCGGACAAATTGCATACGCCCCATGCCGGAAGCCCCTGCTCGCCGCACGGGTTCGTGCATATGATCGGGTTGAAGTACCAGCTGTTGGACATTTGGTTGTAATATTCCATGAACACGACGCCGGGCTCGGCGGATTTCCAGGCCGATTCGATGATCGTGTGCCAAATGTCGCGGGCTTTCATCGTCTTGTAATGGATGACTTTTTTGCCGAGCTGTTTCCAGGCGTTCAGATCGCCGTTCCACACTTCGTCGTAATCGGGGTCCGACGTGTCCGGGAACACGAGATCCCAGTCGAGGTCTTCCTTGACGGCCCTCATGAACGCGTTGCTGACGCACACCGACAAGTTGGCGTTCGTCATCAGCCCCATCGTCGTCTTGACGGTGATGAAATCGATGAGATCCGGATGCCAGTCGTTGATCATCAGCATCAGCGCGCCCCTGCGGCTGCCGCCCTGTTCGATCAGACCGGTCGTGTAGCTGAACAGGCCGCCCCAAGACACCGCCCCGCTCGACGAACCGCTGACGCCGCGCACGATCGCCCTGCGCGGACGAAGGGTGGACAAGTTGATGCCGACGCCGCCGCCGCGCGACATGATCTCCGTCATTTCCGTCAGCGACCGCATGATGCCGCCGCGGCTGTCATGCGGAGACGGAATGACGTAGCAGTTGAACAGCGTCAGTTCGTCGCTGGCGCCCGCGCCCGCGGCGATGCGCCCGCCGGGAACGAGCTTCCAGTCCTGGAGAATGTATCGGAATTTTTCTTCCCATTCCTGCTGTTTTTCCGGCGCTTCCACCGACGCCATCGCCCGGGCGAGGCGGTCCCACATTTCTTCGGGCGTCTTCTCCTTCGTCAGCGTCAACTTGGAAATATCGGATTCGATGATTTCTCCGCTGCGCAGCTTGACTTCCACCTTGCGGCCGTCGCGATGAATCACCTCGCCGACTTCCTTCGCCGGAAATTTGGGGTCGTCCTTCGTAAGTACCAGCACCACATCCCCGACCTTGGTGTTGTTCGTGTCGGGGTCTTTCAAGGCGTAGCGATCCAGGAAAATTTTTTCGCTCAAGCCTTCCAGGCGACCGGTATGAGATGTTTTCATGAAAACCCTCCCGCTTGTCTAAAAATTCGACAGCCGGCAAGCCATCCACCGGCATCGCTCGCGCCGCAGGCGCGCCGTTCACTTCTCTCCACCTATCATATGTAACGCTGTACAATATGTAGTGTACTCTTTGGATTATACACTACTACATATTGTGTTTCGAGTAATTAAATCGTGAAATAAGCAGTTTTTTCCCGATCGTTTGTCCATTCTCTTTCTGTATCTCGTTCAATCACAATTTTTTAAAAGACAAGCGGATCCGCACTCCGAAATAGTCGAAATTTAACAAAATATGTCGAAATAGGTCGATGCGGACGGATATGGTGCACGAACATGACGCGCAAACAGGGCTCGAAAACAAAGCGCGCGGACGGCACGCGGGCAAACCCGGGCGGCATGCGGAGCATGCGGATGGGCTTTTGACACGTCCACCGCCGTTTGTTACGTTAATGTGTAGATGTGAATGACGCAAAACTCCGGGGAGGGAATCCCATGATTTTGCACAACGGACGATTGTCGGACAAACAGGACGTTCGCATATCCGTCGATGACCGCGGTTACTATTTTGGCGACGGCGTCTATGAAGTGTTCCGGATCTACAACGGCGCGCTGTTCGAAGCGGACGCGCACCTGGCGCGACTTCAACGCAGCGCGGACGAGGTCAGGCTCAAGCTGCCCTATCCGTTGGACGCGATCCGGTCGATGCTGGAGAAGCTGCGCGGGGCCGAACGCGTGACGGAAGGCATGCTGTACATGCAGATCACGCGCGGCGAAGCGCCGCGGTCGCACACGTTTCCGGACGATGCCGTCCCGAACCTAGTCGCCTGGTGCAAGCCGCTGCCGCGGCCGCTCAATCAGTTGAAACACGGCATCGACGCCGTGACCGTCGAGGACGTCCGCTGGCTGCGCTGCGACATCAAGTCGCTGAATTTGCTGCCGAACACGCTGGCGAAGCAGCAGGCGGCGGACAGCGGCGCGGACGAAGCGGTGTTCGTCCGCGGCGGCATCGTCACGGAGTGCAGCGCGTCCAATCTGATGATCGTCAAAAACGGCGAGCTGTGGACGCATCCCGCGAATCATCTGATCCTGCACGGCATCACCCGCGGCGTCGTGTTGCGGCTGTCCGCCGAGCTGGCCATCCCGGTGCGGGAGCAGCCGTTCGGCGTCGACGCGTTGAAGACTGCCGACGAAGCGTTCATCACGGGCACGACCGTGGAGATCACGCCGGTCGTGCGCATCGACGGCGCGCCGGTCGGCACGGGTACGCCCGGGCCGGTGACGCGCAGGCTGCAAGCGGCGTTTGCGCAATACGCCGGACTGGCCGGCTGAGCCGCGAACTTCACCCGCTTCCCCCTAACGGCGAAGCCGTGCATCATGCAGGCGAGAGCCGCACTTGTGCAGGCGGGAGCCGCATATGTCCGGCGGGAGCCGCGCTTGCCCGACGGGAACCGCACTTGTCCATCCGGCGAAAAACGCGACGCGGCGTCCGCGGCGCCCACGGCGGCTCCCTCCTTCACCGGCGCAAATTCCATTCGTCCGTCGCGTATTTTTCCCTCGCGAGCTGCTCCGCCAGCCGAAGCTCGTCCGGCGTCAGCTCGCCCTCCTCAAGGCGGATGCCCATCCCTTCCTGCATGCCGCGAAAAAACGCTTCCTCCGCCTCCGCGATCCCGATGCGCGGCAGTCCGGAGCGTTCGCGCAGTTCATTGATCGCGACCGCCCGGTCGTCAAACGAGGCGCGCAGCCTTTTTTTCACCCGCTCGTTGGGAAAACGCAGCAGCGCAAACAGCAGATCCGCATCGAGATCGATCAGAATGGAGCCGTGCTGCAGCACCGCCCCTTTTTGCCTCATTTGCGCGCTGCCCGCCGCCTTTCGCCCTTCGACGACGAGCTCGTACCAGGAAGGCGAATCGAAACAGGCCGCGGAAGCGGCGGAAGCGTACTTCGCTTTTTCCGAATCCGAAGACAAATCCGCCATTTCCGCCCGCAGACCGAGTTGCCGGAATCCTTCCAAGAGCCCCTCGCTCAGCATGCGGTACGCTTCCGTGACGCGCCGCGGCAGTCCCGGATACGATTCGGACACGACCATGCTGTACGTCAGCTCGCGGTCGTGCAGCACCGCCCGCCCGCCGGTCGGCCGCCGCACAAACCCGATGCCGCGCCGCCTGAGCGCGTCCAAATCCACTTCCTCCTCCGCCTTCTGAAAATATCCGATCGACAGCGTCGGCGGATCCCACGTGTAAAACCGCAATGTCGGCAGCGTCTTTCCTTCTCCGTGAAGCGTCAACATCGCTTCGTCGATGGCCATATTCATCGCCGGGGTGTTCGCCCCCGACCGTATCCAGCGCCAGGTGATCATCCGGCCGCTCCCCTTTCCACACAATCTCGAAGCCCGGTTATGAAAGATATGGAAAATGCGCATACTAGACAGAACCCAGCTTGATACGCCTGCAACCAAGGGAAGGAGCATGCATCCATGACGCCGGGCAACACTCGCAGCATATCGATCAACGAGCACCTGCAGCTTCATTTCGACCGTTCCTGGCTGGCGGAACTCGGCGAACGGCTGGACCGCAACGGCCCCTGGGATTCCTGGGACTATTTTCGTCTCGCCTACGACGCCGCGCAGTTTTCGCGGGTCGCGAGCTTTGACGAACTGCAGTGCCTCAAAACGCTGTCCGGACTCGAGCCGCTCCCGCACCAGCTGGAGACGGCGCGCAAGGTGCTGCACGAAATGCGCGGCCGGGCGATTCTCGCCGACGAAGTCGGTCTCGGCAAAACGATCGAAGCCGGCCTCATATTAAAAGAATACATGATTCGCGGTCTCGTTCGCAAAACGCTGATTCTCGTCCCCGCCTCGCTCGTCCTGCAGTGGGTGCGCGAACTGAATCAGAAGTTCGGCATTCCCGCCGTCGCGCAGAAAAAAACGTACATGTGGCAGCAGTGCGACGTCGTCGTCGCGTCGATGGATACGGCCAAACGGGAGCCGCACCGCGACATCGTGCTGAACCTCGAATACGACATGCTCATTATCGATGAGGCGCACAAGCTGAAAAACCGAAACACGAGCAACTACCAGTTCGTCAACCAGATTCGCAAAAAATACTGCCTGCTTTTGACCGCCACCCCGGTGCAAAACGACATGAAGGAACTGTACAACCTCATTACGGTGCTGAAACCGGGGCAGCTCGGCGGCCAGGGCGAGTTCCAGAACAACTACGTCGTCGGCAAACGCCAGCCGAAAAACCAGGACGCGCTGCGGGAGCAGCTGTCCAAAGTCATGATCCGCAACCGGCGGACGGAAGGGCTCGTGGAATTCACCAAGCGGCACGTCACCAACATCCCGCTCCGATTGTCGCCGGAAGAACAGGCGCTGTACGACGCGATCACCGATTTCGTCAAGGGCCGCTACCGCAGCTCGGGCGGCGACATCGGCAGCATCCTGTCGCTCGTCACGCTGCAGCGGGAAGTGTGCAGCAGCCGCGACGCCGTGTTTGTCTCGCTGGTCAACATGTTCAAGAAAACGCCGCAGGATTCGCCCGTGCGCCAGATGATCTGGGAACTCGTGGAAAAAATCCGCGCGATCCGGGCCAACACCAAGGCGGAAACGGCGATGAAGCTCGTGCGCGACATCGGCGACAAAACGATCATATTCACGGAATACCGCGCGACCCAGGAATATTTGCTGAACTATTTGAAACAGCAAAAAATCGTCGCCGTCGCCTACCGCGGCGGCATGAACCGCGGCAAAAAAGACTGGATGATGGACCTGTTCCGCGGCCGCGCGCAGGTGATGGTCGCCACCGAAGCCGGCGGCGAAGGCATCAATCTGCAGTTCTGCAACCATATCATCAATTTCGACCTGCCCTGGAACCCGATGCGGGTGGAGCAGCGCATCGGCCGCGTGCACCGGCTCGGGCAGACGCGCGACGTGCACATTTTCAATTTGTCGACCCTGGGCACGATCGAGGAGCATATCGTGAACTTGCTGCATGAAAAAATCAACATGTTCGAAATGGTCATCGGCGAGCTGGACGTCATTCTGGAGCGGATGGAGCGGCAGGAGTCGCTGGAGAAAAAGCTGTACAAAATTTTGCTGGAGGCGTCGAGCGACGACGATATCCGGCGCGGCATGGACGACATCGGCCGGTCTTTCGCCGAGGCGCGCGAATCGTATCGGCAGGAGCAGGAGCGCAAACCGGCCGGTTCCGGCGCCGCCCGGACGGCGAACAAGGCCGCGCGCGCGGAAGCGGGGGCGGGACCGTGAACCAGCAGCAAGTATCGGAATTCGTGCACCGTTTTCTCGACGCGTCCCAATGCCGCATTATCGAAAAGACGCCCGCGCACACGACGGTGAAGCTGTCTCCGGAAGCGGACAAGGCGCTGATGGGCCGCAGCTATTACTGGGATTTTGTCGAGCGGACCGGCGCGCCGGCGGAAACGATGACGCTGACGCTCGTGTTCGATCCGGACGCGGAACCGCCCGAAGAAACGCGCTCCACCGGTCCGACCGCGGTCCGGACGCTATACGTGCCGGGCAGACCGCCGCGGGAAGTCATCACGTACGGCTGCCGGCGTCTGGAGCAAATGTTTCAGACGGTTCGCCGCCAAGGCATGTACGTGATGCTGTACGAGCAGCCGGAGGAACCGGACCCGGCGCCGCCGCGCAGAAAAACGTCGTCGCGGCCGTACACGACCTGGCTTGCGGTCAATTTCAAGGTGGAATACGCCTGCGACATGAAGCGCGAAGACATTCATTCTCTCGGCATCTCGCTTTCTTCCGGAGAAATTGCCGACCGGTTCCACTCGATCCTCGAGCGCAAAAATTTGACGCCGCGCCTGCCGCAGCACGTGCACCTGCGCCGCGGGATGACGCTGGAGGAAGCCGCGCTGCGGCTCGAACGGGAGTTGGAACGGCGCGTGCGCGCGGAGGACCATCGCTGGGCGGCGGATGCGGCGTCGCGTCTCGCCGAAGAACTGGCGCGCGTGGACGGATATTATGCGGGCGTGGCGGAGAGCCTCGCCGACGAGGAGGAGCGGGCGGCCGCCCTCGCCCAGCACCAAACGCGCCGGGAGGAAATCATGTGGCAGCACCAGCCGCGCATTCAAGTTTCCGTCATCAATTGCGGCCTGTTTCACCTTTGGGACGACACGTTTCAGGGGAAATGACGCCGATTCGGGAAAACTTTCCAAAAAAAGAAGCGGCCGGCGCACCACTACAGTGACACGTTCCAACACCCTTTTTACGGACGGTAGGATACAATGGCATCCACCAGGGCTTGTCCCCATGCCGCATGCAGCCGGAACAACGCGAAGAGATGAAGACAAATGGGGGTAAGCGAAGAGTTTCCCCATGCTGTAGGGATCCGGAACACCCCTGTCGACAGGAGGGATCATGGATGAGGTTGCGCCACCACGTTCGAAATGTCCGCATACTTACGGCCGCCGGATGGTTAGGCCGCCGCGGTCTGTCGAGGGACCGGCGGATCGATCGCCGCGCGTTTTCGGGTCGGCCGTTGATGACGGCCGTGCGCCGGTCGAATCGTACATACCTCTGTGAGACGAAAGAGGGCGTCATGCTCCCGCGCCCGTATTTGTCGCAAAAGCCGCCGGCCGAAAAGGAAGGCCGGAAAACGGCGCCAAAAATGCTGCTCGCTTCGCTGTGCCTGGCCGTGCTGCTCGCGTGGGCGGGACGGGAAACGGCGCCGGCCGTCAACGCCGCCGCCGTTGTACCGGCAGACAACGCCGTGCGGGCGAGCGCGGACATCGACGCGTATTTCCACGCCGCCCAGGCGCTGGAACGGGAGCAGTCGGCGCTGGATGCGCAAATCGGCGAATGGATCGGCGCGCTTGCCGAGCATGCCGAGTACGCGCATTGGCGCGGCGCGGAATGGGACAAGTATCCGATCGGCGCGGGCATGCACGGTTGGGTCGTCATTTTGCGGAAAAACGGCGAGGAAATCGGGTACTTGGTCGTCGGCGCGAAAGAGGACGGAACGTTTGCGCTCACGGAATACGGCGACGGACCGTATCCGCTGTTCAGCGGCCGGACGTTGTACCGCACGATGAGGCTGGAAGGATGGATCGATCCGGACATCGGATACGAGAAATTTGTTGCCCTGCTCGGCGAACGGAAGGACGAAACCGCGGCGATCGAAGCCGATAGCTATTACGATCCCGGCCGGCCGCTCGCGGCGGTATGGAGGGTGCGGCACCAAGGTGCGACGCATATCATCGATGGCAAGACGGGGGAAGTGTATCCCCTGGAAGCGCTTGAATTCCCGTCATCTTCCCCGGATTTGGACCGCCACGAGACGATCCAAACCGGTCGTTTGAGCGAACTGCTGCGCATCGACGCGTTCGATCCCTATGCCCGGGTGTCGTGGATGACCGCGGAACCGATCGCTCCTTCCTGGAACACGATCCGGGACGCGATGAACGGCCATAAGCCGCTCGTCTATGTCGCGCAGCCGTTCGGCAGCGCCGTCACGCTGCCGTTGGCGGTGACCGGAATCGAGCGGTGGGAAGCGGGGCCCGAACGCGTCGTGCTCGATCAGGACGGACCGCGTTCGCTGGCGCTGCCCGCGCTGAACGCAAGCGGCGAGTTTTATCCGCTCAGCGGCGATGCCGGAACAGCCGGGAAAACCACACCTTGAACGTGATCGGCATCATGCCGAACCATCGGTACTGCCACGGTTGCGCGGCGCGCGCGTTCCGGCGCGTTTCGCGCGGCGTCTCCATATACCGGATGAACCGTTCGGTCATGTATTTGACCAATTCTTTGCCGTCGTTCGCCACGGCTGCCATCACCTCTGCCCACAGTATTCCACCGGCAGAAGCGAAATAAACGTGAGGCCGGCACACGTTGCCACCGAAACAAACGTGCGGCGTGCACCACAACGGCCACACCGCACGCAAGGAACGAAAATGCAATACAAATACTCACGAGATCAGGACGGCGCGGACGCCGCGGGCGCCGAAGGAACGGGCGCGCGCCCGGCGTCCTGCGGCTTCGCCTGGGCAGCGGCCGCCCCGCCGGACAAACCGACGCATTCCCGGAACGCGAACTGCCGGCATCCCGCGCATGTTCCCAACTCCAAATGCGACATCACCCAGTCGATCGCAGGTCCGGTATGTTCAAAACAGCAGTCGGCACCGATCCCGTCGAACAAGCCGATCTTGGCCAGCATTTGCCGCGGCTGCGGTTTCAGGCCGGAGATGAGCACGCGGCCTCCCTCGCGCTGCAGCGTGCGGACGACCTCGGCGAACTGTTCCGCCCCGGTCGTGTCCATCAGCGGAACTTTGCCCATGCGCAGCAGCACGAACTTCGGTTGTCGCTCGCGGATGTCCTGAATCATGCCGTCCCACGCTCCGGAGGAAGCGAAAAACAGCGGACCCTCGACGGTGAAAATGGAAAACTGCGGGCAGTCGGACGTTTCGGACACCGCGCTCGCGCTGACTTTCGGATGTTTCCGCCGCTGGTCGGGCAGCACCTTCAGCGCGCCCGCCGTCTCCGCCATTTTCTTCACGAACAACAGCGACGCGAGCACGAGACCGACGGCGACCGCGGTGGACAAATCCGTCAGCACGGTCAAAAGAAACGTCAGCACCATCACCAGCGAGTCGGTCGTTTTCAGTTTCAACAGGTGCATAAAATGCCGCCGTTCGCTCATGTTCCAGGCGACCACCATCAAAATCGGCGCCATCGCGGCCAGCGGAATCTGCGAAGCGTACGGCGCGAACGCGACGAGCACGAGCAGCACGAACACCCCGTGCACGATGCCCGACATCGGCGACACGGCGCCGTTGCGAATGTTGGTCGCGGTGCGCGCGATCGCCCCTGTCGCCGGGATGCCGCCGAACATCGGCGTGACGACGTTGGCGATGCCCTGCCCGATCAGTTCGCGGTTGCTGTCGTGTTTGCGGCCGGTCATGCTGTCGGCCACGACGGCGGACAAGAGCGACTCGATGCCCCCGAGCATCGCGATGACGAACGCCGAAGGCAGCAGGGCGACGATGCGTTCCCAGGTGATGTCGGGAAATGCGAATTCCGGCAGCGCGGCGGGGATTTCGCCGTAGGCGGAGCCGATCGTGGCGACCTGCCCCTGATAGAGCAAATAGGAGACCGCGCTCGCGGCGATCAGGCAAAACAGGGACGACGGCACTTTGGGCAGCCAACGGGAAGCGGCCAGCATCGCGATGAGCCCGACCGCCGCCGTCACCACGCTGTAGGGGTTGATCCGGTCCAAATGCAGGACGATTTCCCGCATGTTCAACAAAAACCGCTCGTGTTTTTCAATATCGGTCAGGCCGAGAAAGTTGGAAATTTGCCCGCTGAAAATGATCACCGCAATGCCAGCGGTGAACCCGATCGTCACCGGGCGGGGGATGTAACGGATCAGCGAGCCGAGCCGGAACGCCCCCATCAGAATCAGCATCACGCCGGCCATCATCCCGGCGATCAGCAGGTTTTCGTATCCGTGCTGCAGGACGACCGCCAGCAGGACGGGGATGAACGCGCCGGTCGGACCGCCGATCTGGTAGCGCGAGCCTCCGAACAGGGAGATCAAAATGCCGGCGACAATCGTCGTATAGATGCCGTATTCCGGCTCCACGCCGGATGCAATGGCAAACGCCATTCCCAGCGGAATGGCGATAATTCCCACAATCACACCGGAAATGACGTCCCGTCGAAAAGCTGCTGCGTTATAACCGTCGAACCTGCCCGACCATCGCATGTTTCATTCGACCTTCTTTATGAAGAAATACGGTGCGCTGTTATCTATGGAAGTTTTCACATATTGTGATGGTACTCCCGCCTTCACGAATTTGTCAAAGCTGGATTCGGCGGAATTGCCGCGTTTTTGGGCGTTGGCGGCGGCTGCATTTCACACCGGAAGGCAATTGGTCGACTTTGGTCGCGTTTGGACGACAACAATCGCGTTTTCACGATTGTCGTCAACATCGACGGGTCATTCCGAGACCGGTACGCGCAGCAGCACGGTCGTTCCGCGTCCCGGCGCCGATTCGACGGTCAGCGTTCCCCCAACGGCGCGGGCGCGTTCTTCCATGCTGAACAGACCGACTCCTTTGGGCACCTCGCCGCGAACGAATCCCGCCCCCTTGTCTTCGATGCGCGCTTCCAGCCAGCCGTCCCGTATGGCGAGCGATACGGAGGCTTCGTCCACGTCCGCGTATTTCCCGATGTTGGTCAGCGCTTCCTGGACGACCCGGTAGACGGCCGTCTCTTTCTCGACGGTCAGCCGGCCGGAAATGCGGCTGTCCAGCTTCACTTTGACTCCGTAATGCGATGTGAAGCTGTCGATATAGGAACGAATCGCCGGCACGACGCCGAGATCGTCCAGCACGGACGGGCGCAGGTCCCGCGCGAGGCTGCGCACTTCCTGCATCATGTCGGCAACCTGGCTGCGCAGTCCCTCCAGTTCATCCTTGAGGGCGGGGGCGCCGGCGATCATCCGGTCGATGCGGATCAAGAGCGAAAACAAGCTTTGGCCGATGCCGTCGTGCAGTTCGCGGGAAAGCCGCAGACGCTCGCGCTCCTGGATGCCCATCACCTGGTTGACCATGAACTGCAGCTGTTCTTCCGTCTGCTTCAGCTTGGTCGTCTCCTGGCGGATCGCCAAATACTGCCGCGGACGTCCGCGCTCGTCGCAAAGCGGCACGATCGTCGTCAGCACCCAGTACAAACGGCCGTCCTTCGCCCGGTTGCGAAACTCTCCGCGCCACACGTTGCCGGAGGCGATCGTCCGCCACATGTCGCGAAAATACGATTTCGGGTGGTAGCCGGAGTTGATGATGCGGTGGTCCTGCCCGATCAGTTCGTCTCGGGAATACCCGGAAATTTCGCAAAACTTGTCGTTCACGTATTCGATCGTTCCGCGCCGGTCGGTCATCGCCACTATCGCCGATTCGTCCAGCGCAAACTTGAGGTCGGTCAGCCGCCTCAGCGACTGTTTCAGCCGCTCCCGAAATTCCGGATCGGCGATATGCCGGTCAAGCTGCTTAAGCAGTTCCTCCGTGCCGCCGAACGACCGGTCCTGTTGGCTGGCGCCGTCAGTCAAACTGCAACAGTCCTTTCTGCATCGCGAATTTGACCAGTTCCGGCCTTGACCGGAGGCCGAGTTTTTCCATCACATTGCTTTTGTGCGTTTCCACGGTTTTGACGCTGATCATGAGGCGATCGGCGATTTCCTTGTTCGAATATCCTTTGGCGATGAGCGTCAGCACTTCCTTTTCGCGCTCGGAAAGCGTATTAGCGGGCCGGCCGCCGCCTCGCATTTGCTCCAAATATTCGTTCATGAGCCGACGGGTCGCCGTCGGATTGAGGTAGGCGTCGCCGCCGGCGACGGACCGGACCGCGGCCGTCAGTTCTTCATGCGGCGCGCTTTTCAACACGTAACCCGAAGCGCCCGCATGGATGGCCCGGAACAAATATTCGTCGTCGTCGTGCATCGTCAGGATGAGCACCGCCACGTCGGGCATCCTGCTTTTCAGCTCGCGGGTGGCGGTCAGTCCGTCCATGCCGTGCGGCATGCTCAAATCCATCAGCACGACGTCGGGATGAAGCAGTTCCGCCTCCCGGATTCCCTCCTCGCCGTCGGAAGCTTCGCCGACGACTTCCATGTCGTGCTTGTCGTTCAAGAGCATTTTCAGCCCGGACCGCACCACCGCGTGATCGTCCACCACCACAATCCGGATCATCGGTCTCCCTCCGTTCGCCATGGCCTCTGCCTCATCTTAACAAACCAAAAAGCCGCCCGGCAACCCGCCGGCACGGCTCCTTCGTTCGCCATCATCCGAATCCGATGCGGCCTTCGCGCCGCCGGACCAGCTCCGCGATGCGTTCCCCCGCTTCCCTACATGCCCATTCGTCTAACGCGCGCGCGCCGTGCGAATCCCGAACCCTCGTTCCGAAATAGAGTATACCGTTCACTTCCTTGCCGCCGTAAAGCGGAACCGCCACCGCGCCGACGAGCTTTTCGCTCAGCATAACCGGACATTCGGCCGCGCCTCTGTCGAAATCTCCATCGTCCCCGCCCATGCGCACCGGTTTTCCGACCCGCAGCGCCAGTCCGGCCAGCCCGACGCCCGGGCGAACGGCCATCCGCAAATATTTGTCGTTCAGGCTGCCTGTGCCGCACAGCCAGCGCATGGTTCGGCCGCCGCCGGGAACGCGCCAGGCCAACGCCGCGAAATCGCATCCGGCCGCAAGGCGGGCGCGCTCCAGTTCCGCTTGGATCGCATCCCATTCCCCGTCCACGGAGACTCCCCTCCGTCCGTTTCCTCTACCGACATTGTAACCCTCGAGACACCGGCTTGTAATTCGGGAAAAACCCTGATCGGCCGTTCCGGGAATTCGCGCCATAGCTTGGCCTTGCCGTGGAATCCCCTTGTCGTTTTTCCCGATGCCGTCACCGGTGCGGCGGCGACGGACCGCGGACGGGCCGCGCCGCGTCGGGAAAACCCGGGAAATGCCGGCTTCTCGGTGTGATTTCCATCACATCCCGATCGGGGGTTTCCCCCGTGAAAATCCTTGGAACTCCCGATGCAAACGACCGTGCGGAAAGAGGTATGATGACAGCAGAAACAACGGTTTGCGCTCGCTGAAAAACCGGGCACAGCCGCAAACACGAAGGAGGAACGAATCCGTGCCGAAGGCGACCACGGTCCGCGACGTTCACCAGTCCAATCCGGACACCGGGCGGCCGTCCGCCGCGTTTTCCACCTTGTTCACCGCGGCGGACATGGACAAACTTCTCGGAAACATGCACTGGCGACACGTTACGAAAGGGCATTGTCTATATTGGGACGGCGATGCGGAAGACCATCTGTATTATTTGCGAAAAGGCTGCGTGCGGATCGTCAAATCCAGCGAATGCGGCGGTTCGCTCACCGTTGCCCTGATGGGCCCCGGAGATTTTTTCGGCCTGGCCGATCCGTTCCGCGACGCGACGCATCAGTTCTCCGCGCTGACGATGACCGAATGCGAGGTCGGCGCGATTTCCCGCGACCGCCTGGCCGTGCTTTTGTCGCAGCACGCGGACTTGTCGGTCCGTTTTTTCCGCTGGATGAGCCTCTGCCAGCGCATCGCCCTGACCAAAGTGCGCGACCTGACGCTGTACGGCAAGCAGGGCGCGCTCGCATCCGTGCTGCTCCGCCTCGCCAACACCTACGGCGTTCCGGAAGGTGCGGACACGCGGATCGGCCTCCGGCTGAGCAACGCCGAGTTGGCCCAAATGATCGGCACCACGCGGGAAACCGTCAACCGCATGCTGTGCGACATGAAGCGGGAAGGCACACTGTCCGTACGCGGCGGTTTTCTCGTCATCCACAATGCGGAAGCGCTGCGCGGCGTCTGCCGTTGCGACCGCTGTCCCGCCGACGTGTGCCGCATGTAGTCGGGTGCGCCGAACGGACAGGAGGCGCAGTTCCGCCGAGTTACACGCGGTCGCCGCGAATTCATGGAAGCCATGATGATAAGTACGAGCGCCGCAGATCCACGAAGAGCCGAAGTCCGGGCGTGCGCCGCGCGTCGCGGATCCTCCGGCTCCTTTTTTTGAACAATATGTGAAAATATTCACAAAATCCGCTAATATGTGATTTTTTTCACATACAATTTTTCACTCCTGCTTTACACTGGAATCAAGAAGAGGAACTTCCCCTCAGTCATCCGGTGAAGTTCCCAACGAACCCAAGGAGGAATGCGCCATGTTGAAAACTTTTTACCGTGAGCATATCGCCGCATCGCTGGTGCTGACGCTGGTGAGAATCTATCTCGGGTGGGAATGGCTGAACGCCGGGTGGCACAAGGTGTTTGGACCGGAGCCGTTCAACGCCGCGGGATTCCTGAAAGGCGCCGTGCAAAAGGCGACGGGAGACCACCCCGCCGTGCAAGGCTGGTGGGCCGATTTTCTGACCCATGTCGCCATCCCCAACGCCAAACTGTTTTCGTTTCTCGTCGCCTGGGGTGAACTGCTCGTCGGACTCGGCCTCATACTCGGCTGCTTCACGACGTTCGCCGCGCTGATGGGCATCGTGATGAACTTCGCGTTTCTGCTGTCGGGAACGACGTCGACCAATCCGCAAATGCTGATTTTGGCTCTCCTGCTCATCGCCGCCGGCGCCAACGCGCGCCGCATCGGTCTCGACCGTTGGGTGCTGCCCTACCTGCGGAATATGTTGAACCGCTACCGCAACGGCGGAAAAGGGACGACCACCAACACGAAGCTGCCTCCCGTCGAAGCCCATTAATCGGCACAAGAAGCGCGTGGGAACGGCGGATGGGTACGAAACCTTTCCGCACATGGTGAAGCCGAGAGGCCGATCGTCGGCGCAAAGAAACGGCGCACGAAACGAGAGGCCGACATGAATCGGGTAGGAGGGGGCGGCTAACCCCCGTCCCCCCACACCACCTAGCATGCGGGTCCGCACTAGGCGGTTCCAAAAGGTTGACGAAGTTCCATATAGCGAGAAAGCATTCTGCTCAGCCCTTTCG
>Ga0207811_10333_pt1 | contig 26200 bp, 24 predicted proteins | sample CeladaPassaD2F04_FD_187493 | JGI IMG/M metagenome (GOLD analysis project Ga0207811, IMG submission 187493) | Cellulose-adapted microbial communities from the Joint BioEnergy Institute, USA - Passage D2F04 (SPAdes) (version 2) | ecosystem: Engineered > Bioreactor > Continuous culture > Unclassified...
GACCAAAATCCCGCCGACGACCGGTCCCGCCGCCATCGCCGTCCCGGTCGTCGCGGCCCAAATGCCGAGAACGCGCGCGCGTTCGACCGGTTCCGGAAAAGCATGCGCCAAAATGGTCAGGGAGGCCGGCATCAGCGCGGCTCCTCCGACACCGAGAACCGCGCGCAAGCCGACAAGCGAGCCCAACGACGGAGCTGTCGCGGATGCGGCCGACGCGGCAAGAAAGACGAGCAAACCATAAATAAAAACTCGCTTCGCTCCCAGTTTGTCGGCAAGCGCGCCCATGGACATCAGCAAACCGGCGAACACGATCGTATAAGCGTTCATCACCCACTGCAGCCCCGCGATTCCGCCTCCCAAGTCGGCGCGAATCGCAGGCAGAGCGATGCTCACCACCGTCGTATCCAGAAGCACCATAAAGTACCCGAGTGAAACTCCAAAAATCAGCAGCGCTTTCGCCGGTCTGCCCAAACTGCCGGAACGCTGCCGCATGGCTTTCTCCATAGGGGAATCTCCTTCCGTTGCAAAATGAAATCTACTCTTTTAAAGTGTATGGTAAAATCGCATACTAGAATAAGATGAGCGTTTATCCTGGGAGTCTTTCTCCTACCATCCCGAGGAAGCAGGTGGAAAACAATGGACCAGTCCACGCGGGAGCGGCTTCAAGAGCTGGCTCAATTTTTGCGGACGAGGCGCGAACGCATTACGCCCGAACAGGCCGGTTTGCCTTCCGGAGGCCGGCGGCGCACACCGGGATTGCGGCGCGGGGAAGTGGCGATGCTTGCGGGGATCAGCGTGGACTGGTACACGTGGTTGGAGCAGGGGAGAAACATTCAGGTTTCCGCACAAGTGCTGGAAAACGTCGCGCGGGCTCTCCAGCTCGATTCCAATGAGCGCAGACATCTGTTCATGTTGGGCATGCAGCAGCCGCCCGCCGATCCGACGCCGGCTGAAACGTTCATCCCTCCTACCCTGCAAGCCTTCCTTGATCTGCAGGGAACAAGCCCGGCTTATGCGACGGATCAGCGCCTGAATGTGGTTGCATGGAATCGAGCGGCAAAATTGATTTACGGAAATTACGAGGCCATGTCAATGCGTGAACGAAACACGGTGTGGAGAACGTTCACCTCACCGTATGTGCGGGAACTGCTCCGGGAGAATTGGGAGCATCATGCCCGCCATCGATTGGCCCATTTTCGCGCGAACTACGGAAAATTTGTCGGAGACCCTTGGTGGATGGAGCTCATTGAAGACTTGAAGCGGGCAAGCGCGGAATTCAGGGCATGGTGGCCGCGGCATGATGTGCTGAACGGACCTGAAGGAAAGAAAGTCAATGATCATCCGAAGGTCGGGAGGCTCGTGTTTGATCAGCTTTCGTTCCTGGCATCGGAGCCCCCTCACCTCACGGTCACGATCAATATACCGTCACCGGATGACGACACGATTCCCAAGTTGAAACGCCTTCTTTCGGAACAAGCGGAAGCGGATGGCGACAATGCCCCCGCTTTCTGAATTCGCGATACTGCATGAACGAATCTGCAATCGCTGACCGGCGGACGGTCTATTCTTCATCTTCGTGCCGAAGGGACGATCGCGACCTCAGGTAACGACTGCAAGGCCGGCTGCCGGGCTGATCGCGTTCTGTTTGATGCACCGACCCGAAGTCGAATACGATATTTGGAGCGCTTTTTACCGGTCCGGGAAGTGACAGCGAGAGGGCGACGGATCAAAGGAAGGAAGGTTCAACGTTCCATGATAAAGATTGGGGAATTTTCCAAAATTTGCGGGCTGTCGGTAAAAACTTTGCGATTCTACGATCAAGCCGGCTTGCTCCCTCCCGCATTCATCGATGAACATTCAGGATATCGGTACTACACCGAAAATCAGCTTCTCACCGTCAAAAGGATCCTCTCTTATAAAGAACAAGGATTCACGCTGGACCAGATCAAAGTATTGTTGAACGATATCTCGCAGCATGAAGCGATGGAACGGTTGAAAAGCAAACAGACCGAACTGCTTCAGACCATCCAGACCACCATGAAACAACTCGACGAAGTGAACAACAGCATACACCGTATACAGCACGACTTGCAAAAAGCAGGCCGCCGACAAATTCGCCTTCGCCGGGTCAAGCCGCAGCTTGCCGCCTCGATCCGCGATGTGGTTCCGCGATCGAAAGTTTGCGTGCTGATCGACGAAATCATCCGTTATGTCCAAAATGAAAGCGAAGAGGACGCGAAAGGTTCCATTTCGATATTGTGGCATGACCATCGCGGCGGCAACCGAATGGATGCCCTGGTCCAGCGTGATCCGGTGGACATTGAAGTGGCCGTGCCTCTTTCCCGCCCCATATCCGGCAACGACAGAGTTCAAGTGCGGCAAATCCCCGGTATGAAAGCCGCTTCTTTCCTCCATTTTTGCGACCCGTTCGCCCATCATTGTCCAGTCATGGAAGAACTCTTTTCCTGGGTTGAGGCTCGTGACGGAATCACCTTCGGGGAAGGCGCCGTCCGTGAAACGTATTTGACCCCCGACAAAGATATCTATGGGCGTTCCCGGCTGGCCGAACTGCTCATTCCCGTCGTATAAACGGCCTTTATATGCCGCCCTTGACTCTCCCCCTTTGTGGAAGGTGTACAGTATGACTGTCATCCACATTCCACTATTCTGGGGAGGCAGGCAAAATGAAACGACTGGATAACAAAATCGCTCTTGTAACAGGAGCCAGCAGAGGAATCGGAAAAGCCATCGCGATGCGGTTGGCCGAGGAAGGAGCGATCGTCGCCGTTCATTACGGTGCCAATCGCAGCGCGGCGGAGCAAACCGTGCGCGCCATTACGGACAAGGGCGGGCAAGCGTTTCCGATCGGCGCGAATCTGGATACGGTCAGCGGCGTCGAACAACTGGTCGAATCGTTCCGCACGGAGCTTCTCCGATTGACCCAAGAAGTTCAATTCGACATTTTGATCAACAATGCCGGAATCGGCACCTCGCCACCGATGGAGGAAACGACCGAAGACACGTTCGACCGGTTGTTTGCGGTCAATGTAAAAGCCCCCTTCTTCCTCGTGCGGCACACGCTGTCCATGCTGCGCGATCACGGGAGAATCATTAATATTTCATCCGGAGTTACGCGAATTGCGTTCCCCCATATCATGGCCTACAACTTGACAAAAGGCGCGATCAACACGTTTACGCTTCATTTGGCCAAAATGCTGGGTCCCCGGCAGATCACGGTCAATGCGGTCATGCCCGGCATTGTGGACACGGATGTGACCGCCCCTTGGCTCCACACACCCGAGGGACGAAAATTTGCCGCCGGGATGTCCGCGCTGGGCAGAATCGGGGAGCCCGCCGATATCGCCGATGTGGTCGCTTTCCTCGCCTCTGCGGAAGGGCGCTGGATTACAGGGCAATGCCTCGATGCCACCGGGGGTTCACATCTGTAACCGATCCGAGCGGACAATCCGCCTCCGGATTCGTCGCGGTTCGACAAACAATCCGGAGGCCTCATCATCCGGCTCTGCGACGCTTGCACAAGACATCGCACCGATGATGGCATCTGCGGATCAAGCCGCAGCCCTTGACGACAATCTCGCCCATTATGGGTATCGGCGGATCCCGCCTCGATCTCATCAGACAACCGCTTTTGCATATTTCGGTTAACGACCTTGCCCAACCATCTCGCCCGGAATGGGAATTTATCGGATCCCGCAAGCGAAATGGGCCGACAATCGCGCCCATTTGTCGGTTAACCGACAGGCGGACCGTATTGTCCATTGTCCCCGGTTTCCGGCTTTCCTACAATTGTAGTGAATGAAGTCCTTGCACACATCAAACGACATGCGGACACACACGGACAACCCCCACCAAGGTCGACGATAAGTCACACACGGAAAAACGACAAACACGAACGGTTCACGATCTCGAAAAACGACACTCACGAAAAACGACACTCACGAAAAGAAAAGACGTTGTAAACGAAAAGACAACTCTCACGGAAAAGACAATTCACGAAAAGACGCCGCACACGAAATAATTCACAAAAAGACGACAAGCACGAAAGAACGTTACTCTACGAAAAGACGACACTCACGAAAGGATAACTCCCATGAAAGGATAACATTCATGAAAACACACTCACGAAAGGTCAACACTCACGCAAAAAGGAGGAATACGACCATGTCTCAGGGAATCCCCGAAACGATGAAAGCAATCCGGTATTCCACCTACGGCGGACCCGACGTGCTGCGCTGCGAGGAGGTGCCCGTGCCGGCTGTGGGTGAAGGCGAGGTGCTCGTCCGCGTCCATGCCGCAGGCGTCAATCCGGGCGATTGGCAAATCCGTTCCGGATTGGCCGGCGACCGCTTCGGCCTCCCGTATATTCCCGGTTGGGACATCTCGGGAGTCGTCGTCAGCACGGGAGCGGCAGTCACCGGCTTTCACCCGGGGGACGCGGTCTATGGGATGACGGCGAACAGCGGCGGCTGCGCGGAGTACGCGGTCTTGCCCGCCGGACATTTGGCGCCCATGCCGAAAACCGCCACCTTCATCGAGGCGGCGGCACTGCCCCAGTCCGGCTTCACCGCCTGGCATGCGCTGTTCGTGCAGGGGAACCTGGAAGCCGGCCAAACGGTGCTGATCAACGGCGCCGCCGGCGGCGTCGGCCATTTGGCGGTGCAGCTGGCCCGCTGGAAAGGCGCGCGCGTCATCGGTTCCGCGTCCGCTCGCAACGAAGCGTATTTACGGAATCTGGGCGTCGACGCCTTTGTCGACTATACGGCCGGACTGCTGGCAGAGTTCGCACGGAGCGCGGATCTAGTCCTCGATACGGCGGGCGGCGACGGCGATTGGTTGCTGGACGCACTGAAGCCGGGGGGCAGGCTCGTACCGGTCGCATGGGGACGTTATTCGGCCGAAAAAGCGGTGAAAGCGTCCGTTACGGTCCAGGATGTGCAATTACCGCCCTTTTCTGCGGCGTATTTGGAAGAGCTGTCCCGTCTGTTCGACGGCGGGCAGCTGCGCGTGACGATCGATTCGGAGTTTCCGTTGGAGGAAACGGCCAAGGCGCATGAGAAGAGCGAAAGCCGCAGGGCGCGCGGCAAAATCGTGATCCGCGTGCGTCCCGCGTGAAGATGGTTGCTTTTCCGCAAGTCGGCCCCCATCGGCAGATGAGGGGCTTGATTTATTCGAATCAGCTTTTACCATCCAGCTTTACTTAATTGGTTTTCCCGGCAATCCCCAATCCGACGGCACCCATCCCTCCTTCGGCGTTTTGTCCCCTCTCCGTTGGGCTATATCTCGACCATCAGAAGCCCGCTTCCCGCTCCCCATTTCGAACAATTGGAGACGCTTCCCGATCTCTTTCAAATCAGATCAGGGCTTTGTATTGCACCTATATATTCATATCGATAAATTCGTCCCGACGCACCCGACGGCACTGCGCGAAATTTCCCTTTGCCGACCAATATACGACAATACTTGATGACGGTATTCTTATGAAGTTCAAGTTCCTTTGCTGCTTTTGCCGGAAGGAGCACCCGATGATGACGAATGGCGTGGCGCATCAACTGTCTTTCAATCTTGCCGAACTGATGGATAATTTGTCCGTTTTGCTCGATTGTTACAGTCAAATATGGGGCCAATACTTGTCGAAGCATCGTCAGGATAAACGAAGGGTTTTCCTTCAATTCATCCAACGAGATCTCGATATAATGATAGGATTGCGATTGAAGAAACAATCCCCGATTGAGATCCATGCGATATTTCGTCCGATCTTTGCCGTGCGAACCATAATCCATAATCTCCATGACGATACAATGCTCTCCCAATTTCCACATAAAATCCACAAAATAAGATCGTCCTCGCCAATCCTTCACTTCATATTCCGGGTGCAAACCAATAAAATGTCCCACCATAGGCCACCATACTTTCTCCACAAACAAACGGTTGCCGTACCCGTGCCCCCTTCTCAGAGCATCCTTCCGTTCGCCTTGCCGTTTGGCCAAATGACTTCTCAGCCACTTTTCGTGTTCCACTTCAAAACTCAAATTCATTCACCCCGTAAAATCCCAAATTCGTCTCATCAACGATTTTCCGGATGCCCATTTCCGTTCGCCTGAAGCAACAAAAAACGCCCGGACATTTCCTGCCGATTTGCAAGAAAGTTCCGGGCGTGCTTCGCCACATGCAGTTTTTTCTATTTTAATTTACGACATGAGCATTTTCAAGCGGAATCTACAGACCCATCTACAATGCGATTTACAATGCGGCAAATTTGCTGTTCCGGCGAACAGGCGGCACGCAAGATACCGAAAGAACGGATCTAGACGCGACCGCTTAAGCGCGAAGACGTTGGCACAAGCACATGTGCATTGGGTGAACTGGAATTGGAACATGCCGCGACGATTCCGGACGACGCCTTGCAGTCCATTCGTCCTGAGAAGAACGATTGTTCAGGCCGCCCCCTGGATTTGGAAGTTTGTATTATTTTTCACCCAAAAATCTTCTTGTCAATGTCTGTCCGGGTCCTCTTATGCGAAATTTCACACAAAATAGATACCCCTACCGGTATCACCCAAACCATTTATGTGAAAATTCACACAAAATAACCCCCCATTCCGTTTTCATGCGTCCATTTGTACGAAATTTAACACAAAATCCTTCACCGTACCTCTTTCCGCGCGTCCATGAGTGCAAAATTTCATTCAAATCCTCACTGAGGAGTCATTCCCATTCAAACGATACGCTATCCAAACGATTCGCTGTTCAGACGATTCGTCGTTCAGAATCTACCCGTCCGGACATTTCCCCATTCAGCGCTAAAAACACTTGCGGCAACGGACATTACTCGTGTTCGCGATCAAAATAGGGGATGACAAAGTCGATAAACTTCCGGGCGGCCAAGGAGAGATAGCGTTTTTCCGGCCAGACGAGCCAGTAATCGCGCGTGCAGACCGGATATTCAATCGGCAAAAAGACCAGTTCGGGATCCTCTTCGTTTTTGCATCCGAACAGCGCGACGCCGAGCCCGGCACGCACAAGGCTTAGAACGGATTCCGGCTCATCGACCTGGCAGACGAATTTCGGCGAAATGCCCGCTTGCCGGAACAACCGGTCGTTCGCCTGTTGAAAAACGAACCCGTCTTTATACCCGATAAACGGTTCATCGGCGGCGTCTCCAAGACGAACGGCGGCCAACCCCGCCAAACGATGTTTCCGGGGGACGACCAAATACAGTTCTTCTTTCAGCACTTTCGCCTGCGCGATCCCCTTTTTTTCAACCGGCATCACCGTAAAACCGATATCGATCTTTCCGGATTCGAGCCATTCGGCCATTTCTTCCAACGAAGAGGCGTGGGTAATCTGCATGTTGACGTTGGGATGACCCTCGAGAAATTCGCGCAGCGGTTCGGACAAACGGGACAGCGTCGATGTCGCCAGGCGGATGTGCCCCTGCTCCAATCCCGCCAGTTCGGCGACCTCCTTTTTCGCTTCTTCCAGCAAATGCAGCGCAGTCTCCACTTTGTCCAAAAACGTTTTGCCGAACGCGTTCAACCGGATCCGCCCGCCTTGGCGGTCAAACAGCGGCACTCCGACGTGTTCTTCCAACCGCGCGATCGTCTTGCTCAGAGCGGGCTGCGCGATGTGCAGTTCTTGCGCCGCGCGCGTCATGTGCTCCCAGCGGGCAACGGTGCGAAAATATCGCAGCTGCAGCAGCTCCACGATCTCTCCACCTCACATCATATATCTGAGTATATCAAGAATATGATTTAATATATATTTTAATTTATATTGAATCCATTATAAAATACACCTCAAGAAATGAACAGAAATAACACGAAATGAGGGATGAAACATGAAGGCAGCCGCGTTTGCGTCGTTTGGCGGTCCGGAAGTGATGAAAGTCATGGAATTCCCCGAACCGCAAGCCGGACCGGGCCAAGTGAGGGTGCGGGTGAAAGCCGCGGGAGTGCAGCATTTCGATTGCGCCGTTCGCAGCGGATTGTCTCCGGCGAGCGTCACGGTCCGCTTCCCGCAAATTCCGGGAAACGAATTTGCCGGCATCGTCGACCAGGTCGGCGAAGGCGTTACCGGGTTTGGCACGGGCGACGAAGTGCTCGGCTTCGGCATCTTGAACTGTTATGCCGAATACGTGGTAGTGAGCGCCGACCAGATCACGCGCAAACCCAAGACGATGTCATGGGCGGAAGCCGGAGGGTTGAGCGGCAACGGGCAGGGCGCCTATGCCGCGCTGAAAACGATCGGCGTGAACAAGGGCGATACGATTTTGATCCACGGCGCGGCCGGAATGCTCGGGTCTTTCGCCGTCCAGCTCGCGAAGGAATGGGGGGCCGGGACCGTGATCGGAACCGCCAGCGAATCTAACCACGACTATCTTCGCTCGTTGGGCGCGATACCGGTCACGTACGGAGAAGGACTCGTCGAACGCGTCCGCGCGATTGCGCCGAACGGGGTGGACGCCGCATTCGACGCGGCCGGAGGGGCGGAAGCGGTTCTGGCCTCGGTCGAATTGGTACGCGATCGCGGCCGCATCTGTACGTTCGTCGCCCCCGAACTCATTGCGGAATTCGGCCTTGCCAACGTCCGCACCGAGCGCACCGCGACCCGGCTTGCCGAACTGGCCGAACTTCATGCCCAGGGAAAGCTGCGCATGCTGATTCGGCAGACGTTCCCGCTGGAGCGGGCCGATGAGGCCCACCGTTTGATCGAAACCCGTCACGGGCGCGGCAAAATCGTCTTGACGCTTGAATAACAGCCCCCAACGAGGAGTGGATTGATTTGAACATCCAAATCATTGTCGGCAGCGTAAGGGAATGCCGGAGAGGCCGAGCGATCGGCGAATGGGCATATCGCGTCGCATCGGCAAGAAAAGATATGGTTGTCGAATTGATCGATATAAAAGAATGGAATCTCCCGATGTTTGATCTCGCCAAACCGCCGATCATGGGGGAATATGAACCTTTGCAGCAGCGTTGGGCGGACAAGATCAAACAGGCCGACGGCTACCTGTTCATATGCCCGGAGTATAATCACAGTTTTCCCGCTTCCCTGAAAAATGCGCTCGACTATCTGTACGAGGAATGGGGACGAAAGCCGGCAAGCTGCATCGGGTACGGCCCATCCGGCGGCATTCGCGCAGTCGAACAGCTGAGGCTCGTACTGGTCGAGTTGAATATGGCGCCGCTGGGCAGCGCGCTTCATCTGTTCAATGTGCACAAAAAAATCAAAAACGACCTTTATCATGGCGACGAAAAGGATGCCGCGAACTTGCACCGCGTGTTGGATGATCTGCTTTGGTGGAGCCACACGCTGAGGGAAGGAAGACAGCGCGTCCATCCGGCTCCATCCAACGAGTAGGTCAATCCGAGTCGCGTCCCACGGCTCCCCTCACAGATCCCTCGCCCCAATCGAGATCCGGAATGACCGCTGTGCCGCAAACCTCTTCTCATTCCCGGGCACTTTTTCCGGATCTCTTCTTCGCCGGCTCGCTCCATGGACCATTCCGCCCCCTCCCATGAGGAACGCATCGATCGGGGTAAGACGATAGGATCGCCGACAGCAGCGACCATCCGATGCCCCTGCACAAGGGAAGGTCATGCGTCGACCGCGATGATCCGCTTCAGTTTGAAGATCATGGCGTCGGTCGCGACGTTCCCCCTCAGTTCGAAGGTCATGGCGTCGACCACGACGATCCGGCTCAGTATGAATGTCATGCGCCGACGGCGACGATCCGCCTCGTTTGAAGCTCATGCACCGACGGTGACGTTCCACCTCAGTTTGAAGCTCACGCGCCGGCGGCGACGATCCGGCTCAGTTTGTCGGGATTCAGGACGGTATACAGATGCCGGACGGTTCCGTCCTCATTCCAATCGAAACAGGAGGTGCCGATCACGCGGCCGTTCTCGACGGCCACAATGCCGCACGCGCCGTTGATTTGCGCGATGTACAGGCTCGCATCTTTGAATCTGCGGGTCGCAAGCGTTCTGAGCAGCGCCGCGACGCGCGCCCGGCCGTAGATCGGGTTGATGGCCGACCGCACCTTGCCGCCGCCGTCCGTCACGAGCACCGCGTCTTCCGCGATCAGATCGAGGATGTCCTCGATTTTGCCGCTCGTCAAAGCCGCCACCCATTTTTGCACCAGCTGCAGTTCTTCCCGCGGATGGTAAGGATCCGGCTGCGCGCGGCCTCCGAGCTTTTTCTTCGCCCGGCTCAAAATTTTGCGGCAGGCGGCTTCCGTTTTGTCCAGCATGCCGGCAATCTCCGCGTACTCGTAATCGAACGCTTCCCGCAGCACCATGACCGCCCTCTCCAAAGGCGTCAAATTTTCCAGCATGACGAGAAACGCATAGGAAATGTCGTCGCGGCGTTCGACTTCCTCCATCGTGCTGTCCGGCGCCTGCATCCACGGTTCCGGCAGCCATTCCCCCACATACGTGACCCGGCGTTTGACCGCCGATTTCAGCACATTGAGGCAGCGGTGCGTCACGGCTTTGGCCAAATACGCTTTCAAGTTGGACACGTTCGGCAGGCGATCCTCGTGCACGGCCGCAAACAGTTCCTGCACGACGTCTTCGGCGTCCGACACCGATCCCAGCATGCGATACGCCAAGGCCAAAAGATAAGAGCGGTAGGAAGCGTACAATCGCTCGACGCGCATATGGCCGTGATCCTGATCCGTCCATTCCGGCATCTCGTCTCCCCCTCCCGTTGTTCGTTCCCATGTGTTCCTTTGGGACGCTGCCGTCCCTTCCACCCCATTGTAAATCAACCGCATGCCAAAAAGGAGCCCCTCCAGGCTCCTTCCGCCATCGGTCAAACGATCGCTCGTTTTTGGCAAATACCGCCAGCCCCGCTCCGGTTCAAATGAAGCATCCCGGAAACATGCCCGTCGGAATCGAAATCCGGTTCCAGCAGTTGATCACGTTGATGGCCATCAGCAGGTCGACATACTCTTTCTCACTGAAATGCGCCCGCACGTTTTCGTACACGTGATCGGGAACGCCGCCCTCCGAAATGAGGGTGACGCACTCGGCCAGTTCGAGCGCCGCCTTTTCTTTTTCGGTATAGATGGGCGTGTCCCGCCATGCGGTCAACAGCAGCAGCCGATCCAGATTCTCCCCTTGGCTCAGCAGTTCTTTGGCATGTTTGTCGATGCAAAACGCGCACCCGTTGATCTGGGAAACGCGCACACGGATCAGTTCGTACAGCCCTTGGTCGATGCCGCAGTTTCTGGCGAACGACTCGAAAGCCAGCATCGCCTGGAAAGCCTCCGGATGAACTTCCCTGTAATTGAATCTCGGTTGCATGAACTCTCCTCCCTGTGAAGTGGTGTTCAATGAAATAGACAACGGAGGCGAGCCTTTTGTGACATCTCTCCCCAACATTTTGCGGCGAACTCCAAAAAGAGCTGCGGCATCAACGACTGCAAAAAAAGGACCGCCTCAAGGCAGTCCTTCATCCCTGCGAATTGGCGGGTTCCTTCACACCCGAAAGAACCATGCGCCCGACGCCGGTTTTGCGCGATATGACGCTGCCGCCGGCTAAAAAAACCCCCTACACCTTTACCCGCTGCAATCGCAAAGCGTTCAGCACGACCGAAACGGAGCTTAACGCCATCGCGGCGCCGGCCACCCATGGAGCCAGGAAACCCGCGGCGGCGATCGGGATGCCGAGCGAATTGTAGGCGAGCGCCCAAAACAAATTTTGTTTGATGTTCGCCATCGTCTTGCGGCTCATGGCAATCGCCTGGGGAATGCTGTTCAAATCTCCGCGCATCAAGGTCACGTCCGCCGCTTCCATCGCCACATCCGTTCCCGTGCCGATCGCCATCCCGATGTCGGCGATCGCCAGCGCGGGCGCGTCGTTGATGCCGTCGCCGACCATCGCCACCTTTTTGCCCCGGGCCTGCAGTTTCTTCACTTCTTCCGCTTTTCCTTCCGGCAGCACTTCCGCCAAAACGCGGCCGATGCCGGCCTGCCGCGCGATCGCCCGCGCCGTCCGTTCATTGTCTCCCGTGATCATGACGACTTCGACGCCCATTTGTTGCAGCCGCGACACCGCTTCCCGCGAAGTTTCCTTGATCGTGTCGGCCACGGCGACGATGCCGGCAAACGCGCGGTCGACGGCGATCAGCATCGCGGTTTTGCCCGCTTCCTCCAACCGCTCCATGTCCGCCAGCGCCTGTTCTATGGGCACTTCATATCGCGCCATCAGTTTGCGGGTGCCCGCGAGCACTTCCCTTCCTTCGACGACGGCGCGGATCCCGTAACCGGGAATCGCCTCGAATTCGTCCGCCGCAGGCAAATCGACGCCTCTCGCGGCAATGCCCGAAACGATCGCCTCGGCAAGCGGATGTTCGGAAGGTTTCTCGGCGGCGCCGACCAGTCGCAAAAATTCGCGCTCATCCGGCATCAGGGAGATCACGTCCGTCAATTCCGGCTTGCCCTTCGTGATCGTGCCGGTTTTGTCCAACACGATCGTGTCGATGCGATGGGTCAGCTCCAGGTGTTCGCCGCCTTTGAACAAAATGCCGAGTTCGGCCGCGCGGCCCGATCCCGCCATGATCGATGTCGGCGTCGCCAAACCGAGCGCGCACGGACATGCGATGACGAGGACGGCGATCGCCTTTTGCAGCGCACCGGCAAAATCGCCGGGGGACACCCACACGTACCAGATCAGGAACGTTAACACCGCGATGCCGACGACAATCGGAACGAAAACGCCGGAAATGACATCGGCCACCCGCTGGATCGGCGCCCTGGAACCTTGCGCCTCTTCCACGACCTTGATAATTTGCGCCAGCGCCGTTTCTTTGCCGACCTTCGTCGCTCTCACTTTGAGAATGCCGTTTTTGTTGACGGTGGCGCCGATGACGGTGTCGCCCGCGCGCTTTTCCACGGGAATGCTTTCCCCGGTCAACATCGACTCGTCCACCGCCGAGCTTCCTTCCACCACTTCCCCGTCGACCGGCACTTTCTCGCCCGGCTTGACCAGCACGATATCCCCCGCAACCACTTCCTCCGCGGGAATTCGGATTTCCCGGCCGTTGCGGATGACCAGCGCGGTTTTCGCGCGCAAACCCATCAGCGCTTTGATCGCTTCGGACGTGCGCCCCTTGGCCAGCGCTTCCAACAGTTTTCCGAGAACGATCAGCGTGAGCAGAACGGCGCTGGTTTCGTAATACAGGGACGGGGCATGATGCCGTTCGGCCGCGCCCGCCCACTGCACGGTCAAAAACAGGCTGTAAAAATAAGCGGCCGAGGTGCCGAGAGCGACCAGCACGTCCATATTGGCGCTTTTGTTGCGCAGCGCTTTGTAGGCGCCGACATAAAACGGTTTGCCGATGAAAAACTGCACGGGGGTGGCCAGCGCCAGCTGAACCCACGGATTCATGAACCACGAGGGCACCCAAAGGAAAGACGTAAACGAGAAGTGTCCGGCCATCGCCCAGAGCAAAGGAAAGGACAGGACGGCCGAGAGCGCAAACCGGCGTTTTTGCCGGTCCATTTCCTGCCGCCGGCGGTCTTTGGTCTCCTCTTCCCGGTCTTGTTTGGGGACCGCTTTGTATCCGAGCTGTTCCACCTTGCGGATCATGTCTTCCACGGAAACGGCCGAAGGCGAATATTCCACGCGCGCCGTTTCCAGCGCGAAGTTTACATGGGCTATGGCGACGCCGGGCAGCTTGCCGAGCGCTTTCTCAATCCGGTTGGCGCACGCCGCGCACGTCATCCCGCCGATTTGCAGATCGACCGCCTCTTTGGCCGTTCCATACCCCAATTGTTCGATCCTTTGCTCCATGGCGACCGGGTCCACTTTGCTCGGGTCGTAAAGGACGGATGCTTTTTCCAAGGCAAAGTTCACATTCGCTTCCGCGACGCCTTCCAGTTTGTTTAAGCTTTTTTCAATCCGGTTGGCGCACGCCGCGCACGTCATTCCGGTGATGGGGATGTGCACCTGTTTCAGTTCCCGCGACGGGTTCGACTCCATCAAAAGCACCCCCTCTCGACATATACCCCCATATGGTATATCATGCTGCAAAAAAAATTTCGTTTATCATCAATCGAGCCGCTCGACTCACCCGAACCGAACGGCTTTGGCCGACGGGATTACACGACGTCGTAACCTTGATCTTCAATGGCGTTTTTCAACTGTTCCAACGTCACTTTGCTTTCGTCATATTCGACCGTCACCGTACCGCTCGCCAAATCGACCGAACCTGCGGCTCCGGCTTGTTTGATCGCGTTCTCCACGGCGTTCACGCAATGCCCGCAGGACATTCCTTCCACTTTCAGCGTCACTTTTTGCATGTTCCCATCTCCTCCGCTTATTTTAACAATTTGTTCACAGTGGTCAGCAGTTCGTCGATGACCTCGAGATCGCCTTCCTGGATGCGCTCCACGACGCAGCTTTTCATGTGCCCGGCAAGCAGCAGCTTGCCCACGCTGTTCAAAGCCGACTGGACGGCGGAAATTTGATTGAGCACGTGGTCGCAGTACGTGTCTTTTTCTATCATGCCTTTGATGCCGCGGATCTGTCCCTCGATCCGGTTCAACCGGGTAATGAGATCCGTTTTGACTTTCTCGGAGTGGTGGCTTTTCCTGTGCTCTCCGTGCGGATGGGTTTCCTCTGCAGCATCGTGATGGGTGGCCAAAACATTCACCTCCTGAACTTATAGTATACCCCTGTATAGTATAAGTCAAGGGTGCCGGCGGGATTTTCCGCCGCGATGAGCTCATCGCCGGCGGAGGAAGACCGGTTTTGGCGGTTCGTTGTCCGGATGACTTTCATGGTGTCTCCTTGTATCGTGATGGTTCAAAACCGTGGTGGAGGCAAATGGAATCATCTTTAGAGTTGCACGATTGCGGTTCGTTCATTCCCCATTGTGGTTGAAAAGGGCTCGGACAAGCTGCCCTTGATGGTTTGCACATTGACACGCGAGTTCGTTGCTCGATAAAATATGATTGTACATACAAATTAATTGCGCAACCCGCGTGCCGGAGATGAAGGATATTGCTGGACAAATATTTCAAGGATTGTTTGTATTTTTCCGCCATTCGGCTTGGCCGCGTGATCACCCGGATGGCCGAAGAGGAGTTCGCCAGGACCGGATTGTCCCCGACCTACGCGTTTTTGTTGATGGCGGTTTGCGAAAAGGAAGGCCTGACCCAGAAAGAACTCGGGGAAATTCTCCATTTGACGCCCTCGACCGTCACCCGTTTCATCGAGAAACTCGAAGCGAAAAATTTCGTTTCCACCCGGCAGGACGGGCGCATGTCGCGCATTTATTTGACCGACAAAGGAAGGGAAATCCAACGGCAGATCTCGGAATGCTGGAGCAGTCTGCACGAACGGTACGCCAAGGTGCTCGGTCGGGAAGAAGGCGACAAGTTGACCCGCCATCTGTATGAGGTGAGCGTTCTGCTGGAAAAGGCGTAAGGGGATGTTGAAAGGCAAAGGGCAATGTGCATTCATTAATTTGTATGTACAAACAAATGTAATGGATTGGGAAAGGAGAAAGACCGGGTGGAATCCAGGGATCCGAAGCGCTGGGCGGCGCTTGTCGTTGTCCTCATGGCGACTTTGCTGTCGATTGTGAGTGTGTTTATTTCCAATGTGGCCCTCCCCGTCATTCAGGAAGATTTGGGCGCCTCGGCCGGGCAGGCGCAAATGATCCTCGCCGGATACAATTTGATGTTCGGCCTGTTCCTGGTCACCGGCGGAAGACTGGGAGACCTTTACGGCATCAAGCGCGTTTTTCTCCTCGGGTTGACGCTGTTCACGGCGGCATCGGCCGTTTCGGGCTTTGCGCCGGGACCGGTCTCCCTCATCGGTTCCCGCGCCGTTCAGGGATTGGGAGCCGCCCTCATGATCCCGCAAGTCATGTCCTTCATCCAGGTGTATTTCACCGGAAAGGAGCGGGGAATGGCGCTCGGCGCCTATGCGGCCGTCGGGGGATTCGGATCCACCGCCGCCCAGCTTCTGGGCGGATGGTTGATTGCCGCCGACTGGTTCGGGCTGGGCTGGCGTACGATCTACCTTCTCAACGTTCCTGTCGGATTATTGGCTATCGTCGGAACGATCCGCATCTTGCGGGAACGGATCGCGGCCGCCGAGCACGATCGGCGTCTGGACTGGACCGGAGTCGTGCTCGTGACCGCCGCGCTGTCCGCCCTTTGCTTTCCGCTCACGTTCGGAAACGACTGGGGATGGCCCTGGTGGATCTTCATTCCGCTCATCGCCTCGCCATGCCTCGCCTTCGGCTTTGTCCGCCATCAGCTGCGGCTGGAAAAAAGCGGACGCGCAACGCCGCTTATCAGGCCCTCTCTCTTTCAAAGGAGGAGTTTTTCCGTCGGCAACCTATCCATTCTGCTGTTTTATGCCAACAACGCGGTCCTGTTCATCGTCATGCCGTTGTTTTTGCAAAGGGGGTTGGGGATGACGCCGTTTCAGTCCGGCCTCGTGTTTGCCCCGCTGGCGCTCGGATTCGCTCTGACTTCGATGAAAAGCGGCGAATGGGCGGCTAAATTCGGCCACCGGACGCTGATCGCCGGCTGCTTTCTGTTGGAAGCGGGCTACCTGCTGTTTTTTGCCACCGACGCCGCCTTCGGTTCGAATTTGCGCGGCTACGAATGGATTCCCGCCGCACTGTTGGCCGGTGTGGCGATGGGCTTGATCTCCGCTCCGCTGAATTTTCTGACGTTGGCTCACGTGAAGGAAGACGAGACGGGACAGGCTTCGGGCGTCGTCACCTCAGGGGTGGAAATCGCCTATGCGCTGGGCACGGTGGCGGGAGGGACGCTTTTCTTTTCCGCCGTAGGGACGGATACCGGCGATGTTCACGGACTGGCGACAGGGACCGACCTTTCCGCGTATCTTCATGGCGTGCACAGCGCCATCGGTTTGAACGGGCTGCTGGTCATCGGCATGCTGATGCTCATTCGTTATCTGAAAGAAACGAAAGAAGGCGTGAAATAACGCAATGTCAAAAGGAGCCCCTCCGGGCTCCTTTTGAGACTTGGTGCCTATTCGGCAAATACGGTTTGCGCCGCCGGCGGTTCACGTCGAAACGAAACATCCCGGGAACATCCCCGTCGAAATCGACAGCCGGTTCCAGCAGTTGATCGCGTTGATGGCCATCAGCAGGTCGACATACTCTTTTTCGCTGAAATGCGCCCGCACGTTTTCGTACACGTGATCGGGAACGCCGCCCTCCGATATGCGGGTGACGTACTCGGTCAGTTCGAGCGCCGCCCTTTCTTTTTCGGTGTAGACGGGCACTTCCCGCCAAGCGGTCAACAGCAGCAGCCGATCCAGGCTCTCCCCGTGGTTCAGCAAGTCTTTGGCGTGCATGTCGATGCAAAACGCGCACCCGTTGATCTGCGAAGCGCGCATTTTGACCAGTTCATACAGCCCGTGGTCGATGCCGGTGCTTCTGGCGAACGTCTCCAGAGCCATCATCGCCTCGAAAGCCGCCGGATTGGCTTCCATGTAATGGAGTCTCGGTTGCATAAGCTCTCCTCCTATGAAGTGTTGTCACTGAAATAGACAACGGAGGCGAGCCGATTGTGACATCTTCCGCTCCCCGCCACCATCCGCGTATTGATACCGAATTGGCGGCGTGGTACCATTTCCTTGGCAATCGTACCATCATTCGGAAACTGCTGTCACGGTTTGCGATGCGAAACGTTGGACATGGTCACGGTATAATTCGTTTTTCCCGAAATGAAACGAACTTCGCGATGCGTCGCCGCCGAAACCATCAAAGCCGCGTTGGGAACCCGTGTTATGAGCGCATCACACGACCCCGCTTTCGCGCGGGCTTTTTGCCTTTGCTTTATTTGTCAAGAGCAAGGCGGGAAGGACCAAAGCCGCGGTCAACACGGAAGCGACAAGAAAGCCGGTATGATAAGCGTCGGAGACGTTCGCATGCGCGGAACCGGGGACGACTTGCTGCAGCTGAAGGGCCACCACCGTCGCCAGTACGGCGGACCCAAAGGCTCCCCCGATATTTTGAATGATGCGCGTGGCGACGCTCGCTTGCGCGACTTGGGGACCGGAAAGCCCCGTGTAGGAGTCCGTCATCACCGGAATCGTGATGCCTCCGACGCCGATTCCCCGAACGAACAGAGCCAGGCCCATCATCCAATAAGGAACATCGGGCGAAAAGAGGGCGAACGGAATCGTTCCCGCGAACGTGATCGCCGTGGCCGCCAATACGACCATCCTGGCCCCGATCTTGTCGGTCAGCGACCCGATGACCGGTCTGACGAGAAGCATGCCCACCCCTTGCGGAACGAGCGCGAGAGCGGCGAATATGACGGAGTCGTGCCGGACGTTTTGAAAAAACAAAGGCAGCAGCAGCATGGCTCCGTTCGTCCCGGTGCCGGCTAGAAACAAGGCGACGGCGGATCCGGTGAAGCTTTTGTAGCGGAACAAGCGCAAGGGCACGATGACGCTTGCGGGACGGATGTAAGCGTAGACGACATAGGCGGCCGTCAAGACGGCGCCCAGCGCGATAAATCCGACCGTGGCCGCACTGCCGAAACCGTGACCGTCCGTCCCCCGCGAGATCCCGTAGATGAAACTTGCGGACAGTCCGCCCAGCAGCAGGATGCCGATCCAGTCCAGCGCGGCGCGTTGGTGGGAAGCCGGGAAACGCGGCATTTTCGTTTGGATCAAGAATAGGGCGATGAGTCCGATCGGGACGTTGACGAAGAAAATCCAGCGCCACGAAACATACTCCACGATCAGACCGCCGCAGACCGGGCCAATGATGGGTCCAAGAACGATGGGCAGGCCCACAATGGCCATCAATCTCCCCATTTGGTCCTGCCCCGCTGCCTGAACGAGCAGTGTGGTCAGCAAAGGTATGATCAATCCTGCGGAGAACCCTTGAACAATGCGGAACACAATCAGGCTTTCAATGCTCCAGGCCGATCCCGCCAGCAGAGAACTGATCAGAAACAGCAGTTCCGCGATGAAATACACGGCTTTTCCCTCAAACCGCTGAATCAGCCAGCCCGAAAAGGGCACCGCGATTCCCATGGCCAGCACATAGCCGGTCACGACCCACTGCACCTTATCCAGCGATGTTTGAAAGTCCGTGCCGAAATGATTCACCGCGATATTCACCATGGTCGTGTCCAACATGGGCGCGACCGCTCCAAACACCAACACCATCGCGATGCGGACGAGGTTTTTCGGCAGTTTCCCGTCGCTTTTCTTCAGCATGCTCCCACTCCTTAAGGTACACTTTGTATCTTATTGATGATAGAAGTATACCCCGTTCTTGAATAAGGTGCAAGATGTACCTTATATGGATGTGCAATATTTGTAGTATAATGTTTGCATTACCCCTCGGGAGGATTCGCGATGAAAACGGAACGCAGACGTGGAGAGGAATTGGAAAAAGCGATTTTGGACGCCGCTTATGACATCATCGAAACATCGGGGTATGAAGACATGACCTTTCAACGTGTCGCTAAACAAGCGCAAACGAGCCGAACGGTCATTTACCGCCGATACGAAACCCCCGTGGATTTGCTGCATGCCCTCGTCCTTTACAAGACCACCCAAGCCCTCGGCGGCAGGATGGTCGACTTGTTCCAGGATCAGGGGAATTTGCGCGCCGATTTGCTGGCGGTTGTCAACGTCTACCAACGCTTTTTCGACGCCATCGGGCCGAAGCTGCTCGGCGCCGTGCTGCACGAATTCAACCGGAATTATGAGCGTTTCCGGGACTGGTTCGAGCAGGCGCGCGACAGCAATCGGAAGATCATGAAGAAAGTGGAGGAAAATGCGAAGCGGCGCGGAGAAATCGCGCATGATTTTACCGAAATGCAAATGAGTCTGCCTTTCGATCTTCTGCGATTAGAAAATATTTTCCGCTACGAGAAGATCACATCGGCGTATTTGACTCGTCTAGTGGATGAAGTGCTGCTGCCTGTTTTTTCGGGAAGAGCGTGAGCGACATGCCGGCGTATGACAACATCTTCTCGAGGCGTCCTTTGGGCCGAGTCCGCATGAATCGCGCTTTATGGGAGCATTTCGAAGCGGGCGCCCATCGGGTGCAACGATGACCGGCCCGATGAACACGAAGGTGCGGGGGGACTTAAAACCCGTCACCCCCGCGCTTGTAAGCCGAACGTAAGGTCGGCAGCCCGGTATGAACGCGCATCACAACCGGCGAATCCAGTCGTCATTTTCCTCGAGCCGGTCCCGGTTTACCCCAGCGCCGTTTTCATGAAAGCTTTGAACCGCAAAAGCGCAATCGCGAGCCCCGCCAGCGCGACCGCCGCCAGCACGACAAGCGACATCCATATATCTCCGATGTGCATGCCGCGCACGATAATGTCCTGGAACGCCTTCTGCGCCCAAAATTGCGGCGTGAAATGTCCGATCGCGCGCAGCGATAACGGCATGAGGTCGACCGGGAACCAGAGACCGCCGAGCACGGCCCCGCCCATCACGAGCAGCTGCGTGAACGCCATTCCCTGATTTTCGCTCTTGACCAGCATCGAGAGCGCGAGTCCGAGCCCCGTTCCGCAGAGCGCAAGCATGAACACCAGCGCTGAGACCGCGGCGACATCGCCGATCCGCATGCCGTAAACCCAGTACCAGCGATCGATCCCTTCGGCGTACCAGTTCGGGAATTAGGACTTGCGCAAATCCGGCAGTTTGAACGTCACGAGGCCGATGAGCGGCAGCGCGCTCGCGCCGATGAACACCGGCTGCAGGCCGAACCAGTCGATGAATGAGCCCAGGACGACGGCGCCGAGCGCTCCCATGCCGAATGCGAGGCCGACGATGAGACCGGACGCGGTGCCGATATGTTTCGGCATGAGCATCTGCGCATAGACGACCACGACGGAGAACCCGGACATCAAAATGACGCTGAGCGCGATCAGCACCGGCACGACGAACATTTGCGGCAGAAACGGTAGCGCCGCGGCGAGCGGCGTCGCTCCGGCCATCGAGCCGAAAATGACGTTCTTCGCGCCGTACCGGTCGGCGAGCGGCCCGCCGATGAACGTGCCGACGACGCCGAACAGGCCGAACAAAAACAGCGGCAGCTGCGCGTCCGCGACGGTGGCCGCGTATTGTTCCGCAAAAAAGTATTGGTAGTAATTCATGATCGCGGTGTAGTACGTCGAACGGGCAAACGTCAAAACAATGAGCAGCCCCATGCCGAGCAGCACCGCCTTCCGCCCGATCCCGCCGCCGGCTTCCCGCGCCGATTCGGCGGCAAGCGTCAGGTCGACCCCCTGCCGTTTCCGGGGACGCAGCTTCGGCAAATTCGCCTTGTACCAGCGCGAAACGACCCACGAAACGACGACGGCCGCCGCCGCGACCGCCGTAAACCAAAGCGCCGCGATTTGGCCGAAAGGCAGAAACAAATACCGGGTCATCAGCGGCTGCAGCGAACTTCCGCCGTTGCCGCCGACCTGGTAGATCGACTGCGCCAGCCCCCGCCGATCGCCCGCCGCCAGATAAACGACCTTCGAGCCCTCCGGATGGAAAATGGCGGAGCCGAGGCCGACAAAGACGACGGCGGCAAGCAGCGCGCCATAGTTCGGCGCGAACGCGATGCCGGCGAGGCCGACGAGGCTCAGCAGCATGCCGAGCGGCAGCATAAACGGCGACGGCCGCCGGTCCGAGAAGATGCCGATCGCCGGCTGCAGCACGGATGAGGTCATATTCAACGCGAAGATGACGAGACCGATCTGCGTGTAGGTCAAATGGAGCGACCGCTGCATCGCCGGCAAAATCGACGGGACGACCGACTGCATCGAATCGTTCAACATGTGGATCAGACTGACGCCGAGCACGACCGGCAAGACGGTGCGCGCAACCGTCTCGGCGGCGGCCGGCGCCGCGGCAGCCCTGCCGCCCGCCGAGGCGTAAACCGCTGCGCCTGCAGCGCTCCCCTTCCCGCTCGCCGCAATGCTCCCGAGTTGCGAGTCTTCGCTCTGTCTATCGCTCATCATTCGTCTCCCTTTCTCCCGATGCCGAACAGTTCCCGCTGCGGAAATGTTCGCAGAAGGCACCCTTGTCGTCCGATCGCCGCTTGGACGAAACCGATATGAACAAAGGTGCCTTGATCGTTTTTCCTTTTCCCTCAGTCTAGGTCTCCCGAGCCGCTTCGTCAAGCTTGTCTCTCCCAACGGTCGCCTCGACATGGCCAGCCGCTTTTCCAATGTTTGGGCAAAAAATATGAAAAAATAAAATTTTTTTGCCGAAAATATTGCGCAAATTTGTCGAATATAGTATTCTCACATTAAGACATGGAACTAGATTGCTATACGGTGATGACCGCTTTGAATCGGAGGTAATCGTGATGAAGGTGACCTTGAAAGATATTGCCGATCGGGTCAACGTATCGATTTCCACCGTCTCCAGGGTGTTGAATCATGTACCTTGTTCGGTTCAGGAGGAGACGCGGGAAAAAATTTTGCAAGTTGCGGAAGAATTGGGATACAAATCGACGAAAAAAACAGAGCAAAATTCCAGAAAATTTTCCGAAAGAAAAATCGGCTGCATTTTGAACAAGATGAAAGATAAATATCACGACGCGTATTTTTCGGAAATCATTTACGGAATTGAACGGGAGCTTTTGGACCAGGGACTGATCTTGTGTTTTACATATGACACGCAAGATTTGGAACAGCCGTCCGTCATGGAGGAGCTTCTATCCATCGACAACCTCGGGGTGATCTGCATCGGCCCGATGAACAGCGACGTTTTGAAATCGCTTTCCAAAAAGGTGCCGTATCTGATTTCCGCAGGCGGGTACCCCGGCTTGGATCTCGATTATGTGACGGTCGATTTTAAACAGGCGGTCAAAACGGCGACGGAGTATTTGATCGATGGCGGACATCGCCGCATTGCCTGGATCGGGGGCGACAGCCCGGCGTCAGGGTTTCCCATGGAGCAAGAGATGCGGTTTCTCGGCTTCAAAGCGGCGATGGAAGAACGGGGCGTCGCCCTCAAACCGGAATGGATCAAAAACGGGAAGTTTGATATCACGGGCGGTTATGAAGCGATGAAAGCGATCCTATCCCAACAAGAACTTCCGACCGCTCTCGTGACCGCGAGCGACAGGATGGCTTACGGCGCCTACAAAGCCATTCAGGAGAAAGGCTTGTCGATCCCCGACGATATGGCCGTCGTGTCGTTCGACGACTTGGAAATGTCCCAGTTCATGAACCCCCCGCTGACCACAGTTCGGGTTTACAAAGAAGATATGGGAAGAATCGCAGTCAGAATGCTTCTACAAAAAATGGACGGCAACCTTCCCTTGCCGATGACAAGTTTGTTGCCGACCCAATTCATGATTCGCGAAAGTTCCGGCCGCAGGAAAGGAGGTTGAAGACACATCACGCAAACGGCCGGATTTTCAATATAATATCCATCTATTTTTTATACCACATGAAAAGAGGGAGAGCAAATATGGCAGGGTCTTTCGTTCGCAAAATGATGACGGGTGTCGTTACCTTCGCGATGGCCGGCGCATTGCTTGCGGGCTGTGCCCAAGAGCGCAGCGGCGGCACGCCGAGCTCCGGTTCGACGAATCAATCGACAGGCGCAAACAAAGAAAAAGAAACGATTGAATTCGTCTATTGGGCCGGCGCCGGCGGCGAAGAAGAAGCGTTTCGCGACCTGGTCGCCAAATTTGAAGCCGAACATCCCGACATCAAAGTCAACGCCCAACAGGTGCCGTCGCCGAGCAGTTCCGATTATTACACCAAGATTCAAACCCGCATCGCCGGAAACGACGCGCCGGACGTGTTCCGGATCCAGTATCAAAAGATCGGCGAATTCGCCAGCAAGAAAGCGCTGCTTGACGTGACGGATCTGTTTGCGGAAGACAAAGAAAATTTTAATCAAAGTTTGTTGACAGCGGTTTCATTTGAAGACAAAATTTACGGCCTGCCCCACCATACGGACACGCTCGCCGTTTTCTACAACAAAACGTATATGGATCAACTGGGCGTCGAACCTCCGAGCAAACTGGAAGACGCCTGGACCTGGGGCGAATTTTTGGAAGTCGCGAAAATGATCCAGGACAAAGGACTGGCGCAGTACGGTTTGGCCTTCAACTGGAAAGAAAGCAGCGCGTATCGGTCCCTGCCGTTTTTCTTCCAAAACGGGGCGTCTCTGGCGACAGACGATTTTACGAAAGGCAACGTGGAGACGGAGGAAGCCATCCAAACGCTCGCGTTCCTGCAAAACATGTTTCAAACCGTCATGTCCCCCGGCAACAGCATGAAGGGAACGGAAGATTTCAACCTGCTCTTCACTTCCGGAACGGCGGGCATGCTCATCAACGGAAACTGGATGATCCCGCGTTGGGAACAGGAAATGGCGGATTACGAATGGGGCGTCACGTACATGCCGCAAAACAAGTCGATGGCGTCCGACATGGGCGGCAACGCGCTGGCCATCCCGAAAAACAGCAAGCACGCCGAAGCCGCCAAAAAATTCCTCGCGTTTATGGGCGAGCCGGAAAACATGAAACTCTTCGTCGAAAAAGGTCTCTTTCTCCCCGGTCGTACGGATATTGAAGGTCCTTTCGAATACAACGTGAAGGACCCGGCCATGATGGACCTGTTCATCGAGCAATCGACGACGGTGCCGGAAAAGCTGGCGCAAACCGTGACGATGTCGGAATTTTCGAAAGCGAATCAGGCGTTGGCGGAAGCTTTGGAAATGCTGTTTACCCAAGGCGTGACCCCGGAAGACGCCGCAAAAACGCTCAATGCGAAATTAGACGAAATTTTCGGAGGCAAGTAGTCGTCATCAAGGGGGGACAAGCGTGTCCGGTCACTGGTATCAAAAACGTTCGATCAAAATTGCGCCGTATTTGTTTATCGCGCCCAACATGATCCTGTTTCTCACGTTCATGATTATCCCGATCTTCTTCACGTTCTACATCAGCTTTTTCGATTGGGAAATATTGGGCGGCGCGCAATTTAAAGGATTCGGCAATTATGCGGAAATGTTTGCCGACGACGTATTTTGGATTTCGCTCTGGAACACGGTCTACTACACGATCGGCACGGTTCCCCTCAGCATGGTCCTGGGGTTGGCCGGAGCGATTTTGCTGAACCGCAAAATTCCGCTCCGCGCCTTCTTCCGGGGCGTCTTCTTCGCGCCGGTTGTCGTCTCGCTGGTCGCGACCGGGCTGATCTGGGCATGGTTGTACAATCCGAATTTCGGCTTGTTCAATCATCTGCTCTCCATGGTGGGAATCGAACCGATCGGATGGCTGACTTCCAAGACGTTGGCGATGCCGGCGGTCATCATCACGACGCTCTGGGTTCGGATCGGATACTGCCTGGTCATTTATTTGGCCGGCTTGCAGGCGATCCCCGAGTCCTTGTATGAAGCGGCCGTGATTGACGGGGCCAACAGCTGGCAGAAGTTTTGGTACGTCACGCTGCCGATGCTGAAGCCGACGACGGTGTTTGTCCTGGTCATTTCCGTCATTTACGGGTTTATGGTGTTCGATCTCGTCTACACGATGACGAACGGCGGTCCCGGACATGCCACGACCGTTCTTGTCCAGTACATTTTCCGGAAAGCGTTCGTGGAAGGGGAAATGGGTTACGCCTCGGCGCTCGGAACGTTCCTCTTCATCATCATGATGATCTTTACGCTGATTCAACTAAAGCTCGGGAGGGAGAGATCGTGAAGGCTGCGCCTTACAAAACGGGATTCATCTTCATCTTGCTTGCCGCAGCCGCGGCGGTCTTCCTCATTCCGTTTGTCTGGATGCTCTCCACGGCGCTAAAGACGCCGGCGGAAGCGGTCGGGCGGGATATTCACATCATTCCGAAACAATGGATGTGGAGCAACTTTACCGACGCTTTAAACGCGGCGCCGTTCATGGGATACGTTGCGAACACGTTGATTGTGGCGGTCTTTGCCGTCGTGTTGACCGTATTCATCAACTGTCTCGCCGGTTACGCCTTTGCGAAGTATGACTTCAAAGGCCGCGAGCTGTGCTTCGCCATGGTGCTCAGCACGCTCATGATTCCGACGCAAATCGTCATGGTGCCCAACTTCTATATTTTGAAGGAGCTGGGCTGGCTCAACACGTACGTGGGGCTGATCGTGCCGAGAGCGGCCGAAGCGTTCGGGTTGTTTCTGGCGAGACAGTACATGACCAACATCC